>ERZ842401.41-NODE-41-length-150652-cov-28.803608_pt1 | contig 150652 bp, 126 predicted proteins | sample MGYA00521270_ERZ842401 | MGnify/ENA primary metagenome ERZ842401 (study PRJEB31892, sample SAMEA3878208) | bioreactor metagenome | biome: Moose rumen | place: Sweden | collected 2011-10 | study: EMG produced TPA metagenomics assembly of the PRJEB12797 data set... | reverse complement strand
ATAGGACTTAACCTGACACCTCACGGCACGAGCTGACGACAACCATGCAGCACCTCGCAGGACGCCCCGAAGGGAGTCTCCATCTCTGAATCCGCCGCCCTGCGTTCTAACCCGGGTAAGGTTCCTCGCGTATCATCGAATTAAACCACATGCTCCACCGCTTGTGCGGGCCCCCGTCAATTCCTTTGAGTTTCAGCCTTGCGACCGTACTCCCCAGGTGGGGCGCTTATCGCTTTCGCTTGGCCGCCGACACTATGCCGCCGACGACGAGCGCCCATCGTTTACGGCGTGGACTACCAGGGTATCTAATCCTGTTCGATCCCCACGCTTTCGTGCCTCAGCGTCAATGCAGGCCCGGCCAGCTGCCTTCGCTATCGGTGTTCTGTGGCATATCTATGCATTTCACCGCTACACGCCACATTCCGCCGGCCTCGACCGCATTCAAGAAAACCAGTATCAACGGCACTGCTGGGGTTGAGCCCCCGCCTTTCACCGCTGACTTAATCCCCCGCCTGCGCACCCTTTAAACCCAATAAATCCGGATAACGCTCGCACCCTCCGTATTACCGCGGCTGCTGGCACGGAGTTAGCCGGTGCTTATTCTCCGGGTACCTTCACACGCCCGCCTCGCGGACGCCGTTATCCCCCGGCAAAAGAGGTTTACGACCCGTAGGGCCTTACTCCCTCACGCGGCATGGCTGGTTCAGGGTTCCCCCCATTGACCAATATCCCTTACTGCTGCCTCCCGTAGGAGTCTGGTCCGTGTCTCAGTACCAGTGTGGGGGACCGTCCTCTCAGATCCCCTAGCCATCGTCGACTTGGTGGGCCGTTGCCCCGCCAACTATCTAATGGCACGCATGCCCGTCCGCCGTCACCGTAGTTTTGAAACGGATGAGATGCCTCATCCACTCCTCATGGGGGGTTAATCCGCATTTCTACGGGCTATCCCCCGACAGCGGGTGGGTTGCATACGCGTTACGCACCCGTGCGCCACTCTCACACCCCCGAAAGGGCGTTTACCGTTCGACTTGCATGTATTAGGCCTGCCGCTAGCGTTCATCCTGAGCCAGGATCAAACTCTTCATTGTATATTGCTGTACTTTATCATTCTCTGTTCTACCTGGCGGATTCACCTGTCTGTTGTTTCTCTTCGGAATTCTCAGGTTCCTTACCTTTCAGACTTTTCTTGTGTTGGCTCATTGCTTTCAAAGAACTCCGCAAGTAAGTTTCCTTAATTGCGGACTGCAAAGATACGGCGATTTTTATTTCTGTCAAGAAAAAAATGAAAAAAAATTAAAATATTTTTTGCGTGCTGATTATCAATATGTTGGCTGATAAAATCATTGTGAGTTGACCTAAATAAACTTTAAAAAACCATCTTTTTTAGACATTTTTAGAGAATTGTTTTGAAGATTTTTACGCCAAATCTCCAGAAATGAAAAAAATCTTTTTGTCGGTCATCTCCATTTTGATCATTCCGATGAGTATGAAATTAACCAAAATTCGTTCTGCGGCCTTTTTGCTCAAATGAGAAATCTCCATGAACTCCTCAAAGCTTATTTTGGCATGCTCGTTAAGATAACGTAAAAGCGTCATCTCCTCGTCAGTAAAGGTGATTCGGATGTTGTTTTTGTCCTTTTCGTGCTTCCATACCTTAATTAATATACTGTTTGCGACTATATTTTCATCTTTAACCCGCACATACACCTTATATATATTATTATGGTCGGGGGCTTTGTGCTTGTGATGCTTGCTTTTGGGTATAATAACTTCCAAAACTGTTTTTCCGTTTATATTCCATTCTTTTGCCGTGTATTCCACCTCGGGACGGCAGTACATCTGTGCCGCTGTCTGAATCATGTGCTTTTCCTCATCACTTCTGATGCCTGCAATCGAGCCGTTGTCCTTTACACCTATTAATAATCGTCCACCGTCGGTGTTGGCGAAGGCAACTATAGAACGCGCTATTTTCTTGCTGTCGGAGACTTCAAACTTGAAATCCAGCATCTGATGTTCGCCCTCAGCTATCAATTTCTGTATGTGCCCTGCCATATTCGTGATTTTTTGCAAAAATATAAAATTTTTCAAATCAGGAGGTTCTTGTCATGAAATTTTGGTGGGAGAGGGTAGTGGTCGGAAAAAAGGCGTTTTTAGCCCATTTAAGCGCATCTGTTTTGCAAAGGTGTCATTGTGTCAAACAGTCACGATAAAGGCTTAAAACCGATATTTACAAATATAAACGAACAAGATGAATGCAAATTGTTTAAATTTACAAATATAAAAACATTGCACATAAACAACTAATAGCCAATATGATACATAATTGTAAATCAAAAATTACCAAAGTAAATTTCTAATGTTAAAAATTACAAATATAAAATAAGGCAGATGTTAATAAATAATTTATGAAAATGCTGAAATTCAATTAAAAAGAAAATAAATATTATAAATTACTTTAAAAACAACGTGATTATTTTCAAAAATTAAAATACGATAAAAAATGTGTTTAGATAATTGATAATAAATTGTTTAAGAATATTTTAGTTTAAATTTATTCAAGATTTTGAACCAAAATTCAATGTTTACAAAAATAAAATGAAAAATTTTAACTTTTGTATTGTTTTTCTTTTTACTTTTGTAATCTCAAATATAGTGAAAAACAAAAATTTAAGAATGGATATACCATGGATAATATCAAGGACAGACTCGCCCATATCATCAGGGCAAAAAACCTCACCGCCTCACAGTTTGCGGAATTGATGGGAATACAACCGTCAAATGTGTCTCATTTGCTTAATGGCAGAAACAAACCAAGCCTCGATTTTCTGATTAAATTGAAGGAAGTTTTTCCGGAATATAGCTTTGATTGGATAATTATGGGCAAAAAACCGATTACAATCAATGACCCAAATCCAAAAACCGGCGAAAATAATGACAAAAGTATTGAAGATTTTGAGGATTTGAGAGTTATGGAATTTGATGATATTGATGAGAATATTCACGAAAATGAGATTGTTTATGACAAAAACAACAACGACGTCACAAAAACAGCACAAGAAAACCGTATGATTGAAAAAATTTTGTTGATATATGCCGACAAGACGTTCGAAATCATAAATCCTCGCTAATATAATATTGTATCCATATTAGAAAATAAAATTAAAAATGTGATGATAGTTGTGATATTAACAAAAAGTTGTATCTTTGTTGACTGAAAAATAATATAATAAGAATGTCTAAGTCTTTGTTTTTCAATAATTTCAAGGAATTTATAACCCAATATAAACGAGTTGTGGTGTTGTCACACGTCAATCCGGACGGCGATGCAGTGGGATCATCGTTGGCATTCTATTATTTTTTGCTGAAATTCGGCATTGACGTCAAAGTTATCATCCCGAATGACTTTCCGTCATTTTTGGCATGGATGCCGGGAATCGAAAACATATTGATATTTGATAAAAACGCTGAAAAAGGAGTAGAATATCTTAACAATGCTGATTTGATTTGTTATTTGGATTTCAATCATCCGTCACGTACAGGTCTGGTACACAACGATTTATGTCATTGTAAAAATACACCGAGATTGCTTATTGACCATCATCGGGACACTGATTATTCACAATTCGCGATGTATTTGTCGGAGGTTGAGACTTCGAGTACCTCTGAATTGGTGGCTGAACTGATTCAGTATCATGGGTTTGACACATATCTTGATGATAGTATCGCGACATGCCTTTTGGTCGGTATCATGACGGATACAGGCTCATTCGCCCATTCGATTTATCATCCAGAGACATTTGAAATCTGTGGAAAACTCATCTCGCCAAATGTGAATTATCAATTGATACACAGTAAGATATATAATAATTTCTCTGAAAACAGGCTTCGTCTCCTCGGTCACTGCATAAGCAACAGGATGACAACCCTACATGAGTATCACACCGCCTACATTTATCTTACCAAAAGTGATTTGGAAATATATAATTATCAAGTGGGGGACACTGAAGGCGTCGTTAATTTCCCGTTGATGATAGATGATATTAAAATGGCAGTACTAATCACTGAACGTCAAGGAGTTATAAGATTTTCATTCAGGTCGAAAGGATCTTTTTCCGTACATGAATTGGCGAGAGAGCATTTCAATGGCGGCGGGCATACTAACGCAGCCGGAGGAACGTTAGACTGTAGTATGGACAAGGCAATCGAAAAATTTTTAGCTGTCTTGCCACAATATAAAACGTTGTTGAATGAATAATGTCGAAGAAAATCACTGACATATTATTTGTGATAGGCTTAAGTCTCATGATTATCAGCTGTGTAGAAAAGAATGACAATAGGCAGCTAAGACTTGTGGACAAAAAACAGATGAAAGAGGAGTTAGAGCAAGTCAACAAGAATATCGTCAAAAAAGAGATAAAGGATATCGACGATTATATCAAAGAAAGAAATCTTGATATGGTCAAAACCGGGACCGGATTAAGGTATCGTATTGTGAATCAAGGGGAAAGAGAACTTATTCAACCGGGAAACATCGTTGTGCTGGATTATGAGGTGAGACTTTTGAACGGTGATTTGGTTTATTCTTCTGCCGAAAATGGGAAAAAGGTGTTTGTCGCAGGTCATGGTGGGGTTGAAAGCGGTCTGGAAGAGGCTGTTTTGTATCTACATAAAGGCGATGAGGCAGAAGTCATTATCCCTTCGTATTTAGCGCATGGCTTGATAGGTGACGGCGACAAAATACCTCCTTTGACACCAATAATATATAATATGAAAGTTATTGAAAATCAATCTAATAAATAAAAATTAAAAATTAAAAAAAATGAGAAAAGTATTAGTAATGGTGATGGCATTCGGTGTGATGCTATCAATGATGACAAGTTGCAACAAAGTGCCTAAAGGTTACAAGGCCACAAAAAACGGTCTTTATTATCGTTTTTATGAGCAAAACATCGGCGAATTGCCGCAAATCGGCGAATTGGTTGAAGTTACCTTCTCGTGTGTGGTTAACGACACCACGCCAATCATTCCGGTGACAAACAACATCTTGATGCTTAATGAGCCTGCCTTCTATTCGGATTTCATCGAAGGCGTGGCCATGATGCACAAAAACGACTCGGCGTCATTTATTGTGAATATCGACTCAACTTTCATGTATTTGTTCGCAATCAATAAACTTCCTGATGAATTCAAAAGCACAGATGTAATGAAGTTTAATATAAAAGTGAACGATTTCTATTCTGAGAGCGAATACATTAAAAAAATGATTGAGGCTGTGAAAAACAGATACCCTGACGAGACAGAGCGCGCATATGCCGAGATGCAACAATATTTTGCCAATAATCATATTACGGTGACGCCGACAGAAACGGGACTTTACTATGAAATGAAACAGGAAGGTAATGGAGAAATGCCAAAGAAAGGTGATAATGTGAAAGTCCACTACACAGGTAAGTTGTTGAATGGTATGGTGTTTGACTCTTCTATCGAACGTGGCGAACCTATTGAGGTGCCTATCGGAATGGGGTATGTTATCCCCGGATGGGATGAGGGCATCATGATGATGTCAAAACACGAGAAAGGCGTGCTTTATATCCCTTACTATCTCGGATATGGCGACAGAGGCGCAGGTGCTGACATCCCGCCGTTCGCAAATCTAATTTTTGAGGTAGAACTTGTTGATTTTTAATTTATTATGAAAAGGCTGCCATTATATCTGCTGATGATTGTGGGTTGCATGATTTTGGTGTCATGCGAAAAATCCGTGTTCAAAGGCTTCGACAAGACGAAAAACGGGGCATATATGAAATTCCATAGTGTCAACAAAGATGGAGATATGCCCCAAATGGGTGATGTAGTCATCATAAATCTCAAGCAGTGGATGGGCGACACACTCTTCTATTCGTCTGAGTTTGAAGAAGATGGCGTTGTTGACTTTGAGTTGACTGAGCCTGATTTCGTAGGCGATATGATGGCAGGTCTTTTTAATATGCACGTTGGTGATTCCGTAACGGTCGCGTATCTTATCGACTCCATGTGTATCAAGACTTTAGGAATGGATGCCGTGCCTGATTATCTGATACCGGGCACGCCATTGTATCTCGACATGAAGTTGGTGAGCATTATTAAGGCCGAAGAAGTGGCGGCACAACGTAAGATTGAGCTGGAGAGGCTGAAACAGCAGGATGAAGACCATTTGGCCATATATTATTCCGATGAGAAGAACAAAATCACCGAAGACGGACTTATTATATTGAGTGTCAAGGGAAAAGGACGCGGAGCAAATGATGGCGACATCCTCATGATTAATTTTAATCTGCTATCTCTTGATGGCGACACTCTCTTAGATTTATATCATAGAGAACCTGTGGCGATACAATGTGGCGATGATTATCTCGGAACAGGTTTCGCCGAAGCTTTGCATTATTTGCCTGAAGGCGGTGAGGGGCATTTCGTTATACCCTCATCTCTTGCTTACGACAGCGTAGGGCTTGAATACATTATTTTACCTTACACATCGTTATTGTTAAATGTAAACAGCAGCCGTTATTATACGCTTCAAGAATATGAAGATTATCAGCGGGAGCTTGCAGAAGCTGAAGAAGCCGAGAATCTCCAACGTTTGAAGGACGAGCCTGCCAGAATCGCGAAATTTGTCAGGGAGCATAATGTCAAAGTGGAGCCAAGTGAGACAGGCGTTTATTATTTGGAAATAGCCAAAGGTACCGGCGATGTGGCGGATAACGGCGATATAGTGTCAATACATTATAATCTTTATAATATTGACGACAAACTCATTGAGACGAGCTATGGCGACGCCCCAATGCGGTTTGTTTATGGTGTCGGAGAGATGGTGCCGGGCATTGAGGAGGCCTTGGGCAATATGAGAGTGGGAGGTAAGGCTACAATAATCGTCCCCTCGCCGATGGGATTTGGTGATGTGGCAATCGACAAAGAGCTGCCAGCCAATTCAACAGTTATTTTCGACTTGGAACTTATTGACGTTCAGAAGATTCGTTAGTTTCATAAAAGTTCTCCTTGTCGGCATGGAAACAATCGATGGCCGTTATTATCGCCATGCAACTCCACACCGGAATGGCTAATTTGTCGGTGTCGAGGAAGTTGTTAAGCGTGCCATGTATATAATACCCGAACAATGCCAATGTCGCAGCAAGGACAAGTATCTTGGATTCTTTGTTTTTCGCTCTTCTGTATGTCATAAGTCCGCAATACATGAAGACAATAACTATAGATACCACAAGCAAGGCACCCGGGATGCCTTGTTCCGACAGCGTCCCGATGTATTCGCTGTGGGCGTTACCCTTGTCACCGGTATTGGTGCTGATGATGGTCTTATTCTTTGATTCCTGGAAAGGAGCGTAAAAGAATTGGTAAGTGCCTGGTCCCCAACCTGTTAACGGTCTCTCCTTGAACATCCTGATGGCTGAGTTCCAGCGGTTTATGCGTTCGAGATTAGACGCGTCGGTGGAGATATTCGTCATCGATTGGATGTTTTCCGCTATATTTCCTGACGCATCCTGGTCGTTTTTCGACAAAGAGTCGAATATTTGCTGTTGGAAAGCGAAGAATAATCCGATTGCGACTACGGATATTATCGCGATATATTTGAATTTTATCCTGAAAAGCACGCAAATAAGCACTCCCAAGGCGGCGATAAGGCTAATCCAGGCAGCGCGGCAGAACGACAATATTATTGCTAAAACAAGAAGGCTTAATGTTAAAACAACGCCTAAACGCTTGCTAATCTTCATATTAGGCATGAAGAGATAAGTGGCGCATAACACAATGTAAACCGCCAATGCAGCTCCATAAGCAGTGTGGTCGTTGTAAAAAGGCGTCATCACCCAATGCGCGGTGTCACCATCGAAACCGTGTGTGGCGTGATTGATGACGGTATATATCACAACGATTACAAGTCCCGCGATATATAACCAGATGAATCTGTTGATATTCTTGGGGTTTTTGAACAGCATCGCGCACATGAAATACGCAGGGATGATGAACCAAAGCCGGGAAACGACGAATTTTATTGAGACCACGGGCATCTCGCTTGTTATAGTAGTGACAATCATCCAAAAAAGCATCAGATAAATCACAACGGAGATGGGATGACGCGCTATTTTCCTGTCAAATTTGAAGTTTTGGGCGAGTTTCGCGATGAACATGACGAGCAGACCGGCCAACAAAGGCTCTGCGGGCAACGATATTGCAAGACCGCCTGTAATAGTCTCAATATTTATTGAAAGAGGTGTGATAAATGCTGTCAGAAGGAGCACTTTATCTAAAGAAAACACGTACAACAGCAGTATGCCGACCACAGCGGGCATCGCAAAGGCAAGATATGTTTCTTTTTTGATTACAAAATAAAGACCGATGGCGACGAATAGCGCCGCGATAACATATAATGCCGCCGTGCCGAGGTGTTTCCGCATTATTTAAGAACCGTTTTCTTTTGTTCTATAAGATAAACGACAAGGATTGAGATGAAGCAGGCACACAATGCGCTCAAAGCCACGACAACCCAGCGGATAGGATAGGCTTTCTTGTCGGAAGGGAAAGGTGCTGAGACTATGTTGCCATATGAAAAGTTGTTTACATAATAGCGTTTCTCGCGCTCAAAGTCATATTTGGTCTTATGATAATTTTCATAAGCATAATCCATGAGGGTGTTTATCTGGTTGACTTCAGGACCGTATTTCCCGATGTTTTCCTTCATCTCATCAAGTTTTTTGCTGCTGCCGTTGTTGAGATAAGCCCTTGTGATCTCCCTTGACTGGCTGGTAACGTCAACAATGCCGTATTCGGTGCCGATTTCAGCAAGTCTGTTTTTCAATGAGTCGATAAACACTTCGTTGTCTTTCAGTGTTGACTCGAAGAAGTCGGCTTGTTCTTTTCTTTGCGCTGTCAATATGATTTTGAGCATTCTGCTGTATTGGTTGAAAATCTCGTATATCATCGCGCATGCCGTCTCAGGGTCACTGTCATAAACTTTTACTGTTACAGCGTCGTAGGGCGTTCTTGAGATGCTCACGTTGCTGCGATATTCGCCGATAAGGGCTGTTTTCCAATATTTGTAACCTTTATCAATCTTGTAGTGCTTAAGCAGATTGAATTTCTCGACTACCGAATCCATTATTTCCTGAGATTGCATGATTTGCAGCATTTGCTCGGTCACGGTCTCGTCGGAGTATGATTCAGTGTGAGTGGGGTAGATTGTAGCCTCTGATTTATACAAAGGTGTGATAAATCTTGATCCAGAGAAAACAGCTCCGCATATTGCCGCTGCCACGGTAATGATGGCAATATGCCATTTCCATTTGTAAATAACCTTAATCAAAGGTGTGTTGTCGAAATAATTGTTCATCTTGATGACATTTAAAGATAATACAAAATATTTGACAAAAGTATGGAAAATTTTTCAATTGAGCCTCAATTTTTTGAATTATTTCTTGATGTTTTTCGCCGAGAAATGAACAAGTTCTTTTATGTCGTTGTAATTCAGCATCTTAGTGATGAATGCGATTATCACGCATGCGGCTGTGGCAATCCCGAAGGCACTCGGCCAACTCAATGTCAATGTTGTTGACAGATAGGTTGTTATGCTAATCAGAGCCAAAAACGCCACAATCCGCAGCCAAAACACAGTGCCGAGCTTGAGGTTGAAAATCTTTTTCGCGATGAAAAACTGCAGTACACATGTGACAAATTGCACACACAGGCTGGTGAAAGCGGCGCCGACAGCTTTAAAATGAGGGATGAACAGTAAATTGAGAGCGATATTTATTATCACGCCGCAAGCCGCCACTATGTTAAGCTGTTTCATGTTTCCATTGGCTGTCAGCAATGTTCCAAAAATGTAAGTGACTGACACAGAGACGAAACTGCCCATCAGTATTACCAGTATGGTGGATGACTCATCGTTGTTTTGTCCCGGAAACATCAGATCCATGAAATTGCGGCTATAGAAGATACATAGCACCGCTATTATGCAAGTCATGGAAAGCATTATGCCAAAGGATTGTTTCACAAGGCCTTGCAAGTCTTCTTTCTCCTTTATTATAGCGGCGAAAAGTGGCAGCAGAATGACGGAGAAAAGGTAGGAGATATTGTTTCCGGCATCGAAGAGTCGCCATGCGCGGGCATAGATTCCGGCTTGCGTCGCGGCGATGTCGTCAGGCAGCAAACGCTCAATGAGAACAGGCTCCAGCCGGTTGTAGAAGCTCATCAGCAAGACCAAGAGAGCGTATGGGAGACTCTTCTTGATAATCATAATCACAAACGGGATGTTGAGCCTGATGGTAAGCTTTCCCGTGTGCCGCAACACAATTATCACAGCCACCGCCAGCGTTATGACGTAAGAGACCGTTTGCGAATAAATATACGTGTAAACGTTGAAATTTGCTTTCGGCATGAACCCTGACCATAGCAAGAAGCTGCAAATCAATATCATAAGCACTCGGTCGAGCACCGAAAGTATGCTGTCGGTCTTGAAAAGCAACAAAGCCGAGATATTTGAACGCACATATAATATAAAAGACAGCAAAACCTGGTTGAATCCAACTATTGCAAGAAGTTTCATCTGCTCTCCGCGATACCCTATCAGCCATCCGACCACGAAAATCACAAGGAAATATATTACTGTCAGAAAAATCTTTGCCTGTGAGATGCCGACGAAATGCTTTGACAGTAGCTGGTTGTTCTGCGCAATGTTGCGATTGTTGAAATTTGTCAGACCAAGGTCGAGCAATATATAAAATAGGTATGAAAACTGTGATATGGCGAGATACAGTCCGTATGAGGTGTCACCCACAATGTTCTGGACGGTGACGTCGATGCCCAAAATCCAGAACGGCTTTACCAGAAGGTTGACAAACAGTAAAAATACAATATTTTTAAAAAACTTCTTATTCATCTCCTTATTTCAACAGTCAAACGCAACTATATCGTTTTTATTGCAAAATAATAATCAAAAAATCACGTTACAAAAATAGTGTATTTTGATTAATTTTATATATTTGCAGTGTAATTTTTTTAAAATTGAAAAAATATTCGGACAAGGAAATAGCGGAAATCGAGAAATCATATAACGAGCTGATTCAGTCGGTGGGGGAGTCCATGACGTTGGAGGAGGTCGGTTATGTGAGGAAGGCGTACGAATTGTGCTGTTTGAAATATGACGGTAAACAGATGCATTCGGGGAGGCCAATGATGCTTCATGTGCTTGAAGTGGCGAAGATTTCCTGTTCCGAAATGGGAATGCACAGCAAGACGGTCGTCTGTGCCTTGCTCCACAACATCACACAAGTAACAGATGTGACATTTGACGAGATAAAAGAACAGTTTGGTGAGAGAGTGGCACTGATACTCAAGGGGTTGGTAAAAGTCAGGTCGTTGAATATGACGCAAATCTCAACCCAACCCGACACATTCAGAAAGCTGTTTCTCTCGATGATTGACGACATCAGGGTGGTGATGTTGATTATAGCCCATTGTCTCTCGGATTGCCGTCATCAAGAGGACATTGACATGGAGGGCGGTGTCGATAAATTCTTTGAAATCACAAAATATCTGATAATTCCGATAGTTCATCGTTTAGGTCTTTATAATATCAAAAAAGACATGGAAGAGGCGGTGATGATTCATGAAAACCCCAAGGAGTTTGCGGAAATCAAAGAGAAAATCACCATGTCGCACGTGAAGCAGGAGGAGAAGATGGCGAATTTTCTTTTGCCGATACGTCAGGAACTGAGTCGTGAGGGCTTTGATTACACAATAAAATGGCGCACTAAGTCGATTCCGTCTATTTTTGCCAAGATGAAAGCTCAAAACGTGTCTTTTGAGCAGGTTTACGACCTCTTCGCGGTACGAATCATAATAAACAACTCAAGGATAAAGGACGAGAAATCCGATTGCTGGAAAGTGTATTCCATCGTGACAAACCTGTATCAGCCTAATCCTCAACGACTTAGAGATTGGATTACAAAACCGAAAGCTTCAGGATACGAGTCATTGCATACGACGGTGAAAAATGGAGTGGACTGGGTTGAGGTGCAAATCAGGACATCCCGAATGGATGAGATTGCGGAGACAGGCAACGCTTCACACTGGTCATATAAAAGCAGTGGCGACAAGCATCAATCGCCCGATGCATGGCTTAACCAGATAAGAAATATCTTGGAAGATACTAACCAATTGTATTTCAATTCGTTAGATGATAAAAGAGCAGCGAAGGGCAAGTCCGACAAGATATATGTCATAACACCTCAAGGCGAGGTGAAACAGCTTCCGCTCGGCTCCACAGTATTAGATTTTGCTTTCGAGGTGCACAGCCAGGTGGGATGTCATTGCATAGGAGCGCGCGTAAACGGCAAAATGCAGCCTATCCGTTATGTTTTGAATAATGGCGACCGTGTTGAGATTCAAATAAGCAAGAAACAGACACCTAAAGCCGACTGGTTGAATTATGTCAATACGGAAAAGGCGAAATCGAGAATAAGAAGGTTTCTGAAGGACGAGGAGATGAAAGAGGCAGAGCTGGGAAGCTCCATTTTCCATAGAAAACTGAAAAACTGGAAAATATCATTTAATGATAAGATTTTCAATGAGTTGTTAAAGAGATACGATTGTGAGTCGGGAATAGAGTTTTACAATAAAATTGCCACCGAGCAGGTAGATTTTGCAGATCTCAAGGCATATATCTTGTCGCAGACCGAAGAGAAGGATAGTAGGCCGGAGCATGCTGATGAGGAGGTCAGAAAAGACAAACCTATTGATAATGAGGCGGATGCAATGACTATCGGGTCAAATATCAATGGTTTTGCGTTCAAAATGGCAAAGTGTTGCAACCCGATTCCGGGGGATAATGTGTGCGGCTTCGTCAATGTGGGAGGTGGAATCACAATACACCGAATAACCTGCAAAAACGCCATCGCCATGAAAAAACGGTATCCTTATCGTCTCGTGGATGTCAAATGGCAGGGTGACGTGCCTTCACGAGCCATCATCAAAGTTGTCGCCAAAGATAGCTTCGGAGTGCTGAGCGACATCACGGAAGTGATGAAACAAATGGAAATCAACATCATAGATGCGTCAATGGGGACAAGAAACGGTCTTTATGAGGGACGTTTTGTGGTGAATATGACGAGTGTTAATTACTTAGAGCAGCTCATACGCCGCCTGCGTTTGTTGGATAATGTCACTGAAGTACAGCGAATCGACTGACAATCAGCTATTTAGTCATTATATCGATGATTTCAGTGTCGGTTTCTTTCATGCCGATGCTGCCCACTAATCCCACATTATTGATAGTATCCTCAATATCGCATCCCACTATGCCGTCGCCGGCCTCGAACTGCTGTCCGTTTTTGTACATATAATATCCCAAAATGCCCGATTCCACCGCTGCCGCTATTTTTGCGGCACATGATGCTTTGGCGCCGTCGCAAATGATACCCGACACTGTCACGACCGCATTGGTGAGGGTGTGTTCAATCACTTCGAGGCTCTCGCCGAGCAGATAGGCTATGCCGCATGCCGCGGCGCATCCTGCGCTGACAGCTCCACAATATGCGGAGAGACGTCCAATGCGTGTCTTCTGATGTATGGCGGTGAGGTTCGACACCACAAGCGCGCGATACAATCTGTCGTCACTGATGTTGTATTCCTCAGCGTAGGCAATAACAGGCATCGATACCGTAAGTCCTTGATTACCACTGCCCGAGTTGATGATGACAGGCAGTTCGCAGCCGTTCATGCGGGCATCGGAACCTGCCGCCGCGCGAGCCTTCGCCTTCACTTTGATGTCATCACCATAATATTTCAACAAGGTTGAACCTATGTTGGCACCCCAATTGTTTTTCAAACCCTCATCAGAAATGGCTTTGTTGTATTTGATTTGGCGTTCTATTATTTTTTTAATATCTTGAATGTCAACGCTGTCGGCGAAATCAACAATGCCGGCGACGCTTAAACAGCTCCTATCGGTCAGCTCTTTGGCGGGCTTGGTGATGGTAGCACTTTGGAAAATTACCTCATCGTCTTTTTGGATATGAACGATGTTGGTGTGGAAGCCGCAAATCCTCACGTCGGCATGATGCTCACCGCTATATTCGACGATTGTGACATCCAGCTGTTCCTGGCAATTCACGTGTTGCACTGTGATAGGGGTGGAGACGAGGTATTTTTCGGTCTCCTTCTTTTGTTCAGGAGTGACATTCGCGATGACTTCAAGAGCTTTGTCGGGATTACCGGCGACGATGCCGACGGCGACAGCGGCTTTTATTCCCTTCATTCCGTTGGTGTTAGGCACAATTACGCTCTTCACATTCTTGATGATATTGCCACTTGCGAGTACTTCAACTCTGTCGGGTCGCGCTCCGAGAACCTGATGCGCTTTAGCTGCGGCGTATGCTAAGCAAATTGGCTCGGTACATCCCATCGCAGGTACCAACTCTTCCTCTAAGATGTTGATATACAATTGATAACGTGAATCAGACGTGTTCATATCATTGTTGTTTAATTATCTTTGGTTATCTCCATCGAGACAATCTGCACATTGCCGTTTTCCGGATAAATCTCAATCCAATTGTTGTCTTCGCTAAACCATTTGTATTGCGAGCCGATATGGACGATGATGTCATTGTCGGATTTTACTGGCACTCTCACCGTGATGCTGCCGTTTTCTTTGGCGTTGCTGCCGTAAGTGATAAACATTATGACAGGTTTTTCGCCGAGGCTGTTCGCTCTTATCGTGATAAAATTGCTGCGACGCACTGCTATGTCAATCGGTTGAAATTCAATGCGTTTAGTCTCATTAATATTGATTGTGACCGCATTCGGGACAAGTTCCACGAGTTTGTTGGTGGCCAACATCTCTCTGATTTGCCTGATTTTTTCGGAAGGGTATGGGTTGCCGGTGTTGACGTTGATTGCCTTGGTGTAGAACTCGATTGCTTTTTCGTAATTTTTACTGTTGAATTGTGTGTCGCCTTGTGTGACATAATTGTTGTATTCGCCTTCAAGGGCGGCTGAGAGTTCTTGTTCTTTACGATGTTCCTTCTGATACATAATCATGTCCTCGGCATTTTTCTTCTTTGCGTTGGCTTCAGCGTTGTTTGGCTTGAGTTCCAATGCTTTAACATAATAGGAGAGGGCTGACGCATAGTCATTTTGGCTTTCTGCGCTTTCACCTTTATTAATATAGTTGGCGAAATCGCGGTCTAATTTTGCTTTGTCGCTCTGAATCTTTTTGTACTCGGTGCTATTGGTGATTTCGTCGATTCTGTTTATCATGCCCAAGGCGTAAGAATCGTCGGGAACTACCGATAGGGCTGCGTTATAAGCCTCTTTCGCCATTGCATACGACCTGTCTTCATACAAGGCATCGGCTTCTGTTATTTTTGCGTCATAATTGTCGGATATGTTTTTTTGTGTCTGAAGCTCGGAAATAATTCCTTGAAGCTCTTTGTCTTGAGGGAACAGCTGTAGTGCTTGCTCGTATGATGAAATGGCTTCGGTATATTTTTTTCTTAAAGTAAATTCTCGACCTTGAGATTTAAATCTTTCAAACTCAGATACTTTGGTGTCATATGCTTCTTTTTTGTTTTTGGCATCTTGATATTTAGCCTTTGTTGCCGAGTTGTTTGGATAAACTTTTAAGGCCGATTCGTATTGCACCACGGCTTCGGCAAATTTCTCTGCTTGCAAGAGTCTGTCGCCCAATGCGACCATCTCGTTGAATGCGTCAAGCCTTTCTTTCTCGTCTTTTAAAATGCTTGTTATTTCCGATTTCTTGCCAAGCGCATATTCGTCCTTCGGAAAAATCTTCAAGGCTTTGTTGTATTCCTCCAAGGCTTTTTCCAATTCATTGTTAGAGTAGAGTTGGTCTGCATTGTCGATAAATTCGAAAAACTGTTCTTCTTTTTGGCTTTCCTCGCGTATTTTCTGCAAAGTGTTGTTCAGTTTGTTTTTCGCCGAAGTGTTGTCGGGCTTTAGTCGCAGGGCCTCTTGATAATATGTTTTGGCTTTTATGTACTCCTTATTGGCGTATTCCTTATCGCCTGATACCACCAATGACTGAAAAGAAGGGGTGTTGTCTTGGGCATAGACGCAAGTTGTTGATGCACAAATTATAAGCACTAATAAAAATATGTATCTTGTTAAATTCCGCATTGTCTGATAACTTTATGGGATAACGTTTGTAATTCTCAAATATTGCTTTCGATTTTACCGTCTTTTATTGTCAGTTTTCTGTCGGCCATTTCAGCGAGTTCCGGATTGTGTGTGACAATGACGAATGTCTGTCCCGTTTGTTCCCTAAGCTTGAAAAACAGTTCATGCAGCTCTTTGGCGTTTTGCGAGTCGAGGTTGCCTGACGGCTCGTCGGCCAAGATGACTGCCGGCTCGTTGATAAGTGCTCGTGCCACTGCCACACGCTGTTGCTCGCCTCCCGACAGCATTGAAGGCTTGTGATTTGCCCTGTCCGTAAGATTAAGATAATCAAGTAGATATTTGGCTTTACTTAAAGCTTTACTTTTAGATTCTCCGGCGATGAAGGCAGGGATGCAGATATTTTCTATCGCGGTGAATTCCGGAAGCAGATGATGGAATTGAAACACAAAACCTATGTTTTTGTTTCTGAAAGAGGCGAGTGTTTTTTGATTCATGTTGTCAACGTTGCTGCCATTGATGACAACGGTGCCTTTGTCAGCTTTTTCAAGTGTCCCTATAATTTGCAGCAAGGTGGTCTTGCCGGCGCCCGATGCTCCCACTATGGTGACTATTTCACCTTTATCTATATGAATGTCAATGCCTTTGATGACATCTACATTGCCAAACGATTTATATATTTTGTTAACTTCTATCATGTCTCGTCTTTTTTGCCGTTTGTCTGCAATTTTGCTCTTGTGAAAGGTTTGTTTCTATCGAATAGGTATCTGAAAGTGATGTGGGTTTTGTAAAGACTTGCTCCGGCTCGTTCCGCAATTTTCAGCATTGGAGGGTTGAAGTCGCCTATCCAATTGAGTTGTAGCTCTTTATATTTGAATTTTTTCTTTATCGCCTGTGCTTCCAGTGAGCAAACAAGTCCTGATTCGAGACCTTTTTTACGATGTTCCGGCACCACGCCGAACACGAGTGATATTGCGCGGTCGCATATCCTTGATATCTTAACTCTCCAAAACACACGTAAGGCGTTGAATCCCATGTCGTTGCCATTCAAACCCTTATAAATCTGATTCAGGTCGATCATCATAAGGAAAAAACCGACAGGCTCACCTTTATAGTAGGCGAAGTGCATCAGGCGCGGGTCGATTATGGGTTTCAGGCTGTTGAGAAGTGCTATGGCGTGCTGTCTTGTGAGTTTTGCGGTGCCAGGTATTGAGCCCCATGATTTGTTGTAAATCGTAAGAAAATCATCGGCATAACGGTCGATTTTGCGTTTGTCGAGGATTTCAAACGAATAGTCGGGGTTGTTGTAGATGCGCGCCGCCTTTTCGTGCAGAATCGGGTCAAAGCCTCCGGGCGTCAGGTCACGATGGAAGGTGAACTGCTTGAAATAATCCTTAAAACCATAATTCTCAAAGAGTTGCTGATAGTAAGGGTAGTTGTACGGCATGTTGTATATCGGGTCGGTGAATCCATCGACGAGGCATCCCCAAAAATAATCGCGGTCGCCGAAGTTTATCGGGCCGTCCATCGCCTCGAAGCCGCGTGCCTCAAGCCATTTCTTGGCTGCATTGAAGAGGGTGTCGGCGGCATCTTGGTCGTTGATGCAGTCGAAAAAGCCGCAGCCGCCCGTCTTCTGGCCGTTTTCCTCGTTCTCATAGACTCTCGACGTCTTTTCGTCGTAGAAGACAGCGATTCTCCCTACGATTGCGCCATCTTCGTCGGTAAGATAATATCTGGTTGCGTCGCCATGTCTGAAAAGTTTGTTCTGCTCCCTGTCGAAAACCTTTTCGATTTCGCGGTTAAGCGGTCTGACATAATGCTTGTCGTTTTTATACAGTTTTGACGGAAACGCCAGCCATTGCTTGACTTCCCGTTTTGTCGAGACTTCGTGTGTTGTGAATTTTGACATCAAATACTATTTTCTAATGGGCTTTCCCGAAATTTGACCCAAATCTGTTTCCAATAATAATTTTTGCAAAAATAACAAAAAATATGTAATTTTGTAGTTAAAATTTAAAAAAATGCAAAAGATTGATATTCAGACGAAATACGATAAGTTTATCGATTATTTTGAGGAGACCATGCCGTTGGCAGAGTCGGAATTGGTGTTTTTGAGTCCGTACCAGCTTGTGGTGGCGGTCATTTTGTCGGCGCAATGCACTGACAAACGCGTCAACATGACCACGCCGGCCTTTTTTGAGCGTTTCCCTGATGCCGCATCATTGGCTGAGGCCTCACAAGATGATGTGTATCAATTGATTAAATCTATTTCTTATCCTAACAACAAGGCTCGCAATCTTATTGGAATGGCTAAGGCTCTGATGACCGATTTTAACGGTGTGGTGCCTGACAATATTGATGATTTGCAGAAATTGCCCGGAGTGGGGCGTAAGACAGCCAATGTCGTAGCCGCCGTGGCATTTGATAAACCCGCCATGCCCGTTGATACTCATGTCTTTAGAGTCTCGGCGAGAATAGGTTTGACAAAAAACGCAAAAACACCGTTGGAGACCGAGAAACAGCTTGTGGCGCATATCCCGCAAGAGTTGCTTTCGAAGGCGCATCACTGGCTGATTTTGCACGGCAGGTACGTCTGCGTGGCGCGCAAACCAAAATGTGATGAGTGTGGCATTAAAGAAATTTGCGATTTTTTTCAAAAAAAAGACAAAAAAGCTTGCTAATCAAAAAAAAATATTTATATTTGTAGCGTTGCAGTTTGATTAAAAACTCGTCAAAATTGAGCGGCAACATTTATTTATTTGGGATAAAAAATTTATTAAGTTATTGATTTTAAAACAGTTTAGAAAATGGCAAAGAATATTGAGGAAGATGTCGAAAAAGTGAGACAAGAGAAACTTAAGGCTTTGGAAGCCACATTGGGAAACATTGAGAAATCGTTCGGAAAAGGTAGCATAATGCGTCTTGGTGACAATCATCAGGAGAAAATCGATTCAATATCAACGGGTTCGATAGGTCTGGACTATGCGTTGGGTATAGGGGGAATGCCTCGCGGCAGAATTATCGAGGTTTTCGGGCCTGAAAGCTCCGGCAAGACGACACTGGCGTTGCACGTTATCGCTGAAGCCCAGAAACAAGGCGGTATTGGCGCGTTTATCGATGCTGAGCACGCCTTTGACCGTTTCTATGCGAAGAAACTTGGCGTTGACATAGAGAATTTGTTAGTGTCGCAGCCCGACAACGGCGAACAGGCACTCGAAATAGCAGAAAACCTTATCCGCTCAGGTGCCATCGATGTAATCGTAATTGACTCTGTGGCTGCATTGACACCCAAGAGCGAGATAGAAGGCGAGATGGGCGACAGCAAAATGGGACTCCAAGCCCGACTTATGTCGCAGGCGATGCGCAAACTGACCGCGACAATAAGCAAGACATCGACAGTGTGTATCTTTATCAACCAGCTGCGTGAGAAAATAGGCATCATGTTCGGGAATCCGGAGACGACAACAGGTGGAAACGCCTTGAAATTCTATAGCTCCGTACGTCTCGACATACGTAAGGTGAGCCAGATAAAAGACGGCGAGAATATCATGGGCAACCGCGTCAAAGTGAAAGTGGTGAAAAACAAAGTGGCACCGCCATTCAAAAAAGCCGAGTTCGACATCCTTTACGGCGAGGGAATCTCGCGCATAGGCGAGATTATCGACATAGGTGTGGAACTCAACATCATCAAAAAGAGCGGCTCATGGTTCAGCTATAACGAGACAAAACTCGGACAAGGCAGGGACGCTCTCAAGAAATTGCTTGAGGAAAACCCTGAGTTGTGCGACGAGCTGACACAGAAAATCACTGAGGCTCTGAGAGATACGGATCAGGATTTATAATACAAACGACAAACATGAAGAGATTTTTTCTGGCATTGGCCTACGCCTTGATGCTCGCGGGTTGCACCGATAGCGTTGATGACAATACAACGAAAGAAAGCAAAACCAAAGCTGAAACGGCTGAGCTGAATGCTGACACACTTGATGTGAACGGATATATCAACAGGGCAAGATTGTATCTCGCTAATCAGCAGGTGGGCAACGCGATTCGTGACATCAACAGCGCATTGTCAATCGACGGCAAGAACGTTGACGCATTGCTTGTCCTCGCCGACATCTATTACGCTTTGGGAGACTTGGATAATATAATGCTGACGCTGAACAAGGCTACAGAAATAGCCCCTCTTGATTCCCGTCCGGTCATAAAGCTCGCTGAGCTGAGTTTTCTGCAAGGTAACTCGAATATGGCTAACGCCTATCTTGATAAAGCCCTGGAACTCAACAGTATAAATCCGCAAGCATATTATATGCGTGGCATCATCTGCATGTCGAAAAACGACACGGTTCAGGCTTTGAGACAATTTATGAAGGCGAGGAACCAAGACGATTCGTTTATCGACCCGGTGCTGCAAATAGCGAATATTTATGCGGCGCAGCGTAATCCTATGGCACGTGATTTCTACGCCCTTGCGATACAGATGGAGCCTGACAATTGGAGCTCATATTATGATTTGGCACTGTATCTGCAAGACAACGGTAATCCCGTGAAAGCTTTAGAGATTTATGACACCTTGGAGGTGAAAATGCCGGGAAATTATCAGATATCGTTTAATAAAGGATATGTAAATCTTGTATATCTGTTTGAATATGACCGTGCCATTGATAATTTTGACAAAGCGTTGGAAATCAACCCGAAATCAGTTGACGCATTGTTGAATAAAGGTGTGGCATACGAACAGAAAGGCGACTACAGGACAGCAAAAAGCATCTATCTCCGGATATTGCAGGACAATCCCAATTATCAGCTGGCGATAGATGCTTTGCATAGAATAGGTGAGTAAAGCTCACCTATTCTGCCTTTTTCGTTTCTTCTTGTGAGTCGGTAAACAACTTGGCGAGTTGTGTGAGGTTGTCATCAAGTTCCTGCTGGACGCCGTCCAACTCCTTGATGTTCTCAAGAGGCTCGTTCATACTGAAATAGAACTTTATCTTAGGCTCTGTGCCTGAAGGTCTTACGCTTACTTTGATGCCGTCTTCAGTGAAAAACTGTAGCACATCCGACTTCGGCAGATTGATGATTGTCTCAACACCAAAGTTGATGTCCTTGCTCACGCCGAGCTTATAGTCTCTAATCTCGATGATTTTGGAGCCGAGAATGGTCTTGGGCGGGTTCATCCTGAATTCAAGCATAATCTGTTTGATTTCCTCAATGCCACGGATGCCTTTTTTCGTCAGTGATACAAGCTTCTCCCTATACACGCCGAACTCTTTGTATATGTCCTTCAGAAGCTGGTACAATGTTTTTCCTTGTTCCGCAGCCCATGCCGTCGCCTCAGCGAGCATGAAGCAAGTGATGATGGCGTCTTTGTCACGCACGAAATCGCCCACTAAGAATCCGTAGCTCTCCTCGCCGCCACAAATGAACTGTTCCTCCGGCTTGTGTAAGATCTTGTCGGCTATGTATTTGAAGCCCGTCAGCACATCGTAAGTCTTGACATTGAATTGGTCGGCGATTTTTGTCAATAAATCGCTGGTTACTATTGTCTTGACGATAAATTCCTTGCCTGTAAGCTTGCCGAGTTCTTCCCAACGTGTCAAGATGTAATAAGTTAAAATGCTTGCGGTTTGGTTGCCGTTGAGAAGTATGAAATCGCCGTTGTCGTCTTTTACTGCGAGACCAACGCGGTCGGCGTCAGGGTCGGTGGCGAGTACTATGTCGGCATTCATAGCTTTGGCTTTTTCAATTGCCATGTTCATGGCCGCCTTCTCTTCCGGGTTCGGAGAAACTACTGTAGGGAAGTTTCCGTCTGTAACCATTTGTTCCTCAACAGGATAGAAATTTTTGAATCCAGCCTTGGCGAAGAGTTTTGGCATAACCTGACCTCCGGTGCCGTGAATGGGCGTGTAAACGAATGACAGATTCTTGTGCTTTTTTATCAATTTTGGCGACAAGGACAGTTTCATGACTTTTTTGAGATAGATCTCATCGAAACTGTCGTCGAGCATTTCTATTAGTTTCGAGTTTTTCTTGCGTTTCACCATCGAGAAGTCAGTGATTTTCTGCACTTCAGCGATAATGTTTTTGTCGTGAGGCGCAACAACTTGTCCGCCGTCCTCCCAGTAAACCTTATAGCCGTTGTATTCTTTAGGGTTGTGGGATGCTGTCACCACGATTCCTGACTGGCATTTCAGCTCTCTGATTGCAAAAGATAGTTCTGGTGTTGGACGTAATGCGCTGAATAAGAACACCTTGATGCCGTTGGCCGACATCACGTTGGCCGTTATCTGAGCGAACTCCTTGCTGTTGTTGCGGCAGTCGTATGCAATGGCGACTTTAGGATGAGGCATGTCGGGGAACATCATTTTTATGTAGTTGGCGAGACCTTGAGTGGCCATCGCCACTGTGTAGATGTTCATTCTGTTTGTCCCGACACCCATAATTCCTCTTAGTCCACCGGTCCCGAATTCGAGAATGCGGTAAAAACTTTCGGTTAGTTCGTTAGGGTCGTTGTCAATCAGATACTGTACCCTTTCTCTTGTTCCCTTATCGTATTGGCTTGATAACCAAGACTTTGCCTTTGCGATAATCTCTGGTGAAGCTTTTTCCATAATGCTATTTTTTAGTTAATATATTTGTTTATTTGCTTTTTGTTATCAACTGCAAATTTATATAAAAAATTGATACCCACCGACTCTTTAAATTGAAGAATTGATTTTTGTTTGTTATCTATTGTGAATTTTATGTTGTCATCGTATATCAAATGGATGTTGATGACGGTGGCAAGACTCTTGCTTATGTTGAATTTTATGCCGGTTTCCCAGTCAACATCAATATTCCAGCGATTGGCTGGGTTGGCATCCATGTAGTTATTGTACAGGTTGAGATTTGAGAAAACATTGATATGTTCGCCAAAATCTTGTTTGTATTTGATTAGTATGTTGAATCCGAGCTCGCCGAGAAACTTTTTACCGGGAATCCAGATGCTGTCGCCTTCCACTATGTTCCAATATCCCGCCTCAACACCGAAAGAACCTTTGTCAGCTAAGTTCTGGTCGTTGACAAAGGTCAGTTTTCCGGCCGACGGGCTTATGAAAATACTGACGATGTTTTTGATGTTATATGTGTAACCTATTGATATTGTGAGATATGCAGGGGCAAAAAATCTGGAGATAGGGATGGAGTCATTGGGATATGAATAACCGTTTGTGAACTGTGTCTTCAGCATCGTTATGGATGTGAATGTCAGGTTGCGGTTGTTGTTGTGTGTCATCGTCATGGCTAATTCCAAACGGTCTTCTGTCTTCTCATGACGTTTGTCGTTAGTATAACCTTGCGTTCCATACACAAACAGTCCGTTGGTGACATAATTGAACAGCTTGCGGTTAAATGTGTACTTGAAACTCGCTATTGCCTTGCCGCTGATGTTGCTTTCACCGCCAGCCGCCCAATGTGTTATACCTAACTGATTGATAGTCAGTCCAATGCTGCCGTCTAAAGAGTGCCAATTGACTTGTCCTTTCGAGCCGTTGGCGGGATTTCCTTCCACGTCTTGCAGATGCTCAGGGTATATTGTGTCAATTCTGATTACCGTTTCTGTGCGGATGATGGTGTCAATAATGTATGTGGTGTCGATTTTTGTTACCGTGTCAATTCTAATTGTATATGCCGGACCGCCAATAATAGTGTCTTGCGACAGACATTTGTTTGTCATAAAAAATAAAACAAACAGAATACCTATCGTTAAGATATTGATACTCTTTAATTTAGCTTTCAATCCAAGCATTTTGGCAAATAAAAAAACAATACTCGTTTTTCGGGTGCAAATATATGAAATTATTACTTATATTTGCAAAAAATATTGTATGAATGCAATAAAAATTTATTTAGAGAGAACATCTGATGATTTGTTCATGCAAAGCAAGTGGTGGGGAAATCCTGATTTGCCCCAAAACTTTGACGTTCCCGATGATTTGACGTTCATTTGCCAAATCAGATGTGATGAAATTGTTGATTTAGACACTGATAACTTGCTGCCTCATGATGGAATGCTTTATTTCTTTGCCGCAATAGATTATTATTTCGGTAATTTTGACTCATATCATCCCGCTGATTTTTATTGGCATTCTGATGATATCAAGGTTTTTTATGTGGAAGATATTGAAAACCAACAATTTGAACAGGTGGTTTTCGTTGATGACGATGATAATCCTGTTGCATTGAGGGAAAGGAAAATCACATTTTCAAAAGCGGATACCATGTGTGATGGAAATAAATTGTTAGGCGAGCCTTATAATAGGGAATGGGAGGATTGGGACGAACCATACGCCGGCTGGGTGGAGCTTTTGCAAATCGATTCTGATGATTATGATGATTGCACGCTTAATTTTATTGATTGGGGAATGTTGCATGTTTTGATAAATCGTAATGATTTGGTTAACAGAGATTTTACTAAAGTTACTTCAAGTATTTGTTCAACATAATATTTATGAAAAAGAGCTATTACGATGAGTATGAGGAAAGTGATTTTGAGGTCGAAATTCCAGATGATTTATACCGAAGAGCATACGAGGAAAACGATTATGATGCCTTATATGAGATAGGCATAATATTGGAGACTGAGACTGACATATCACTCGCTGTTGTCGCCGACATTATGGAAGAGGCCTATGCTAACGGTGATGGCAGTTCGGATGCGTATGAATGGCTGATGGATTATCGTCATCCTGACGGTGGCTATGACGCTTGGTCTTAGTTTAGCTTCTTTGCCAGAACCTTTGCGGTATAGCTTTCACTACATTTTGTCAGATTTTCCGGAGTGCCAGCAAACACTATGTGTCCGCCCTTGTCGCCGCCTTCGGGTCCGAGGTCAATGACCCAGTCTGCCGTCTTTATCACATCGGGGTCGTGTTCGATAACAATGAGCGAATGCCCGTTGTTTATCAATGCCTCAAATGCTTTCAAGAGCTTGTTGACATCATGGAAATGAAGTCCGGTGGTGGGCTCGTCGAAAATAAACAATGTGGGTCTTTCACTTGTGCCGTTGACTAAGAATGAGGCTAATTTGATACGTTGCGCCTCGCCGCCAGAAAGGGTTGAAGAAGGTTGTCCCATTTTGAGATAGCCGAGTCCCACGTCGTGTAATGGCTTGAGTTTCATGACGATACGCTCTGTTATGTTTTTAAACTCATTGGGTTGGCTGAAAAACTCCAAAGCCTCGTCTATGCTCATTTCGAGGATGTCGTAAATGTTTTTGTCGAGGAATTTTATCTCAAGAGCCTCCTCTTTGTAGCGTTTTCCATGGCATACGTCACATTCGAGGAAGACATCGGCCATAAACTGCATCTCGACTTTGAGTATGCCTTCGCCCTCGCAGTTGTCGCATCTGCCTCCGGGGACGTTAAAAGAGAAATATCCCGCTTTGTTGCCGCGCATTTTAGCGAGTTTTTGTTCCGCGAAAAGGTTTCTTATGTCATCGAATGCCTTGACGTAAGTCACAGGATTTGAGCGTGTTGACTTCCCAATGGGGTTTTGGTCGATCAATTCCACCGATTGTATCGCTTGGATGCTACCTTTTATCGAGCCAAACGAGCCGGTTTTGTCGGCGGTGCCTCCAAAATGTTTTCTCAGTGAAGTGTAGATGATGTTGTTGACCAGCGATGATTTTCCGGAGCCGCTGACTCCCGTCACCACAGTGAGTACGTTCAACGGTATTATAACATTGATATTCTTGAGGTTATGTTCAAGACAGCCGACAAATTCTATGGCGTTATGCCATTTGCGGCGATGTTTTGGCAGCGGAATCTCCATTTTTCCGGTGAGATACTGTGCTGTAAGCGATTGTCCGTCTTGTTCCATGGTGCTGATGTCACCTTGAAAAACCAGCGCGCCGCCGAATCTGCCGGCATACGGACCTATATCGATTATCTGGTCGGCGGCGCGGATGATCTCCTCGTCATGCTCGACAACAATCACAGTGTTCCCGATGTCGCGAAGTCGTTTTAAAACCTTTATAAGTTGTTGAGTGTCACGTGAATGCAAGCCTATGCTCGGCTCATCTAAAATGTACGTTGAGCCGACGAGACTGCTGCCTAACGATGTCGCCAAATTGATTCTTTGCGCCTCGCCGCCTGAAAGGGTGTTTGACGCGCGGTTCAAGGTCAGATAACCTAAACCTACCTCCATCAGAAATCCGATGCGGTTCTTGATTTCGATTAAGAGTCTCTCGGCGATGGAACCTTCTGATTCTGAGAGTTTTAATGTGTCAAAGAACACTTGCAACTCACTGATTGGCATAGTCGCTATCTCGGTGATGCTTTTGTTGTTGATTTTCACATAGTTAGCCTCATTTCTCAGTCGTTTTCCGTGGCATTCCGGACAAATTGTCTTGCCTCGGTAACGTGCCAGCATCACTCGATATTGAATCTTATATGATTGGTTTTCAACGTCTTTGAAAAAGTCATTGATGCCCATGAAGTATTTGTTGCCCTTCCAAAGCACTTCTTTTTGTTCCTCTGTAAGCTCAAAATACGGCTTGTGTACAGGGAAGTCGAAATAATGGGCTTTTCTGATGAGTTCGTCGCGGAAATAGCTCATTTTCTCGCCTCGCCAGCAGGCAATGGCGTTATCATAGATTGAGAGCGACTTGTCGGGGACTACCAAATCCTCGTCAATGCCGATGACGGTGCCGAAACCCTCGCATGTCTTGCAGGCTCCGTAAGGGTTGTTGAAAGAGAATAGGTGTGTCGTGGGCGGCTCGAATGTCATCCCGTCGGCATCAAAACGCGATGAAAATGTAAATTCTTCATTGTCAACAAGAATGATGCAATTGTCCCTGCCTTCATAAAAGGCGGTCTGCACCGAATCCGACAATTGTCCAATCAATTCCGAGGAGTGCTCGCCGACCTTCAGGCGGTCAACCATTATGCGGATATTTTGGGGCTTGTTTTTGCCATTCCCTTTTAAATAATCCTCGATTCTGACAACCTTGTCATTGACAATCAATCTGTTAAAGCCTTGCTGAAGCAATATCCCGAGATGTTCTTGAAGCGTTCTGCCCTCCGGTATATCAATAGGTGCGAGGATGTAAACCGCTTTGCCTTTTTTGCTGAGGATGAAATCAACCACATCGCCAACCTGGTGACGTTTCACCTCTTTGCCCGACAATGGCGAATATGTGTGACCGATACGAGCGTACAACAGTTTGAGATATTCGTATATCTCGGTGGTGGTTCCTACGGTTGAACGCGGGTTGCTCGTCATGGTGCGCTGTTGTATGGCGATGGCAGGCGAGAGCCCTGTAATCAAATCGACGTCAGGTTTGCTTAGTCGGCCCATGAACTGACGGGCATAGGCACTGAGACTTTCCACATAACGGCGTTGCCCCTCGGCATAAATAGTGTCGAACGCCAAAGATGACTTCCCTGAACCCGACAGGCCGGTTATCACGACAAGTTTGTTCTTTGGAATGCTTAAGCTAATGTTTTTCAAGTTGTTAACTCTCGCTCCGTGAATCTCTATTTTCTCTAATTTGTCCATTGCCAACTATAATACCTCAAAAAAATTGCACGAAATTACAAAAAAATTTCGCATCATATTAAAAAATGTTTTATATTTGCAAAAAATTTAGACATAAATATTGTTCAACCAATAAAAATAGGAGAGACGCTATCGACGATTTTTACCCTTTTTGAAATTGTATAACCTTAAAAAAGGGGGACTTATGTCTGAAATATTAAACGATAAGGAATTAGTGCTGCGTTATCAGAATGGTGATGTGGCGAGTTTCGAGTTATTGGTTGACCGTTACCAGAACAAAGTTTTTTCGTACATTGCGATGCTTGTCAAGGATAAGCAGCTCGCTGACGATATTTTTCAAGACACTTTTTTGAAGATTATCAGAACGATAAAGGCCGGAGCGTACAAAGAAGAAGGCAAATTCATACAGTTCGCGATGCGTATCGCGCACAATCTTATTATCGACCATTTCCGCAAAGCCAAGCGTCTGCCTATGGTTGATGCCACCAAGGAAGACTACGATATGCTTGACAACGCGAGGTTTATGGACCCGTCGATAGAAGAGCAAATCATCACAGAGCAGATTCATAACGATGTGCGCAAAATGATTGAGTTCCTCCCCGAAGAGCAACGCGAAGTCCTCACCATGAGAATGTATGCCGACATGTCGTTCAAGGAGATTGCCGATTCGACGAATGTGAGCATCAACACCGCTTTGGGACGCATGCGCTATGCCCTGATAAATCTCCGCAAGATGGCTAAAGAGAAACATTTACAGCTAACGATAAAATAATTGTTAAAATTTATTAACATTTTTTTTTACAGGTGTAAAATAAACGTATGTTAACAGGCGTTATGATTTCAAAAATAAACGAAATCATTTGCCTATGGGTTTAAATTCTACACTGTTATTTGAAGATGAAGTCAAAGAGGTGGTGTGCGAGATGTGCGCCGAGATGCAGCCAAGCCGTAAGGTGCTGAACACCATTCTCCAATATGCCGCCACATACGAGTGTGTCGGCACGAGAATCGGGACGGTTGACATTATGCTTAACTGATGAGCAGGGGCTTTATCAAAGAAGGCGACCAGGAAGAGATTCCGATGGTGCCGCCAAGGGCTTATCTGCCGAAAGGCATGCCCAACTATGTGACGCGCGAAGGCTTGGAAGCTCTGAATAAAGAGCGTGAAGACCTTGAGAATGAACGTGTTGCGTCAAGTGGAAACTACATAATGAGCAATTTCATCGATGCGAAGATGAAGTTGCTCATTGAACGTATTAATACCGCCGTGGAAGTGGACATGACCAAAGCCAACAGGGAAATCGTGAGTTTCGGGGCATGGGTGCAATACAACGGCAGAACCGTGCGGATAGTAGGTGTTGACGAGGCCGATTTTTCCAAGGGGATGATAGCGTTCATCTCGCCGGTGGCAAAGTCTTTAGTCGGGAAAAAGGTAGGCGACAAGTTCGAGATCAAAGTCCCGAAAGGCACTGAAACGGTTGAGATTCAGGGTATTTGGTATGAGTGTCCGCCATCATTTCGACGGGACGACAATAACCTTTCGTCATTTCGACAGGAGCCGGGCGGAGTGGAGAAATCTTCAACACATTTCGCACAATCAAAAGAGATTCCACGCAAATCCAAGGCGGAAATAGAGAACAATGTCAGTTCGGCCAAGGCTGAGCGAAGTGTAGAAATCACTGACATTCCAAGTGTTTTCATTCCTGAGGAAGACATCATGGAATTTCTTCCTGTTGTGAATGAGAGAGGGCTGATAGTTGGTCGGGCGTTGCATATGGAACTGCACCAAGGGAATAAGATTTTGCATCCATCGGTGCATCTGCACGTCATTAATAATAAAGGAGAGGTGACGCGGAGATACTGGTGGCATATGTCTTTTGGTGAGACACCCGAGAAAACGCTGAAACGTAAAATGTCGGAAACGTTAGGACTAACAGGCGTTAAACCGAAATTCAAGAAACAATATATTCGTGAGACGAATAGCGAGAAAGAACTCGTTTACGTTTATCTTTTGCATTCGGAGGAGGAATTGCTGAAGATGCCGGAGGAAAAAGATTATTTGAATGTCTTTGCGAGAGATTAGAGAAAATCGAGCTTAGAACAAGATTATTGAACGTATAAAAAGGATGTCGTTGAAGGCGTCCTTTTGTTTTTAAAATATTTATTAATAATGTTTGTGTTATTCAAAAATTATCCGTAAATTTGCAGCAAATTTTCATTAATTAGTTTTAAGTTAAAAATCAATCAAATTAAAATATAAACAGTTATGAATAAGCAGATTACATTAGAGCAGGCCGTTGAGAAGGTTCATGACGGCATGACAATTATGTTCGGCGGATTCCTCGGAGTGGGAAGCGCAGTGCAAATCATCGACGCCATTGTCGAGAAAGGTGTTAAAAACTTGACAATCATCGCCAACGACACCGCTTACGACAACATTGCGCATGGCAAACTCGTTGCCAATCATCAGGTTAAGAAAGCCATAGTGTCGCACACAGGTACCAATAAAGAGACGGCGGCTCAGAAAAACGCCGGCACTCTTGAGGTTGAATACGTGCCACAAGGTACACTGGCGGAGCGCATCAGAGCCTACGGCGCAGGTCTTGGCGGAGTGCTCACCCCGACAGGTCTCGGCACCATCATGCAAGATGGCAAAGATATCGTGAAAGTTGATGGCAAAGACTACCTCCTCGAGAAACCTCTCAAGGCCGACATAGCGTTCTTGCGCGCCAACATCGTCGATGAGTTCGGCAACATGGTGTTCCTTGGAACAACCAACAACTTCAACCCTTTGATGGCTACAGCGGCCGACTATGTCGTCGTTGAGGCTGAGAAACTCGTGAAAGTCGGAGAGATCGCTCCTGAACATGTTCACGCTTCGGGAATTTATGTAGATGCTATTTATGTTGAGAAGTAAGAAGTTAGAAGACAGAAGTAAGAAGATTTAAGATATGGAGAAAGAATATAGATCGTTATTGAGATTGAGAATGAGTGCAAAAGATGCTCATTACGGCGGCAATTTGGTTGACGGTGCACATATGGTGCATCTCTTCGGTGATGTCGCCACGGAATTGTTAATTCAGACAGACGGTGACGAAGGCTTGTTCTGTGCATACGACAATATCGAGTTTTTGGCTCCTGTCTATGCCGGCGATTTCATTGAGGCTGAAGGCTGGGTCACCAAGATAGGCAACACCTCACGTAAGATGGAGTTTGTGGCCCGTAAGGTCATCGTCCCGCGTCCCGACATCAGCGACTCGGCTGCCGATGTGCTGGCTGAGCCTATCATAGTGGCACGCGCAAGCGGAACATGCGTGGTGAAGAAAGAATGTCAGAGAATTCAGAGATAAGAAGCAAGAATATGGATAAATTGATTATTACAGCTGCTATCTGCGGTGCAGAAGTAACTAAAGAACAGAATCCGAATGTTCCTTACACCGTTGAGGAAATAGTACGCGAGGCAAAGTCGGCCGTCGATGCCGGCGCCGCCATAGTACACCTCCACGTCCGTTGGGACGACGGCACTCCCACACAGGATCGCGGTCGTTTCCAAGAATGCGAAGAGGCTATCCTGAAAGTATGCCCTGATGTCATCTTGATACCATCGACAGGCGGTGCCGTGGGAATGACTCCCGACGAGCGTTTACAGTCAACAGACACTGACCCGCTGCCCGAGATGGCGACACTTGACTGCGGCACGTGCAACTTCGGCGATGAGATTTTCGACAACACCATGCCGACGATGCGCGCCTTCGGCAAACGCATGATGGAACGTGGCATCAAGCCAGAATACGAATGTTTCGAGATGGGACACCTTGACACCATCCTCAACATGGCTCGCAAGGGCGAAGTGCCTGGCGCACCGATGCAATTCAACTTTGTGCTCGGCGTTCCTGGCTGCACACCTGCGACAGTGCCTAACCTCTGCTGGCTCGTCAACGGCATCCCGGCCGGCTCCACATGGACGGTGACGGGTGTCGGTCGCCATGCTTTCCCGATGGCAGCGGCAGCAATAGCCATGGGCGGCAACGTGCGCGTGGGCTTCGAGGACAACCTCTATCTGTCGAAAGGCGTTCTCGCAAAATCAAACGGCGAACTCGTGGAGAAGGTCGTGAGATTGGCGAAAGAACTCGGCCGCCCGATTGCGACATCAGATGAAGCTCGCGAAATCTTGGGGCTTAAGAAGAGATAGTTCTCTTTTTGTCATTTCGACCGACCGCAGGGAGTGGAGAAATCTCCCTCAATGAAAGAAGATTTCCGATTCCGCTTCGCTGCACCCGAAATGACGTGAATTAATCAGAAAACAAAGTTAAAGTTATTAAATAACAAATTAAAATTAAAAGAATTATGCAGAAACACGGAAACAAATACGGTACACACCGCGTGATTGAACCCAAAGGCGTTCTACCACAACCAGCTAACAAACTCGACAACAACATGGACGAAATCTGGGACAACGAGATTTTGATTGACGTCCAGACTTTGAATATCGACTCGGCCTCATTCACCGACATCCACAACTACGCCAAGCAGCAGGCTGGTCCTGGCGCATCAGAGGATAAGATTATGGAAGAGGTGAAGAAAGAGATGTTCCTCAATGTGGAGCTTCAAGGCAAGCACCGCAACCGCAGGACAGGCTCTGGTGGCATGCTCCTCGGCAAAGTAGAGAAGATTGGTGACGCCTTGAAAGGCAAGATCGACCTGAAGGAAGGCGACCGCATCGCCACATTGGTGTCGTTGTCACTGACACCTCTCCGCATCGATGAGATTTTAGCCATCCGCCCAGATGTTGACCAGGTTGACATCAAAGGTAAGGCTATCCTTTTCGAGAGCGGCATTTACGCAAAGATTCCGAACGACATGCCTGAGAAGCTCGCATTGTCGGCATTGGACGTCGCCGGTGCTCCGGCGCAGACAGCAAAACTCTGCCAATACGGACAGACCGTCGTCATCCTCGGTGCTGGCGGCAAGTCGGGTATGCTCTGCGCATACGAGGCGAAGAAACGCGTCGGCGTGACAGGTAAGGTCATCGGCATCGCCAACAGCCCTAAGTCAACACAGCGCATCAAAGACCTCGGCTTCTGCGACATCGTGGAAAGCGCGGCAGGCATGACACCGGTTCAGGTTTATGAACTCGTCGAGAGACTTACAAACGGCAAGATGGCCGATGTCACCATCAACTGCGTCAACGTGCCGGATCAGGAGATGACAGCTGTACTCTGCACAAAGGACGACGGCGTCGTCTATTTCTTCTCAATGGCGACAAGCTTCACAAAGGCTTCATTGGGTGCTGAAGGTATCGGCTCAGACGTGAATATGATTATGGGTAACGGCTACACCAAAGGTCACGCCGAGTTCACCTTGCAGGAACTCCGTGAGAGTCCGAAACTCCGTAAGATTTTTGAAGAACTTTATGCTTAATCAGAAGACAGGAGACAGTAGTCAGAATTCTGGCTTCTGTCTTCAGACTTCTAAATTCTTAAAAAAATGGGAGAATCAAGAAGAAAAACAATGTTTCCGGGAGTCACTGACGAGCAGTGGAACGACTGGAAATGGCAGGTTAAGAACCGCATTGAGACACTTGAGGAGTTGAAGAAATATGTGGTGTTGACCTCGGCTGAGGAGGAAGGTGTGAAGAAGACCCTTTCGACTTTGCGAATGGCCATCACGCCTTATTATCTGAGTCTCATCAACCCTGACGACCCGAACGACCCGGTGCGTCGCCAGTGCATCCCAACGGCTGCTGAGACACATATCGCGCGCGCCGACTTGCTTGACCCCTTGCATGAGGACGAGGACTCGCCAGTGCCAGGACTGACACATCGTTATCCAGACAGAGTGTTGTTCCTCATCACCGACATGTGCTCGATGTACTGCCGTCATTGCACACGCCGTCGTTTTGCAGGTCAGAAGGACGACGAGTCACCGGCAGATCGTATTGAGAAGGCATTGGAATACATAGAGAAGACAGAATGTGTCCGCGACGTGTTGCTGTCAGGCGGCGACGCCTTGATGGTAAGCGACAAGAAGTTGGAATATATCATCGGTCGTCTCCGTCAGATTAAACATGTGGAGATTGTTCGTCTTGGCACACGTACACCGGTGGTATGTCCGCAGCGTATCACTCCGGAGCTTTGCGACATGTTGAAGAAATACCATCCAGTTTGGATCAACACACATTTCAACCATCCGAATGAGGTGACACCTGAGTCATTTGCGGCATGTGAGAGACTCGCCAACGCCGGCATTCCGCTTGGCAACCAGAGCGTGTTGCTCCGTGGCGTCAACGACTGCGTTTATGTGATGAGAAACCTCGTACACGACCTCGTGAAGATGCGCGTGAGACCTTATTATATATATCAGTGCGACCTCTCGATGGGATTGGAGCATTTCAGAACCCCAGTGTCGAAAGGTATAGAGATTATCGAAGGTCTCCGAGGCCACACATCTGGCTTCTGCGTCCCGACATTTGTCGTCGATGCTCCAGGTGGCGGCGGCAAGACACCAGTCATGCCACAGTACGTCATCTCACAGTCGCCAGGCAGAGTGGTGCTGCGTAACTTTGAGGGTGTCATCACCACCTACACCGAACCGGCCGAATATCATAGCGAATGCAACTGCCCTGAATGTCAGGCACTTAAGAAGAGACTTGAGGCTGAGAGAGTGGAAGATGTTGACAGAAACAAACCTGTTGACGGCGTCATCACATTGCTGGAAGGCGAGAAGATGAACATCGAACCGGCTCATCTCTATCGTCATGAGAGACAAAAGAATAACAAATAAATAGCAGTATGAGCGAGAAATATTATCGTACCCCGGGGTGGAAAATCATATTGATTTTCTTCTTGGTAATGTATCTGCTGAACGTGGTCATGATGTTTGTGTATCAACAAAATTTCGCCTTGACGAACATATTGATATGGGCAATAATAGAGGCGGCTGTCACGACTGTGTTGTTTGTGGTCTTTTTCTGGCTTTTCTCAAAACGGAAAGAAGAGAAGTCGGAGATGAAAGAACGTGATAAAAGAGGCGATATTATTGATGCTCAATAAGTTATGCCTTTTATTGAGGAACTTATAAAATACAAAAGCTGTTCCATCGTGGGGCTGGCGAAAAACACGGGTAAGACCGTGAGTCTGAATTATGTTTTAGACCGTCTGCCCCTCGACAAGATGCGTATTGCGGTAAGTTCAATAGGCATCGACGGTGAGACGACGGATCAGGTGACGCGGACGGCGAAACCGGAGATAACACTGCGGGAAGGCACTTTTTTTGCGACAAGCGAGAAACATTATCTGCAAAGAAAACTCGTCTCGGAGCTTGTGGAGGTGAGTGACGAGAACACCTCATTGGGCAGGATAGTGACGGCTAAAGCTTTGTCAAGTGGCAAGATTCTGCTTTCGGGGCCTTCGTCGAACCTCGGTTTGAGACGATGGAAAAAGTCGATTGAGAAATATAACATCGACTTGATTCTTATTGACGGGGCACTTTCGCGCATGAGTCTCGCGTCGCCGGCAACGAGCGAATCGATGATTCTCTCAACAGGAGCCGCATATTCAGCCAATATCAACACTTTGGTGCAGAAGACAGCCTTCGTCGTTGATTTGATAAATCTCGATTTGACATCAGAAGATAACATATTGAGATTCAATGATATAAATAACGGCGTTTGGGCTGTTGACGATGAGGACCAACTTCATGACTTGCAAGTGACGTCGTCGTTATCGACTAACATCAACACAGAAGGCATTGGGCATTGCAAGACACTGTATCTGAGTGGCGCGCTCACCGACACTTTCCTGAATCACATTCGCGGAAAGCGTGTGTTTAAAGGGACGGAGATAGTGGTGACTGATTTTACGAAGATTTTCCTTACACCTATATTATATAAGGGGTTTGTGAACGGCGGAGGTAAGATCACTGTTATGATGAAGAGCAAGCTCATCGCTGTGACGGTGAACCCGACGGCACCCAACGGCATGGTTCTCGACTCGGAAAAATTATGTAAAACAATGTCGGAAGCGATACAATTTCCGGTTTATGACTTGAAAAAATGCGACTGAAAGAACTAATAGAACAACCTTGCGGTCTGAAGTACATGCTCGACAACCTCGACGTACATTCGGGCTATTCAAGACGTGTGCTTCTCGACACCGAGATGCCGAAAGACATATTGTCGATTGAGAATAACTATAAGATTCTCAAGGAGTTCTATGATGTCGTTAAAGAACAAAAGAACCAGAGCCAGATTAACAGCCTGCAGTTTAAGCTTTGCAATCTGAAAGAGATTCAAGGCACTATAAACCATCTGAAAAACAAGTATGTTTTGGATGACATCGAGCTTTTCGAGGTGAAACATTTGGCGATGTTATCGATTGACATTCAGCAGATTATGAATAAATTGCAGCTGGATGACATGATATTTATCCCCAATTTAGAAGAGGTGGTGAGCATTCTCGACCCTGACGGAATGAAGATTGCGAGTTTTTACATCTACGATTCTTATTCCGAGAAGTTGAGCGAGCTTCGCCGCAAGATGAAGGTGAAAGAAGACTTTGATGAGGCGTTGTTCAACGAGGCGAGTGGGATAGAGGATGAGATTCGCGCCAAGATTTCGATGCAGCTCTCGAAATATGCCGATGAGCTTGAGGCAGCACAGAAGTCGTTGTCGTTCATAGACTTAAATCTTGCGAAAGCGTATCAGATGATAAAATACAACCTCTGCTTCCCGAACATTGCCGATGATGGTGTGACGGAATATGAGGGGATGTTTCATCCGGAGGTGAAAGATGCTCTTGAGCAGAGAAACCGTGCTTTCCAGCCGGTGGATATAGCTTTTTGGAACAAGCCTACTTTGATTACGGGTGCCAATATGGGAGGTAAGACGGTGGTTTTGAAGACGTTGACGCTTTGCCAATATTTGTTCCAATTTGGATTTGGCATTCCGGCAAAAAAAGCCAAAGTTGATGTGAAAGATGAAATCTATTTCTGCATTGGCGATGAGCAGTCGATAGAGAAGGGACTGTCGTCGTTTGCAGCGGAGATGAAAAATATTGATGCTGTGATAAAGGCATCTCGTGGAAAACGGAAAATCTTAGCGTTGATTGACGAGCCGGCAAGGACAACGAACCCGAAGGAAGGGACGGCGTTAGTTTCGGCTTTGGTGAAGGTTCTTGAGGTAGAGAATGTGAGCTTGGTCATGACGACGCATTACGACATAGAGCCGACAGATTCCCGGAGACTTCGTGTCAAAGGTTTTGAAGACGGTAAAATGAACTATGAGCTTGTTGAAGTCAAGGATGGAGAAGTTCCTCACGAGGCTTTGAATATAGCTGAGAGCTTAGGGATTGACGGAGAGTGGATTGCCGAGGCGAGGGAGATTTTAATTATGTCGAAATCGACACAATTAGAAACCCTATCGAAAACGATAGGTTTAGACCCAAAGGGGGCAAATTCGACCCCTTTGAAGGAGAAAGGAGTGGAAGGCTGATGGCAAAGATTATTGTTCAAAATACTGATATTCGTGTTGTTACGGTCAATGGACAGGATTTCATTTCTTTGACGGATATTGCAAATGTCAAAGAAAGTGGGAGTAGAGCGGCTGATGTAATTAAGAATTGGATTAGAAATAGATATACTATTGAATTCCTGGGTACATGGGAGATGATCCATAATCCGAATTTTAAAGTGGTCGAATTTGACCACTTTAGAAAACAGGCAGGACTTCCTAGTTTCGTAATGAGCGTATCAGAGTGGATTGAAAACACGGATGCAGTAGGTATTATTGTTAAGCAAGGGAGATATGGTGGTACTTATGCATTCCGAGATATTGCATTTGAATTCTGCTCAGCTATCAGTGTAGCATTTAAACTATATCTTATCGAGGACTTTCAGCGTCTCAAGCAAGAAGAGCAAAAGCAACTCGGTTGGTCGGTGAAGAGGGAACTGGCGAAGATTAACTACCATATCCATACGGATGCCATTAAGGAGAACCTTGTCCCGGAAGAACTTGACCAATACCACCGTTCATTGATTTACGCCAATGAAGCCGACGTGCTGAACGTGGCTTTGTTTGGCATGACGGCTAAGGAATGGCGCGATGCCAACCCAGACTTGAAGGGCAACATCCGCGACTATGCGAACATCAACCAACTGATTTGTCTCTCGAACATGGAAAACCTGAACGCAGTCTTTATTAATAAAGGTATGCCGCAATGCGACAGACTGATTGAACTGAACAAAATCGCCATTCAGCAGATGAAGGTCTTAGAAGGCGTGGAAGAAAGGAAACTAATAAAATAAATATCAATCATTTAATCAACATAACTAGAAATATGGAAAGTAAATTAGGACTTGATTTTACGAAAGTAGAGTATGCAAGAGGGTTAGCGAAACAGATTGCCGACCAGGTGCAGGAGTTTGTTGAACAGTACACCACCGTCGCCGTGGAGCGTACTTTGAGCCGTTTGATGGGCATCGACGGCGTGGATGAGAACCAGGTGCCGCTGCCGAATGTGGTGGTTGACACATTGAAAGAAAAAGGCGTGTTGAGTGAGGGCGTGCTGTTCTTCATAGCTAATGCGATGATGCAGACTGGCTTGAAGCCGCAGCAGATTGCTGAGCAGGTGGCTGCCGGCAAGCTCGACATCACCAAGGTGGTGACACGCGACGCCAAGAAGATTGCGGAGACGCTGCAGCCCGTGATTGATGAGAATGTCAATAAAATCAGGGCACGTCATGACCGTCGTGACCATTATCTGAACACCATAGGCGAGGGTCCGAAGCCATACCTTTATATTATTGTGGCTACAGGCAACATCTACGAGGACGTGGTGCAGGCACAAGCCGGCGCCCGTCAGGGCGCCGACGTAATAGCGGTAATTAGAACTACCGGTCAGTCGTTGCTCGACTATGTGCCTTACGGCGCCACAACAGAGGGGTTCGGAGGCACCTTCGCCACACAGGAGAACTTCCGCATCATGCGTAAGGCGTTGGATGAGGTGGGCGAGGAGCTCGGCCGTTACATCCGTCTGTGTAACTATTGCTCGGGACTCTGCATGCCTGAAATAGCTGTCATGGGAGCTTTTGAGGGCTTGGATGTGATGCTGAACGACGCTCTTTACGGAATCTTGTTCCGCGACATCAACATGCAGCGTACCTTGATTGACCAGTACATGAGCCGTATCATCAACGGATTCGCCGGCGTCATCATCAACACTGGTGAGGACAACTACCTGACAACCGCCGACGCTGTGGAGGCGGCACATACCGTCTTGGCTTCCGACCTTATCAACGAACAGCTCGCGTTCTCGGCAGGATTGAAAGAAGAGCAGATGGGCTTAGGTCATGCCTTTGAGATGGACCCGATGCTTGAAAACGGTTTCCTGCTTGAACTTGCACAGGCTCAGATGACACGTGAGATATTCCCGAAAGCTACGTTGAAATATATGCCGCCCACAAAATTCATGACAGGCAATATCTTCCGTGGCCACATCCAAGACGCCTTGTTTAACATGATCGGTATCTGGACACATCAGGGAATACAGCTGCTTGGAATGCCGACGGAGGCCATCCACACACCTTTTATGAGCGACCGTTATCTCTCAATAGAGAACGCAAAATACATCTTCAACAACATGCACAGCATAGGCGAGGAGATGGAGTTCCGCGAGGGCGGCATCTGCCGTGAGCGTGCTAAGTTAGTGTTAAACAACACTATAGCGTTGCTTGAGGAAATCGTCAAAGAAGGCTTGTTCACTGCACTCGAAAAAGGAATCTTCGGTGATGTGAAACGTCCGAAGAACGGCGGTAAGGGGCTCGAAGGTGTCACCCAAAAAGGTGAGAATTACTACAACCCATTCGTGGAGATAATGAAAGGTAAGAGATAGTTAGTTTAAAGATAAAAGAGTAAAGATAAGAGAGTAAAGAGAGTTGACAATGAAGTTTAGAACCACATTAATATTAATAGGTGTAATGGCAATGTTATCCGCATGCGATTCACGTTATAAGATTAAGGAGTATCCGAAAGCTGAGCGCGACGAGAGCGTCGTGGACGATTATTTTGGAACCAAGGTCGCAGACCCTTACCGTTGGCTTGAAAACGACACTTCGGCAGCCACTAACGCTTGGGTTGAGGCGCAGAGGGCTCTCACCGACGAATATCTAACCCATATCCCGTTGAGAGAGACGCTCAAGGAGCGCTTGACACAAATCGCTGATTATGAGAAGTATGGCGTTCCATCAAAGCGTTTTGGGAAGTATTTTTATAGCAAAAACGACGGATTGCAGAACCAAAGCGTTTATTATTTTCAGGATGCTGACGGCGGCGAGCCGGAGGTCCTTCTTGACCCGAACAAGCTCTCTGACGACGGAACGGTATCCCTTGGCGGGATGAGTCTCTCGCACGACGGCAAGTATCTCGCTTATACTATCCAGCGCAGCGGTTCCGATTGGGTTGAGATTTATGTGAAGGACGTGGCGACGAAAGAACTGCTCCCAGACCATATTGAATGGGCTAAGTTCACCGGCGCGAGCTGGTACAGAGACGGCTTCTTCTACGCTGCTTACGACAAGCCGGTGGCGGGCAAGGAGTTCTCCAACGTCAACGAGAATCATAAGATTTACTATCACAAGCTCGGCGACTCTCAGGATAATGATAAGCTTTTCTATGAGAACCCGGCACAACCGCGCTATTTCCATGGCGTGAGTACCGATGAAGAGGAACGTTATGTGTTTCTCTACGAGAGCGGACAAGGCGCAGGCTCTACTTTGTGGATTCGCGACATGAACGACCCGAAAGGTGAGTTCGTCCAGATAGCTTTTGACATGGACTACAACTATTCGCCAATCGACATCATTGATGGCAAGATGTATGTGATGACAAACTATGACGCTCCGAAAGGTAAGCTCTGTGTGGTGAGTCTCAATGACTTAGGAAAATCTTCTATTGAAAACTGGGAGACATTGATTCCAGAAAACGAGAACGTGATGGTGTCGGCACAGATGGGAGCGGGTAAGCTTATCGTGACATACGACAAAGATGCCTCCAACCACGCGTATGTTTATGACCTTGACGGCACTCTGAAGCATGAGATACAGCTTCCGACGCTCGGTTCGATAGGTGTTGTGAGCCGTTATGAGGAGCCGGAGATTTTCTATGCTTTCACCTCGTTCACATTCCCGACAACGATTTACAAATATGATATTGAGTCGAACACTTCAGAGGTGTTTCGTGCCCCTAAAGTCGACTTCAACCCTGAAGACTACACCACTGAGCAGGTGTTCTTCACCAGCAAAGACGGCACCAAGGTTCCGATGTTCGTCACATATAAGAAAGGCATGAAGAAGAACGGCAAGAACCCGACATTGCTTTATGGCTACGGCGGATTCAACATCACTCTTAATCCTGGCTTCTCTGTCATGCGTATCCCGTTCTTAGAAAGAGGCGGTATCTATGTGATGGCCAACCTCCGCGGCGGCAACGAATATGGCGAGGAGTGGCATCTTGCAGGTACCAAGCTTCAAAAACAGAATGTGTTTGACGACTTTATTGCCGCCGCGGAGTATCTCATTGAGAATAAATACACTTCACCCGATTACCTTGCCATCAACGGTGGATCTAACGGAGGCTTGTTGGTCGGCGCTGTCGTCAACCAGCGTCCGGAGCTGTTCCGTGTTGCGGTGCCACAGGTGGGAGTGATGGACATGCTGCGTTATCATCTGTTCACGATCGGCTGGAACTGGGCTTCAGATTACGGCACCAGTGAAGACAGCGAGGAGATGTTCAAGGCGTTGTATGCCTATTCGCCATTGCATACCATCAAGAGCGGCAAGGATGTGCATTACCCTGCCATCATGGTGACGACGGCTGACCACGACGACCGTGTAGTGCCTGCTCACTCATTTAAATATGCCGCCACATTGCAATATGCGGAGACAGGTGACGAGCCGAAAATTATACGTATCGACAGCAAAGCCGGTCACGGAGGAGGCAAACCGATGGCGAAAGTCATTGAGGAACAATCGGATATCTATTCGTTCATCCTTTATAATATGGGTGTTGACAAGTAAATTGTTCTGATACTTGCATCGAACATGTACTCATCGTTAGTTGGTCAGTTTCTTATGTGCGTGAGCCTCAACAACGTTGATGACATAATCACCTAACTTCTCGCATTCGCAGATGATGTCCATATATTGGATGCCGGCCTGGTAGTTGTACATGTGCTCGTTGATGTCGGTGATATTCGCCTCTTTGAGTTGTGTGCGGTAGTTGTTGATTTCATTTTCAATATTCAGCGACTCGTTTAAATCGATAGTGCCTTGGTCATCTTCCAGCACAGCCTGCATATGGGTCAGAGCTTTCTCACAAAGCTCAAACATATAACGGATATGTTCTTTCTGCACATCAGTGAAATGCTCGTTTTTAGTGTGTTTCTGGTTGATAGTGCGCGCAAGGTTGTAACAGCTGTCGCCTATACTCTCAAGCTCCCCGACTTCACGGAGCATATAACGGATTTGTGTCTTACTTTCAGGACTCAAGTGTCCTTCTGTCACTTTGTTGAGATAATTTGCTATCCCAACTTCCATGTTGTCAGAAATGCCTTCATATTTCTCGATTCGTGAGTAAAGTTTGTTGAAATCCTCGTCGTTTTTAGTGTCGAATAAAAGTGTCGGAATGAAGCTGAACATCTTATTGGTGCGTGTTGAGAAGAGGCATATCTCCTTTTGTGCTTGCAGTATGGAAAGCTCGGCTGTTGACAGCAGGCCTCCTGTGATGAATTTCAGCTTTGAGTCCTCTTCTTCCTCTGATGACTTCGGTTTGATTACACGGCATACGAAGCGTTCGATATATGGGATGAATCCTATTTGCAAGAGGGTGTTTGTCACATTGAAGGTGGAGTGGAACGTGGCCAGCACCACCGATATCTTCGCTAAGTTTTCCATATAGCCGGGGTCTTCAGGCAGCATATATCTGTCGAAGCCCACGAATCCGCAAACGAGATTGACAAAAGGCTGCAACAGAAGCAAAGCCCATGTCACGCCTATCACATTGATACTCAGGTGTGCGAAAGCGGCGCGTCGTGCCTGAGTGTTGGCACCTATTGCCACGATATTGGCCGTTATTGTCGTTCCGATGTTCTCACCAAGCACCAGCATGATGCCCTGGTCGATATGCAACACCCCGGTAGAGCATAAAATCATGGTGATTGCCATGATTGCGGCACTCGACTGCACGCACAGCGTCAGTATGGTTCCCATGAACAGGAAGAAACATGAGTTCCAGAAGTTAGGCTCATTGAAACGTTGGAAGAACGAGCTTATGGCAGCATTGGCGGCAGGGTCTTGCACTAAGGCGAAGCCTGTCTCCTTCAGCGTCCCTAAGCCTAAGAATAGAAACGCCACACCAAAGATGAAATCTCCTATGATACGATGTTTCTTCAAGTAAATCAATATGATACCTATAAGAAATGCAAGATAAACAAAGTCGGTGATGTTAAACGAGAATCCAAGCGACATTATCCAAGCGGTGACGGTCGTGCCTATGTGAGCTCCCATGATAACGGAAATGGCTTGCGCCAAGGTTAGCAATCCCGCATTGACAAACGACACGGTCATAAGGGTGGTGGCTGTTGACGACTGTACGGCTGCTGTGACAAACATACCTGTCAGCATGCCGGTGAAACGGTTCGTTGTCATGGTGCCTAACACGTGACGCAGTTGTGGACCAGCCATTTTCTGCAACGAGTCACTCATCGACTTCATTCCGAACATGAGGAGCGCCAAGCAACCTAAAAGCTTCACAAAAATGTAAATACTCATAATAAAAAATACTTCTGAATTAAAAATTTTATAATTGCAAAAATATAAATGTTTTTTGTTTTTTACAAGATTTTTTTCAAGAATTTCTTCCTTTTGCGCTGCTTCCTCTCCTCAAGAGTGCTAAAACTTTTGTTATATCGTGGAATCTCAATGCAGTGTTCATAATTGTCATAGTTGGTCTCGACAATCTTAAGTGCCTCATAAACAAGCTCTTTGTCTTGTTTCATGAGCTTGTATAATTTGTCGGCCATCCAATATTTCAAGATAACGCTCTCGTTCAAGCCAAGTATCTTGGCTACTTTTAAGGCTTCATGACGTTCAAATTCCGCCAGTCCGTTCTCTTTCCTGCTGTATGTCGCGTCTGAAACAAATAACGCGCTTGCCAATTTTGTCTGAGGTATGCCAGAGTACATCCTTGTACGTTTTAGGGTCTCACTTAGCATATTATTTTGTATGAAGGTCTAAAATGTTGTTTATCAATTCACTAAAATCATAGAAATAAGCTGAGACGCAAGTGGTGTCGTCTTGCGTCTCGTCAGAATAATACCTGTCGGCTATCCCGACAATTTGGTGACCTATCTCATGTCTGATTATGTAATCTTCTGATTGTGAGCGCATTGCAACAGTGGAGTAGTTGTTATACAGACTGCCTCCTATATTGTTTGTATCATTAATCAGGATTACGGCATAGTCATATGGCGACTGTGTTGCATATTCCCGAAATTTCCATTCATCGATAGCGAGAGCGTATTTGTTGTGACCGAAGGTGTTGCGGTCTATAAGAATGCACTTGTCGCTCATTGATGAAGGCACTTGTACGGCATGCACATTGAAATCGTTTTTTCTCCGTTTGAAAAGCTCGGTCTCAATGAAAATTTCGTAAAAATGCTGTGCGTCTTTGTCGAAGCGATTGGTTTCCTTTGAGGTGTAGCCGTCGCCAAGTATCATTATGTCAACTTTTTCTTTTGGGTCGCCACTGTCAAGTAGGCGTATTATTCTGTTGTTGTGATTCTTTGTCGGTTCAATTGCCGCCCTTGTGTTCCGATTGATGTCATATTCCCAGATTGGAAGTATAACATCTTGGGAATCAATCTTATACATTGTCAGTGTGGCATTGTTTTTAGGATATGGGACACGTATCGATTCCTTGAAAACTTTTGTTTTTGTCTTCGCTTCGTCAGTCATACGCCATTCGCTGAAATATGTGCTGATGCAGTCGGAGTAGAGCAGCTCGTCGGTCTCAACGTCTCTCAGTTCGTAATAATATGCCCCCAAACGGTAAGGGTTGACGGTGTTTTTAGTGCGTCCGTTCCACAGGCCGTCGTCGTAAACCTTGTCGAGACTTAATTTCTCACTATTGGCATTACCTGTATGTATAAGATTGAATCTCAATGTCTTGTCGATGAAATGCTTCTCAAAATCATTTTTGTCATTCCTTGTACAAGAAATGAACGTTATGATTATCAGTAAGAAAGCAATTCGTCTCATATCATTTGTCTATTGTCGCCAGAAATTCCTCGTTGGAAATCGTCTTGGATATTCTGTCTTTAAGAAACTCCATCGCCTCCACGGGTGTCATGTCGGCGAAGTGGTTACGCAGTGCCCATACGCGTGCCAAGGTACGCTCGTCAACGAGCAGGTCATCGCGGCGGGTGCCGGATGCCACGATGTCTATGGCAGGGTAGATGCGTTTGTTCGACAGACGGCGGTCGAGCTGCAGCTCCATGTTGCCGGTGCCTTTGAATTCCTCGAAGATGACCTCATCCATCTTGGAGCCGGTGTCAATCAGTGCTGTGGCGAGGATTGTCAGCGAGCCGCCTCCCTCGATGTTACGCGCGGCGCCGAAGAAACGTTTCGGCTTCTGCAAGGCGTTAGCCTCCACACCGCCCGAAAGCACTTTGCCAGATGCCGGCGACACGGTATTGTATGCTCTTGCCAAACGCGTGATGGAGTCAAGCAATATCACCACATCATGTCCGCATTCAGTGAGACGTTTGGCTTTCTCCAGCACTATGTTGGCTATCTTAACGTGTTTGTCGGCAGGCTCGTCGAATGTCGATGAAATCACCTCGGCCTTCACGCTGCGTGCCATGTCGGTTACCTCTTCGGGACGCTCGTCGATAAGTAATATGATCAGGTAAACTTCCGGGTGGTTCGCCGCGATAGCGTTGGCTACTTCTTTGAGCAACACCGTCTTACCTGTCTTGGGCTGTGCCACTATCAAACCGCGCTGACCTTTGCCGATTGGGGCGAAGAGGTCCATGATACGTGTCGATACCGTGCCTCCCTGATGCCCTGTGATTTTGAACTTCTCATCAGGGAACAGAGGGGTGAGGAAGTCAAACGGAATGCGGTCGCGCACCTCGTCGGGGTTGCGTCCGTTGATTTTGTCAACTTTCACCAACGGGAAATATTTCTCTCCGTTCTTTGGCGGACGAATCATGCCGAGTATGGTGTCGCCTGTCTTTAACCCGAACAGCTTTATCTGTGACTGTGAGACGTAAATGTCGTCAGGCGAGTTGAGGTAGTTGTAGTCGGCCGAGCGCAGGAACCCGTAGCCGTCGGGCATTATTTCGAGCACGCCCTCAGCCTGCACCACGCCGTCAAATTCGCTGATAAGCTCTTCGTGTTTCGGAGATGTCTGCGGCTGGCTCTTCTCAGGCTGCGGCGGTCTCGTCTCGTAAACAGTCTCTCTCTCCTCAACCGTCGGGACATCAGTCTCCGTAGGCGTATATTCCTGAATCTCAGGCTCTTCCTCGTTGTTCTCGTTGAGAATCTCGTTGGCTACGTCCACCACCGCCGGTTTCGGTTTCGGATATGACACGTGGCGGGTCATCAGGCTCTCTTCATCGTTGTTGTTAAATGTCGTCTTAATCACATCCTGACGTTTGCCTATCCTTGGGCGTCGTCCGCGTTTCGGGGCTTCTGCCACAGCAGGCTCCTCTGTATTTGTAATGGGTGTAACAATCTCATTGTCAACAGGTTTCTCTGGTTCTGTAGCAGGTTCCTCCACAATAACCTTTTTCTTCCTCCCCGGTCGGCCTTTGGGTTTCTCGGTGGCGGCAGGTGCCTCTGGAGTCACCGATTGTTGCTCAATAATGCTGTACACAAGATTTTCCTTTGGGACACTGACATTATCCACGCCAAGTTTCAACGCAATCTCTTTAAGTTCAGCGATGGATTTGTCATTTAACTCAAAAATATCGTACATAAAATAAATTGTTTGTTTGAATTTTCAAGAAATTTTGTTTGAATATAAGAATGGTCTTTCGTCTATTTGACGTTGCAAAGATACGATTTTTTTTAATACGACAAAAATTTTTATTAATTTTGCAAAAATTTTCAGATATGATACAGAGACGACAAACAGTTTTCATGCTTTTGACCGCCATTCTGAGCGGTTTGCTGTTTTTTATGCCCTTAGCTTCCATCAGCGAGGCTCCCGTGAAATTCACAATATGGGGATGGAATACCATAACTAACTCACAGTCATACACTTGGATTCTTGTGGTTTTGGTGGCACTGATGACGCTCCTCCCGGTTTACACCTTATTAATATATAAGAAACGCGAGCTTCAGGTGAAGCTCTGCCGCTTGGAGATGCTTCTTAACATTGTCTTTGTCGGATTAGTGTTCCTGTTTTATGACAACAATGCTTTAGCAGCCATGCAAGCTGTTGAATATGAAGGAGATACCGTTACTTTGTCCGGCTCGGTAGGGATGATTTTACCATGTGTGAACCTCCTTCTCGAATATTTTGCCATCCGCGGCGTAAAAAAAGACATTGAGCTAATAAAATCCATCGACAGACTGAGATAGCCATCCCCGTCGTCATACCCATCATCACCCACAAAGACTAACGTCTAACGTCTATTCATCTCATAAAGTTCCATATTTTTGACCTCACTCCCGTCGATTTGGAACCGCAACATGGTGATTATCTTATGGAAGCCTGAATTTCCAGCCGCCCCAGGGTTGATATGGAGCAAGTTGAACGTATGGTCGTTCATCACCTTCAGGATATGTGAGTGCCCGCTGATGAAGATGTTAGGTTTCTCTTTGATTATCAGTTCTTTGATGCCTGGTTCATAATGGTTGGGGTAGCCTCCGATGTGAGTCATCATCACTTTCACGTTTTCTATCGTGAAGATCTGGATTTTAGGGAACATCAGACGTACTTTTTGGTCGTCGATATTGCCGTAAACAGCCCGTAATGGCTTGAATGACGACAACATGTCGGCGACATCGGCTCCGCCGATGTCGCCGACATGCCATATCTCGTCGCAGTCTTTGAAAAAATCAAAGACCTTAGGATTAAGCCATCCGTGCGTGTCTGACAATAATCCTATCTTCTTCATTATCACGGAATCTTGTATGAGATGCCGATGCTCAACACTTCCTTGAACTGACGGAATGTGGTGCCTTCAACTGAGCTTAAAGGCTTGATGTCCTCGTCATATACTAAACGCGCGGTGAGGTTGCAGCTCAACCAGTCGTTGACTTTCATAATCAGAGCGTTGTCCCAGTCGAAGTCAACAGAGCAGGTGTATTTCTCATTAAGAGCGTTCAAATCCGATGATTTATGCAGATAATCGTAGAATGCAATGAGTTTTGAGTTGAATGTCACATTCTTGAATATCTCGTAATTGAACTCTGCTGTAAGCTGTGCACCAAACTCCCAACGGACTTTCTTGCCGTGTTTCACAAGTGTTCCGGTCTCGTCATATTCAGCGGCATCCACACCGAAAGCACCGGCGTCAGCGAGTTTCTCGTCGTTGACGATGGTCATACGTCCCGTGACAGGGGCGAGGTTGACTTTGAAATGCTCGTTCAGCACCCACTGGGCACCAACACCAAGTGTGATGTAGGCCGGGACCATGAAACCGGAAATGCGGTTGGTGCTGTCAGTCGCATAATTGTAACCGTTGGTGAACTGGCTCTGGAATGTCAGGTTGGCTGTCACAAACAACTGGTTGTCAATCACATTGTAACCATACAACGAGCTTAAGAAAATACGGTCGTCAGTCTTGATGGGGTCTTTGTCAAGGTCGTAGTAGCTGTAGCCAAGCTGGAGGTCGATGCCGTTGTCCCATTTGTGGTTGCCATTGACATAGTTGATGTTATACTTGGCGAGACCGAGGAAGTTGATGTTATCCTGTCCGCCCGGAGCCCAGTTGTCGAAATGACTCTGTGCCATGTTAAAACCGACGTTTCCGCCATGTGTCCAAGGTGACTCTACGCCACCGTCCTGCGCGATCGCCACATTCACCGAAAGCAGCATCGCAATCAAAGGTAAAAATACTCTTTTCATATTATAACTTTTTATTGGTTGATAATCAATCTCTAATGGCTAATAGCTAATGGCTAATGGCTAATGGCTAATTGCTAATAGCTAATGGCTAATAACTATTCCCTTCATAATAATTCCTCTCTCCAATCCGGAAAGTGATATCCTGTGTCGTCCGTGTTCTCACGAGGCTGTCGTTTTTAACGCCCGGAATCCATACCAGATTCTGTATCAAGCGGATAGCTTCGTTGTCGCATCCTCCGCCGACGCTGTTTTCCACTATGATATTCGACGCCCTGCCGTCAGTCTCAATCACAAAACTCAGTTGCACGGTGCCTTGAATCTCAAACTGTTTTGCCTGGTCAGGAAACTGCAGGTTTGTGCGCAGATACGCCGCCATAGTCACCTGAGGATTGGCGAAATAAGGCTTTGGTGCTTGATGTAACTCCTTGACACTGAATATGTTATTGCTTTTCTGAGCAGGAAACTTCTGCTCCGGCAGCATCAGACGCGGGTTTTTCTCTTCTGATTTCTTATAACTTTTCGGCGAAAAATCAACGGTGTAGTAATCGGTGTAAGATGTCGGTTTCCCGTCTTTGACGGCTGGATTCCACTCAATCATCCTCACCAAACGGATGGCTTCCGCCGCACATTGCTCGTCAAAAGCACTCTCAACCCTGTGATTAGTGGCGATGCCGTCTTTGTCAACATCATAATACACAGTGATTTTACCGCCTTTCTTATCAAGAGCCTCTTCAGGATATATGAGATGGTTCTGGATGATTTTTTTTGTCAGCGAGAACCCTGACTTGGGCTCCGGCGCTTTTGTCTGAGCATTTAAATCATATCCTATAAAACTGATTATCAATATGATAAAAACTGATACAAATCTTATCCTTTTCATGTCTGACTTCAATTATCTTGAAAAACACACTGCAAATTTACAAAAAAAATCAACGATTAACAAAAAAAATGTAATTTTGTTCCGTCATTTCATGTGATTTTTGGTAATCTCAGGCATTGACGGCAAGCTTGAAAAGACTTATGTCATTAAGTTTCAATGACAATGACATTTAAAATTTGTTAACAATGGAGCATTACAATAAAAAGGAAGATTCCAACATGGTTTTCGGCATCCATCCTGTCGAGGAAGTCATCAAGGCGGGGAAGGAGTTAGAGAAGGTTTTTGTGCAGTCGGGGCTGCGCTCTCCGCAGATTTCGGATATAGTGAAACACGCTCGCGAACACGAGGTGCCGGTGCAGTTTGTCCCCATTGAGAAGCTGAACCGCCTCACACGCAAAAATCATCAGGGAATAGTCGTTTTTGTTTGCCCGATATCGTATCAGACGATCGAAAACATCATTCCGATGGTTTATGATGAAGGCCGTATGCCGTTTGTCGTGATACTGGATAGAGTCACCGATGTCCGCAACTTCGGTGCCATCGCGCGCACATGCTATGCTGCCGGCGTCGATGCTATTGTCATCCCGTCGCGTGGCAGTGCTTTGATAAACGGCGATGCCATGAAGACTTCCGCCGGTGCTCTGTCATTAATTAATGTATGCCGTGTGGAAAACATCAAAGACACCATAGATTTCCTGAAGGCGAGTGGTTTGAAAGTGATAGCTTTTTCTGAGAAAGGCAAGCAGACTATCTGGCAAGCCGACCTGACGGGGCCTGTCGCCATCATGATGGGGTCGGAAGAGGACGGCATCAGCGAGGCTTATCTCAAACGCGTTGACAATCATCTTGTTATCCCTATGCCCGGTGACATTGACTCGCTGAACGTCAGCGTCGCAACAGGCATCGTCACATTCGAAGTCGTCAGACAACGCCTCTCTAATGGCTAATGGCTAATGGCTAAAAAAAACGCCTCGTAAGAGGCGTTTTTTTAATCTTCTTTCTTCTTAAGAACTTCCTTGATACGGGCTTTCTTGCCGCGGAGACCTCTGAGGTAGTAGATTCTCGCTCTGCGGACGGAACCGTATTTATTGACCTCTATGCTGTCAATCATCGGGTCGGCAATAGGGAATATTCTTTCAACACCTATGTTGTTGGAAATCTTTCTCACTGTGAAAGTGGCACTCTTGCCCTGACCTGCGCGTTGTAACACAACACCCTGGAATTTCTGCAAACGTTCCTTGTTTCCCTCAACAATTTTATAAGTAACGGTGATTGTGTCACCTGACTTGAACTGTGGAAAATCTTTGACTTGTACTTGATCTTCAACAAATTGGATTAACGCGTTTTTCATTTCTGTTGTATTTTTATCTTATTTTTCTATTCTCTAAAAAAGCATGCAAAATTACAAAAATTTTGAATACCTCCAACATTTTTATTAATTTTTTTTCTTCTCTTGCTTTTCATCACAAATTCTTCATTCTTCCTTCTTTCTTCTTCCTTCTATTTTCGCGTACATCTCCGGTCTGCGTTCCTTCGTTCTCTCCAATGCCTGCTGGTATTTCCATTCGTTTATCAGCCGGTCGTTTCCCGACAGTAGGATTTCCGGCACAGTCCATCCCTTGTATTCGCGAGGGCGTGTATAGACAGGCGGCGACACCATCCCGTCCTGAAACGAGTCGGAGAGTGCCGACGTCTCATCGCTCAGAGCGCCAGGAATAAGACGCACAAGGCTGTCGGTAAGCACCGCCGCCGCAAGCTCGCCGCCCGACAAGACGTAATCGCCTATGGAGATCTCTTTTGTGATGAGATGCTCGCGTATCCTCTCGTCGATGCCTTTGTAATGTCCGCAAAGCATGATGAGATTTTGGTTCAGAGACAGTTGATTAACAATTGGTTGCGTTAACAGGTCGCCGTCAGGACTCATGTAAATCACCTCGTCGTAATCTCTTTCCGATTTCAACTTGGTGATGCAGTTGTCAACAGGCTCAATCATTATCACCATGCCTGCGCCGGCCGAGAAGGGGTAGTCATCGACGCGACGATGCTTGTCGGTGCTGTAATCGCGCAGGTTGTGAAGGCGGATGTCAACCAAACCTTTGTTGATGGCTCGTTTCACTATGGATTCCGTCAACGGACCTTCGAACATCTCCGGAAATATTGTGATGATATCTATTCTCATGACGTAACTTTTGCGCTGCAAAATTACAAAATTTTCTCATAATATTAATATAAGGTGTGCAAAAACATCATAATTTGATGATAATCAGATTGATAAAAATTTTTTAAAAAAATGTTGTGTGTATTTAAAAAATATGTAATTTTGCAGCGTTTTAAAAACGACCCCAACAGCCCAGGTGGTGAAATTGGTAGACACGCTACTTTGAGGGGGTAGTGACGATTGCGTCGTGCAAGTTCGACTCTTGTCCTGGGCACCAGAAGGAATCCAAGAAATTCCACCCAAGCCCATGTGGTGAAATTGGTAAACACGCTACATTCAGGGTGTAGTGAGCGGACGCTCTTGGAAGTTCGAGTCTTCTCATGGGCACCAAATATAACTAAAGAATCGGCCGTATGACCGATTCTTTTTTCTTATGCCTTGTCTTTCGCGTTTCGTTCTTTCACTATCTCTTCCTGCTTGTCATGAGGCATGGGCGAGTAGTTGTTGAATTCCATGGAGTAGTTGGCTCTTCCGGATGTTATGTTTCTCAGTGCGGTGGCATATCCGAACATCTCCATCAGGGGGACGAAGGCGTCGAGTTTCTGCGAGCCTTTGCGGAAACGACGCATCGCCTCTATACGCCCGCGGCGTTTGTTGAGGTCGCCTGTGACATTGCCGATATAATCGTCGGGAGTGTTCACCTCCACTTTCATCATCGGTTCGAGAAGCACGGGATTTGCCTTCATGAACGCCTGTTTGAAGCACATCTGGGCGCAGAGCTGGAACGCCATGTCGCTTGAATCGACGGGGTGCGAGCTGCCGTCCACGAGGACGCATCTCACATCCACCACGGGATATCCGGCGAAAGGACCTTTGTTCATCGCCGCTTGCAGACCTTTCTCCACCGAGGGTATGAACTCCTTCGGGATGACGCCGCCCTTGGTGATGTCGATGAACTCGAAGCCCTTGCCTTGGTTAGGCTCGAAACGTATCACCGTGTGCGCGAACTGTCCCTTGCCGCCTGTCTGCTTCACGAAACGGTAGTTGCACTCGAAAGGTGCGGTGATGGTCTCGCGGAACGACACCGATGGTGCGCCGACAGTGACAGGCACCTTGAACTCGTCTTTCAGACGGTCCACGATTATCTCAAGATGAAGTTCTCCCATGCCCGCGATGATGGTCTCTTCCGTCTCCTCATCGAAATGTGCGCGGAACGATGGGTCTTCGTTGCAAAGCTTCGCCAATGCCTCGCCGAGCTTGTTGCGGTTTTTCTTGTCTTCGAGGTTCACTTTCATCTCAATGACCGCCGGCGGGATATGTATGTTTTCCAGTAGGAGAGGGGTGTTCTCGTCGCAGAGGGTGTCGCCTGTGCGGGTGATTTTCATCCCCACGAGTGCCACTATCTCGCCGGCTCCGGCCTCCTGTATCTCCTCGCGTTCCTTCGCCTTGATGCGGAAAATGCGTCCGATGCGTTCCGTTTTGCCTTTGTTGGTGTTGTAAACGCTCATTCCGTTTGTGAGCTTGCCGCTGAACACGCGGATGAAGGTCTGCTGTCCTACATACGGGTCGTTGATGAGCTTGAACGCCAGAGCCGCCAACGGCTCGCTCTCCACGGGGTTGCGCTGGCAGGTCTTCTCCTCATCGTAAGGATCATGAGCTATGATGACACCGAGGTCCTTGGGTGACGGCAAATAATCGACGATGGCGTCGAGAAGCAGCTGTATGCCTTTGTTTTTGTATGCCGAGCCGCAAAGCACAGGCACCATCATCAGCTTGATGGTCGCCTTGCGGATGGCTTCTTTCAGCATGTCGAGCGGGATGTCTTCCTCCGACAGATAAAGCTCCGCGATGTCGTCGTCAATGTCGGCCACATGTTCTATGAGGTTCTGACGAGCCACCTGTGCCTGTTCCATCATATTTTCAGGGATAGGTCCCACGATACGTTCTTTCTCCTTGAAAATCACGGAGTTCATATTCACGAGGTCTATCATGCCCTCGAAAGTGTTTTCCACGCCTATCGGCAGATGCAACGGCACCGCGTTGGCACCGAGATATTTGTTCATCTGGTTTACCACCTCGTTGAAGTCAGCACCTGTGCGGTCCATTTTGTTGACGAAGGCAAGACGTGGCACACGGTATTTGTCGGCTTGGTTCCACACTGTCTCGCTCTGCGGCTGCACGCCTCCCACGGCGCAGAACACCGCCACCATGCCGTCGATGACACGTAGAGAGCGTTCCACCTCGACAGTGAAATCGACGTGACCGGGGGTGTCGATGAGGTTTATCTGATAGTCGTTCCAATGCGCGGTGATGGCTGCCGACGCTATGGTGATGCCGCGTTCTTGTTCCTGTTTCATGAAGTCCATGGTGGCCTGTCCGTCATGCGTCTCGCCAAGCTTGCGGTTGACACCCGTGAAGAACAATATTCGTTCCGATACCGTGGTCTTTCCTGCATCGATATGCGCCGCAATACCGATATTTCTGAGTTTTGATATATTCTGACTCATTATAATAAATTGATTATCAATAAATTAAGAAAAAATTACACTAAAAAATTTCGAGGTGCAAAGATATGAAAAAAATCACTTTCCCACGCAAAATCTTCCAAAGATATTGTTTAAGACTTCGCTGTTCGTAACCTCGCCGGTGATGCTGCCGATGTGATACAGTGCTTGTCGCAAGTCCTCGGCTAACAAATCGGCGGATAAGCTGTCCATGCCGTCCATGACTTTTTCGAGACTCTTGGCGGCGTTTGTAAGAGCTTCATAATGACGGATATTGGTCACCAAAATGTCGTTTGCCCCAACTTTTAATGCTATGGTATGATAATGGATGTTTCTCTTCAAATCCTCAACATCATCGGTTTTTTTCGCCGAGATTATATAATATGTCATCAGGTTGCGGATGTCGTGCAAATCGTGTCCCGTGACGCTGTACTGATACTCATCGGTCATGTAACCGCCATGAGATTCAATGTTGTCCTCCACCGTTTGTTTGATTTCCCATTGCATGTCGTCAATGATGGAATAATACTTCGGGATGTCAATCAGGTCGCTTTTGTTGATAATGAGTAAAAGCTTCTGTTTCAATATGTTGACGTGTGATATTATCTCTCTTGCCGAGGCGAAGATCTGATTCAGCGGTTTTGTCCCGTCAATCATGCCTATCACTATGTCGGCTTCGGCGATTTTCTGGAAAGTGCGCTCGATGCCAATCTTTTCGATTGTTTCCGCTGTCTCGCGGATGCCTGCCGTGTCGATAAAGCGGTACAAGGTGCCTTTAATGTTGAATGTCTCCTCTATGGTGTCGCGTGTGGTGCCTTCTATTTCGCTCACTATGGCGCGTTCCTCGCCTAAAATAGCGTTCAAAAGCGTACTTTTTCCGGTGTTCGTCTCCCCGACGATAGCCACCGGGATGCCATGTTTTATGGCGTTTCCCAATCTGAAAGTGTCGGTCAGCTTGCCGATATGCTTCAAGATGGTGTCGAGAAGCCCTTTCAGCTTGCTGCGGTCGGCAAACTCCAAGTCTTCCTCCGAGAAGTCGAGTTCGAGTTCCAAAAGCGATGTCAAGTCAACAAGTTGTGTCCGCAGTTCTTTCAGCTCGTTTGAGAAGCCGCCTTTCATCTGGTTCACTGCAATCCTGTGTTCAGCCTCGTTTTGCGATGCTATCAGGTCGGCCACTGCCTCGGCCTGCGCTAAGTCTATTTTTCCGTTGATGAACGCGCGTTTCGAGAACTCTCCCGGCTCGGCGAGACGGCATCCTCTGACGCACAGAAGCTCCAAAATCTTTTGTTGCACGAAATAAGAGCCGTGACAGCTGATTTCCACCGAGTCCTCGCCGGTGTAGGAGTGAGGCGACTTGAAAAATGTCACCAAGGCGTCGTCAACCATCGGTTTGTCGTCGGGCATAGGGTCAAAAATCTCGCCATAATAAGCTTTATTGATAGTTATATCATTGATTTCCAATAATTTACCATTTCTTCTGAAAATATTCGTCGCCACCCAGTGGCTCTTCGGGCCTGAAAGCCTGATTACCGCTATGGCACTTGTTCCTAAGGCTGTCGCAACAGCGCAGATTGTGTCGTATTTGCTCATATCAGTCAATGTTTAAAAAGGGTTCAACCTGTTCCGCCTTGATACGTTTCGCTATGATTTTTTTCTTGCTGTCGAGAAGATAAATCATCGGCGTGGTTTGGATGTCGTATATCGACAGCAGATTTTTGATGTCAGTAGAGTTTACCTCCACCGGAAAGATTACCATCTCCGGATGCCGCGCCCTGATTTCTTCCAAGGCACGTCCCTCCTGGGCGCATTTGTGACAGGTTTTATCGTAAAAAACCACCGCAACGTATTCAGCATCAATGGAATATAAGTTTCCTATCGCAGGTAGCTTAGCACCTATTTTTAAGCTCTCAAGATAATTAGCGCGGTCAGCCATCATGTTCAACAGACTTTCCGGAATGTTTTCCATCTCAAATTTCAGGAAATAATCGTCAACGAGATGAATGTAAACATCGTCTAAATTCATGTGTTTCGGCGAGTAATATTTATGGTAGAGATACCATATAAGATAGTCGCGCACTTCTTCGCAATCGCCGGTCTTTGCTATTAGTTTGTCAATTTCGTCATTGATTTTTTGCGCATCGGCCGGAAGTATGTCAAAATATGTGGTCAACTTATTGTCTATCAACGGATATGTTAGGATTCTCGCATCGTCCAAAGGAAAATCTTGCCAATAATCATTCAACGAATTACGCCTCAAGGATGCAATCACTGTATTGATAAACGCACCTTTCTTCTTGATTTTCAATGATTCTGTAAATTTGTTGAAATCTGTTTTCAGAGAATCGTTTTTTTTGACATTTTCATATAAATTATCATTTTCGCCATTCAGAATGGCAATATTTGCCTCGTGTTGTCTCACTTTTGCCATCAGTTTGAAGTAAATTTCGGTTTCTTTGGCATTACCTTTTATCTTGACGGAGTTTAAATCTTCCAAATCATTGAATGTTAATGAGAAATGTTGTTTTTTGCCGACCAAAATCTCCACTAAAGGAAAGTTGTTGATGCTTGTCAGAAGATAGATTCCTTCGGGCAGTTTCTTCTTGTAATGAATCTGAAACACTCCCTGATTCTGCTTCAAAGTATCGACAATGAATGTCTTCGCGCCTCTGTATCTATAAAGAATAATTGTGCTATCTTGTTGATTTTCAAAGGAAACCTTGATATCGGTCTGCGCTGTCAACACATTCGCTGAGAGCAACAAAAACAATGATAGCAATATTCTCTTCATGTCTGAAAATTTTTGCAAAAATAATGAAAAAAGTGTTATGTGTCAAAATATTTTGTATCTTTGCGGTTACAAAAAACTGAGAAAAATGAGGCCTTTGTCAAAATTAAAAGTCCCGTTGCTATTCTTGTTATTCATTGAATTTCAGATAGTTGTCTCCTTTGCTGCAAAGGCGCAGGAGAGCGGGGAGACGCGTGTGGCGTTCTGGAATTTCGAAAATTTTTTCGATCCCTTTGTGGATTCCACGCGGATGTATAACGAATTTACTGAAAACGGCAGTCAGCATTGGACAAAATCGCGCTTTTACAGGAAGCGAAACAATATGTACAAGGCTATTCTTGCATTTTCTGAGGACGAACCGATAGCGGTGCTTGGAATCGCTGAGGTTGAGAATGCCTATGTGCTTAATATGCTTTTCAACCAAACGCCTCTCAAAACGCACAACTATCGGATAATACATTATGAAGGTGATGACAAACGTGGCATAGATGTGGCGATGGCTTATTGTATAGATAAGCTGCAACTTATTAGTACTGAGACGGTAAAAGTTAAAAATCCAGATAATAAGCATTACAGGACACGCGACATTCTCTACGCTAAGTTTTTCGACAGGCGTGGTGACACTATACATTGTTTCGTCAATCACTGGCCTTCGCGCTACGGTGGTGAGCGTGAGACAATAAAACTGCGCGCTCTTGCGGCTAACACATTGAAACACAAGGTTGATTCACTTGTTTTTCTGCATCAGACAATTCCGAAAATCATAATAATGGGTGATTTTAACGACACGCCTGATGACCCGAGCATTTGCGAGGTGTTATCTGCCAAATCGCCAGAAAAATATGATGAAAACGCTGTTTTGGTGAATCTTTTCACCGATGGGCGGCGACTCGGCTTTGATGGGACTCTGAAACATCAGTACAATTGGCAGATCTTTGACCAAATCATTGTCTCTAAATCATTGATTGACAATGATATGGGGTTGTCGTACAAGCCTAATAGCGCAACAATTGTCCATAATGACTTTCTCTTTGAGAAAGACGAGTCATTTGGTGGTGTGAAACTGTTTAGAACGTATGTAGGTCCGAAATATTTTGGCGGCTACAGTGACCACCTGCCGGTGTATATCGACTTGATATTCAAGTGATTATCCTCTTTTGCAGATGTTCTTGAAGTCACAGAAACCGCATGCTTTGGTATCGTCGGTTTGTGTGAAGGGGATGTCTTTGTTGAAAAGCTCTGACAAGAAGTCATCGAAATACTTGGTACAGGTGTCTTCAAACGCCTGGCTTAACTCATGTAACTCATTGATTTCCAAGTTGTATATACCATGACTAAGCTTTTGGAAGCCTACTATGCCAGGACGAATCACATCGGGCGTGACCCCGGGATGATTGTGCAAATAAAGGTATTTGTACATTAGCAACTGTATGGATTTTTCGGCCATTGAGGTGATTCCAACCACTTTGTCGTTGATTCTCACGTCGTAAGGGTTCACTTTGCCGGTTTTGTAATCAATAACTCGTATTTCGCCGGATACGTTGTCGATGCGGTCGGCAAAGCCATGCAATACAACCTTATGTCCTTGACATTCAACCTCTTTCTCAAGCTCGACTTCAGTGGCAATAATCGTGAATCGCTTGACTTCTTCTAAGAATTTGCGTTCATATCTGACAAAGTTAGAAAGCATGCTGTCAATGACGGTTTTGTTCAGATAATTGAACCCCGTGTCTGGTAATCCGTTTGTAAAACCATTGTCAACCAATGATTTGTGATAACATTCCTTGAAATGCTTTTTATACATTTCATCAAACAATCGGAGCGAAATCTCTTCATTGCCGAATAACTTGTAAAAATAATCCAAAGTGGCATGGATAATGCTTCCAACAACATTGACTTTTATCTCTTCATCTAAGGACTTGTCTTCAATACGCTCAATGTTTTTCCAATAGTATTGCAGCGGACATCTGACATAGCAGCCGATTGAAGTGGGAGAGAGTTTCTTTATTTTTTGCAGTGTCTCGTCTGTTTTAATCACTTCAATGTTACTCTGTTTCTCATTGATTGTAGGTGATTTATACTGATAATGCTCAAGTTTTACTTTAACATTGTTTTCCGCATATTCATACTCCAATTGACGGATGAAACGGCTTGGCTCGCCCATGCCCGACAGATCGGCTATGTTGTTGTAATACAAGTTGATACGTTTTGCATTTTGCAGAAGACGATAGAAATGATAGGCATAAACGGCTTGCTGCTGGTCGTATGTCGGCAAACCGTAAGCTTTGCGTAAGTCAAACGGAATCAAGCTGTTATTGTTTTTGTTTTGAGGTAAAACGCCTTCGTTGACGCTTAAAAAATGTATGGTATCGAAGTCAAGGTTGCGTGTTTCGAGAAGTCCCATCACCTGCAAACCGTCGGCATCACCTTGTAAATTGATAGGCATTTGACTTGCGACTTGAGAATAAAGCATTTGTAAATCAATGATTTGGATGTAATCATGATATTTGTTGAGCAACAACTCAAGTCTGTTGGCAATCCTCCCCGCCACACTGATTTGATTCTTGATGAAATTGTCGTTCTTGCCAAGTTTATCCATTGAAACAAGCAGAATCTCCTTCAGAGAATCAACGCATTCTGTCGCGTTTTTCCATTTCTTTGTCACAACATTAAGAAAATTAAAGAGTTGTTTGTTCTCCTCAAAATATTGCAAATCAGATTTTTTGAAATAATAAACTGAATTGTCGGCTAAGCCGATAAGCCAGGCACTGAGTTTTTCGTATTCTAAGCCTTTGAAAATCAATTTGATAAAGTCAGAATTACAGAAGCGTAAAAACGTCCACAGATAAAACTTGTTAACATCGTCAGTCAGGGTGTTTTGATACCTAAACCATTGATCTACAAAGTGATAAACAATTGTCTTGTCAAACGGATAGCCCATTGTGACTTGAATATTGCCTTTGGATTCCGGGATGGCGTTCAGAACAGGAATCAAAAGAGATTCGTCGGCAAGCACAATGACCTCATTATCTTTTTGATTATCAGTACTTTGACTTAATTGAAGTTGAAGAGCGTTAGTTTGTACCGCGTCGCCGGAAACGCTAATTATCTTGATGTTTTTTTCTATGGAATTAAAGTTATCATCGATAAAATTCTTTGCAATGTTCGGATGTTTTTTAAAAAATTTTCTTGCGAAATAACCGGCCTCTTGTCGTTCATCCTCAAAATAATATCTGTCTAAGTCCCACAAAATCACTGCATTACCGTTTTCAACCATTCTCACTATGATGTTTTCCTCCGTTTTTGTCAATGCGTTAAATCCGGCGAAAATTATTTTTCTACCCTGAGAGCACCTCATCAAGTTGTCATCATCATAATGAGCTATCTTATTGGTAATCAATCCATAATAACCTTGACCGTTTTTTTGTAGCGTTTCATGGAGGTTATTATAATAGGTGAGAAGTGATGAGAAAAACCTTAAATAATTGGATTCCAAGCTGTTTTCGAGGCTCGGATTCCACTCTTCTAACACTTTTGCGTCATGCAGATGCGCGAACAATTTGGCGGCGTCCACGTCATATTGGTCGATTTCGTCGAAATCCTTCGCCATTTGAGCGGCATATGGGAAAAATTCTTGATTGAGTTTGATAATCTCAAAGATAACTTCAATATTATCAATGAGTTGCAGACCACTCCATTCCTCCATTGCCTGTTGGATTGAGAGGATTTGCGGCACCCAAAAGTTGGTTTTTATGCTTTTTGAAAGCTCATTTCTGAGTTGCAACGCGGCGCGTTTGTTTGGGAAAACAATGGTGATGTTTTCCTTTGTCAAGTCGTAATGTCTTGTAATATAATCACTTATCTTCTCAATGAAAGCCATTGTTCAGCATTTTTCAGTTGTTCTATGGTTCCTAAATCAAACCAATAGTCAGGATGTATCAGTTCTGATTTAACCCTATGATTTTCAGCTATTTTCTGATAAAGCTCAAAGATATAACAAGGGTTTTTGTCAAAATCTTTGAAAAATTGTGGTTTAAAAATATGTATTCCGCTGAATGACAATAATTTACAATCGTTTGGCAATGTGCATCCGCCATCGAAGCACTCATTTTCAACATTAAATCTGCCAAGGAAATTATCGTGATTGTCGAAAACGAGTTTGCGTTTGCTTTGGCGTTCCTGTGTAAGTAGCCAAGCGGCATCGTCGCTATGTAGGAAATCGTTGTAAAGTCCTTGTAAATCAACATTTGTGAGTACATCCACGTTATGTACAAGCACTGCCTCGCTTTGTGAAAATAGTGGCAGAGCCTGCAATATGGCGCCACCGGTGTCCATCAGAAGTGTCCGCTCGTCTGATATTTCGATAAGTGTGCCGTCATTTCTACCGGAGTGAAGCTTGGTGGTGAAATCTTCCAAAAACCCCATAATCTGTTCTCCGAAATGATGAATATTGACCACAATATGGTTAAAACCCTGTCTGATAAGCTCTTCAAGTATCACTTCAAGTAATGGCTTTTTATTTATTGATACTAAAGCCTTTGGAGTGTTTCTTGTCAGCTCTTTCAAACGAGTTCCGAGACCTGCCGCGAGTATAAATGCCGTTCTCTTATCTTGCTTCATAGGCATGGCTTGTATGTTGTGTCAAATGATTGATTTCAACATTGACCATAGGATAGTTGGCGTGAATCATCTCGCCGATTTTCTGTGCGAAAAACACCGAGCGATGCTGTCCTCCGGTGCAACCGAAGTTGATTTGAAGATTTTTGAAACCTCTTTCAAGGTAGTTGTCAATTGATTGAAATACAAGCAGTTGTACATTTTGCAAGAAGAAATGCGTATCAGGCTTGTCGTTCATAAACTCTTGAACTTCAGGGTCTTCACCTGTCTTTTGCTTAAATTCGGAATAGCGACCTGGATTAGGCAAGGCTCTGCAATCGAAGACGAACCCGCCACCGTTGCCGCTTTTGTCGAAAGGGATACCTCCGATTTTGTATGAGAAGCTATTTACAGTAACTGTAAGTCGTTCAGGCTCAATAATTTCATATTTTGGAAGCAAGATACTGAATTGACGTATCACCGTTTGCAATTCAGGCAACTCAAACGGCAATGTCCATTTTTCGTTTATGAGAATCAGCTCGCGAATAGCGTATGGAATGCTTTGCAGAAAATGTAACTTCTTCTGTATCAGACCTCTAAAGCCGTATGCGCCGAGCACTTGAAGCAGTCGGAGCAACACAAAGGCCGGAAAATATTTGTCAAAAGACTCTGTCGTGGCACGGTTAAAATTATTTTCGGAACATACTTTTGCTAACCGATGTTTGTAATAATCAACCAAATCGTCACGCAATTTCTGAGGCATCCGCGCCTTGACCTGATACAGAAGCGAGACTACGTCGTATTGAAGCGGGCCTTTTCTACCACCTTGATAATCAATAAAATAAGGCTCATTATTGACAATCATAATATTTCTCGACTGGAAATCACGATACATGAAGAAATCGGATGGCGTCTCAAGAATATATTGTGTAATACGTTGAAAATCAGAATCTAAACGAGTCTCGTTACATGAAATCTCCTCATGTTCCCTCAAAAAACAATACTTAAAATAATTTAAATCGTCCATGATTGACATTGCGTCGAAGGCGGCTGTCGGAAATGCCTTAGAATAATCCAAGTCTTGATGTCCAATTATTTGAAAGTCAATGAGTTTATCAAGAGATTTTTTATACAATGCAATTGTTTCATCGTCATATTTGCCATTTTTAAGGCAATTTTCAACATGGTTGAACATAGAGACGTCGCCCAAATCGGTTTGGATGTAGATTTCTTTTGATGGTGAGATTGCGAAAATCTCGGGAACGGGCAGGCCGCATTCACGAAAATGCTTGGAAAAACTGAAGAAAGCCTCGTTTTCCTCGATGTTGAGATTATATGCGCCAATCAAATAACGATGGTCTGTTTTTATGCGAAAATATCGTCTTGATGAGCCTGAACCCGGCATGGCGTTGATTTCCAATGCCTTTTCCCCAAGTTCTGCTACTAACTCCGCTATTGTTTTCCTGATTTCTTCCAAAGCCTGCATGACCCAAATTTTAGCTTACAAACTTACAAATTTTTTTTAAAATATTTTAAAATCACAAGAAATTTATTATTTTTGCAGCGAGATTTAGCTCCAATATCGTGTTTTGTGAGAGCAAAACGCTGATAACAATTTAATTAAATTATTTATTATCAAACATTTATCTAAAATGAACGCTACCGAACTCAAGACAATTGAGAAACTAAACAAGCCGACAATTTTGCCCGGCTCTGTCAGAATCAATGTGAAAATTGATGTGAATGAAGAAGAATCAACGCTTCCGAAAGAAGAAATAATTCCTCAAAACGAGGAGATTCCGAAGGATGCTGAGCTTGATTTGAACAACGACAATGAAAATGAAAATGAAGAGGAAGAAGAGTCGGAATTTGACTTTTCTAACCTCAACAAGCTGCAACTTGTCGAGCTGTTGGAAGAGACAGTCCAAGACGGTGATGTGGCCAAAATCAAGGACAAAGTCGCTGCAATAAAATCGAACTTCTTGAGAATCAACAAGGAAGACCGTGACCGTGAGATGGAACAGTTTATCCTTGACGGTGGCGACAAAGATAGCTACGAGCATAAGGACGACCCGCTTGAGATGCGTTTCAAGGCCGCTTTTGACATCTACAAGGTCAACAAGGAGAAATACAAGGAAGAACTTGAGAGACAAAAGGCCGAAAATCTGAGGAAAAAGCTTGAGATTATTGAGGAATTGAAAGTGTTGATTTATTCTGAGGAGACCTTGAAGAAGACGTATGACGACTTCCGCGCGCTTCAGGACAGATGGAAAGAGATAGGTCAGGTGCCGGCCAACGAGGTGTCGAACATCTGGAACACCTACCATTTCCTGATTGAGAAATTCTACGATAAGGTTAAGATTAACAGAGAGTTACGTGACCTTGACCTTAAAAAGAATCTTGAAGCCAAGATTGAGCTTTGCGAAAAGGCCGAGCTTCTGCTTCTCGAGAAGTCATTGACAAAAGCCTTCAAGCTACTTCAGAAATATCACGATGAGTGGAAGGAGATCGGGCCTGTGCCGCAAGACAAGAAAGACGAGATCTGGGAGCGTTTCAAGAACACCACCGACAAGGTTAACCAGATTCGCCGCGAGCATTACGCCAAGCTTGAAGAAGAGCAAAAAGCGAATTACGAGGCTAAAGAAGCCATCTGCGTGAAGATGGAAGAGATTGTGAATGAGCCTGTTAACAGCATCAACGCATATCAGAAGAAGTCGAACGACGTTAATGAGCTGTTCAAGATGTGGAAGGGTATCGGTCCGGTGCAGAAGAAACAGAGCGAGGAGATCTGGAACCGTTTCAAAGGCTCGATGAACACGTTCTTCGAGGCGAAGAAGGAGTTCTTCAGCAAACTCAAGGTGCAGCAGATGGAAAACTATAACAAGAAGCTGCAAATATGCGTGGAGGTTGAGAATCTCGTGGATTCCACCGAATGGCGGAAGACGACCGACCGCATCAAGAAGTTGCAGGAGGAGTGGAAGACCATCGGTCCGGTGCCTAAGCGTCACTCCGACAAGATTTGGAAGCGTTTCCGTGGTGCCTGCGATGCCTTCTTCGGCAAGAAATCAGAGCATTTCTCAGGTGTGAAAGGTGAGGAGGACGCCAACCTCAAGGCAAAGCAAGAACTCATCGAACGCATCAAGGCTTACGAGCTGAAGAAAGACCGTAACGAGAACATGGAGGCCATTCGCGGGTTCCAGAGAGAATGGATGGCGATAGGTCACGTCCCGATGAAGATGAAAGACGCTGTCCAGAACGAGTACCGTAGCCTCATCGACGGCTTGTTCGACAAGATGCGCACCAACGATAACGAATTGACTGCCAATGAGTACCGTACCATGATTTCCGGATTCAAGGAAGACCCTGATGCGCGCGACAAAGTAAGGAGAGAATACATCAACTTGCAGAACAAGATTCAGAAGTTGCGCGATGAGATCGTCACGTTGGAAAACAACATCGGTTTCTTTGCGAGGAGCAAGCAGTCGGAGATTCTGAAGGCTGAATATGAGAAGAAAATCGAGAAACTCAAGAATGACGTGAAGGTTCTTGAAGCTAAGATGAAGATTCTCAACGAACAATAAGAAACAAGAAATACCCCGTCGGGAGAACGCTTGCGTTCTCCCGACGGGGTTTAATATATGAAATCGAACACCTTTGGAACGGCATTTTGTCTGACGACATTCGGAGAGTCGCATGGTCCGGCGATAGGTGGCGTCATTGATGGCTGCCCTGCCGGGATAACGATAGATATGTCGTTGGTTGACAATGAGTTGGCGCGTAGGAAACCAGGAATAGACGCATATATGTCACAACGACATGAGCCGGATGAGGTGGAGTTCCTCTCAGGATTGTTTGAAGGTAAGACGACAGGCACCCCAATAGCCTTTATCATACGCAACAAAGACGCTAAAACATCTGATTATGATAATATTAAGGATGTCTTCCGTCCCTCGCATGCCGATTTCACATATCAAGAAAAGTATGGCATAAGAGATTATGCCGGAGGTGGACGCGGCTCTGCAAGGACTTTGTTGCCTTGTGTGGTTGCCGGCGCTGTCGCCAAACAGATTCTTGCCTCTCAAGGTGTTGAGATTCAATCGGATGTGATTCGGATAGGTGAGGAGAGAAGAGACAAAGACACGGTGGGCGCAATCGTTCAAGGAACCATAAAAAACGTCCCTTTAGGACTCGGAGAGCCGGCATTCATGAAATTTCACGCGGTGCTGGCTCATGCCATGATGAGTATCAACGCGGCCAAAGGCTTTGAGATTGGCGAGGGATTCAATGCAGCGGGTATGCGCGGCAGCGAATGTAACGATGAGTTTTACTTTGACGGCGAACGGATTAGAACTCGGACCAATCATTCCGGCGGAGTACAAGGCGGAATCACTAATGGCGAAGATGTCGTATTTAGAGTCGCTTTCAAACCGATTCCATCGGTGATGTTGCCTCAGAAAACCGTTGATATTCATGGCAATGAGACGATTTTGGAGATACAAGGGCGTCATGATATATGTGTGGTGCCTCGTGTGCTCCCGATGGTGGAGGCGATGGCAGCGATGGTCACACTCGATTTCATTTTGTTAAAAAAAATGAATAAAATGTGACACATATTAAAATTATGTGTATCTTTGCGGCCGTAAACTTCAGGGCAAGGTGAAATTCCTTTCCGGCGGTGACAGTCCGCGACTTCCTTTTCAGGAACTGATTCGGTGAAATTCCGAAACCGACGGTTAAAGTCCGGATGAAAGAAGTTCGTGGTAAACGTTTGATTGTTTTGGTTTTGTTTACAGCCCTGATGTTTCTAACATTAGGGCTTTTTTATGTCATATCGCGAAAAAGACATCGAGTACATGAGGCGGGCGATAGAGCTTGCGAAAAAGGGCGGAGGCTTCGTCCACCCTAATCCTTTGGTGGGCTGCGTCGTGGTGAAAAACGACGAGATAATTGCCGAAGGATACCATGAGAAATATGGTGGTTTTCATGCTGAACGAAATGCTTTAACATACTGTAAAACAGATACTAAAGATGCTTTACTTTATGTAACACTTGAACCTTGCTGCCACTATGGGAAAACACCACCATGTACTGAGATAATCATCGAGAAAGGCATAAAAAAAGTGTTTGTAGGCATACTCGACCCCAACACCTTGGTGGCCGGCAAGGGCGTGAAAATATTGCAGGAAGCAGGCATCGACGTCGAGGTGGGTATCTGCGAAAGCGAAATAAGAGAGTTGAACAGGGTGTTTTTGAAATATATCACCACCAAACGCCCTTACGTGATAATGAAAACCGCCATGACTCTTGACGGGAAAATAGCAGCACATACAGGCGATTCCAAGTGGATAACCAATGATGAGTCGCGAAAGACGGTTCATAAACTGAGGAGCGAGCTGTCGGGCGTTGTCGTGGGAATCGGCACTGTGTTGGCCGACGACCCTATGCTGAATTGCAGATTGGAAGGAGATTATCATCAGCCGGTAAGAATCGTGATTGATTCTCATTTGATGATTCCTGTTGATTCTCAACTGGTTACGACAACAAAGGAATATAAGACGATTATCGCATGTTGTCATTTCGACCGAAGCGGAGCGGAGCAGAGCGAAGTGGAGAAATCCTCAGATAACGTGAACACATTGAATGATTATGCAAAACAAAGATTTCCCGTCTGTCGGCAATCGCTCGAAATGACGGAAAAAGTACGTATTCTCGAACTATTAGGTTGTGAAATCATTGAATGCCAATCTAATAATGGTCATGTTGACATCAACGACCTTATGACGCAACTTGGCGCACAAGGCATTGATTCTCTTTTACTTGAAGGGGGCGGCACCTTAAACGCGGCATTTCTTGAAGCCGGTTGCGTGGATGAAGTATGGGCTTTCGTGGCACCTAAAATTATTGGCGGAAAAGATGCAAAATCGCCTGTTTCCGGCAGGGGAATAGACAGGATGTGTGATGCTATAAAATTACAAGATATTGATATTCATAGTGTTAATGGAGATATTTTAATAAAAGGAAAGATATGTTCACAGGAATAATTGAGGAAATAGGGAAAGTGAAAGCCATCGTCAGGCATGCTAACAGCATAAAACTGACTGTCGCGGCACAGAGGATTCTTGAGGATATTCATGTGGGTGACAGCATCTGCACCAACGGGGTTTGTCTCACCGTGACATCCTTCGACGGAGGCTCATACACTGCCGACGTGATGCCGGAGACAATGAGTAGGACTAACTTTAAAGACTTGAGAATCAATGATTCGGTGAATTGTGAAAGAGCAATGCCTGCCAATGGACGTTTCGGCGGACATATAGTTTCAGGTCATATCGACGGCATCGGTGTCATCTCTAAAATGACTAAGGACGACAAAGCGATTCGTATCAAAATTGGGACAAGGCCTGAGATTTTGAAATATATTGTGGAGAAAGGCTCCATCACCATCGATGGTATCTCATTGACAGTCACAGATGTAAGCAATTTTGACTTTAGCGTTTCGATAATAGAGCACACTCAGGACGCTACCGCTTTGACTAAGAAACAGGTTGGCGACACTGTTAATTTGGAGAACGACATCGTTGGAAAATACATAGAGAAATTTGTCGGGACGTTTTCTGCAAAAAGAGACGAGAATTTACTTAACTTATTGAATGACAATAATTTTTAATATTGATGAACAAAGATTTTAACACTATTGAGGAAGCTTTGGAAGACCTTCGTGAGGGTAGGATGATTATCGTTGTCGATGATCCTGACCGCGAGAACGAGGGCGATTTGATTTGTGCGGCGGAGTTTGCCACTGTTGAGAACGTGAATTTCATGGCCACCTACGGCAAGGGTTTGATTTGCATGCCGATGAGCCAGGAGATCACCAAACGCTTGAAACTCAACCAGATGGTAGTCGAAAACACTGACAATCACAGCACGGCGTTCACCGTTTCCATCGATTATATAGACACCACCACGGGCATTTCGGCTGTCGAACGCTCTATAACGGCGCGAAAAGTCGTTGAAGACGGCATCCGTCCCGAGGATTTCCGTCGTCCCGGCCATATGTTTCCTTTGGAGGCTCGCAAAGGCGGCGTGCTGAAACGTGGAGGTCACACCGAAGCCACCGTCGATTTGATGCGACTCGCCGGCCTTAAAGAATGTGGCCTGTGTTGCGAGATTATGCGCGAAGACGGCACTATGATGCGTACATCGGAATTAGTGCAGTTCGCAAGGGCGAACAACTTGAAAATCACATCGATAGCTGAATTGATAAAATATCGCAGAAAGACCGAAGTTCTCGTTGAACGCGTGACGGAAGCTGATCTGCCCACCAAGTATGGAAGTTTCAAGGCCATCGGTTTCGTTGACAAAATCACTGGTGAGCATCATGTGGCACTGGTGAAAGGCGATATAAGCACCGATGAACCTGTCTTGTGCCGCGTGCATTCCGAATGTCTCACCGGCGATGCCTTCGGTTCTATGCGCTGCGACTGTGGCGAGCAACTCCAAGAGGCGATGCGCCGTATCGAGGCGAAAGGCAGGGGCGTTCTCCTTTATCTTCGTCAGGAAGGACGCGGCATCGGCTTGATTAACAAGCTGAAAGCCTACACTTTGCAAGACAAAGGCATGGACACGGTGGAGGCGAACCTTGCGCTCGGTTTCGCCGCTGACTTGCGCGATTATGGCACCGGAGCGGAGATTTTGGCAGATTTAGGTGCCAAGAAAATCATAGTGATGACTAACAACCCGATGAAAATCAGCGGTCTGGAAGGCTATGGCATCGAAATAGTCGGTAGAGAGCCTATAGAGATGACCTGCAACGAAAAAGACGCATTTTATCTTTATACGAAATACAAGAAAATGGGACATATACTTCATGTGAAAGAAGTCAGAAGACAGGAGACAGAAGAAAGAATATAGCTTTCGTTATCTTGGCTGGAGTGGAATGAAATGGAGCGGAGTGGAGAAATCATTTTTTCGCAAAAGCTCATTCTAAAAAGGATTTCTCGACTTCACTTCGTTACGCTCGAAATGACAAAAATGAAATATAAACATTAAATTATAAAAAAATGAAAACATTAGAAGGAAAATTATTGGCTGAGGGTCAGAAGATTGCTATCGTGGCCGGCCGTTTCAACGAAATCATCACCAACAAGTTGCTTGGTGGTGCCATCGACGCTTTCAAACGTCACGGCGGAGAAGAGAAGAACATTGATGTGGCCTGGGTTCCGGGTGCTTTTGAGATTCCGCTTGTGGCAAAGAAGATGGCGGAGAGCAAAAAGTACGATGCCGTGGTATGTCTCGGCGCGGTAATACGTGGTGCGACACCGCATTTCGACATGGTGGCGAATGAAGCCACAAAAGGCATAGCCACAGTGGGCTTGCAGACCGAGGTGCCTGTGATATTCGGCGTTCTCACCACCGACAGCATAGAGCAAGCAGTGGAACGCGCGGGCTCGAAATCGGGTAACAAAGGCTTTGAGGCAGTGACCACCGCCATTGAGATGGTGAACCTGCTGAAGCAGATTTAAGATGTGTCGGCCAGCAATGCCTAATAACATCTAAAGGAAAGGGGTGCCGTCATTCGGTACCCCTTAATGTTGTTTAGTATTTCATCATCTCGATGAGGTCAACCATACGGTTGGAATAACCCCATTCGTTGTCGTACCATGACAGTATTTTAACCATCTTGCCCATCACCATGGTGCTTTCTGCATCGAAGATTGACGAATGCGGGTTGTGGATGATATCGACACTCACAATCGGGTCTTCGGTGTATTCGAGGACGCCTTTCATCGGGCCTTCTGCGGCCTCTCTCATGGCGGCGTTGATCTGCTCCTTGGTGGCTTCAGTCTTCAGCGTGCACACGAGGTCAACTAATGAGCCTGTTGGCGTCGGGACGCGCACCGCTATGCCGTCGAGTTTGCCGTTGAGGTCGGGGATGACGATGCCCACGGCTTTGGCTGCGCCTGTGGTGGTCGGGATTTGTGACAAGGCGGCTGAGCGCGCGCGGCGAAGGTCGCTGTGCGGGCCGTCCAAAATAACCTGGTCGTTGGTGTAGCTGTGGATGGTGGTGATATAACCTTGCTCAATGCCGAAACGGTCGTTCAAGACCTTGGCGACAGGTGCAAGGCAGTTTGTTGTGCATGACGCATTTGACACGCATTCGACCTCGTCGGTGAGCTCGTTGTTGTTGACACCAACCACTATAGTGGCATCGATTTTATCTTTTGAAGGAGCTGAGAGGATGACTTTCTTGGCGCCGTTCTTGAGATGGTCGCCATAGCCGCCTTTTGCGCTTTCCTTCGAGCGGAAGATACCTGTTGACTCGACGACGACATCAGGAGTCTTGCTCCATTTGATGTTGATAGGAGCGCGCTCGGCTGTGACAGGAACACGTACTCCGTTGACTATCAAGGCCGTCTCATCATAATCGACAGTGCCGGGAAACTTGCCCTGCGTTGAATCGTATTTCAGAAGATGTGCCAAGACTTTGGTGCTTGTCAAATCGTTGATGCCCACCACTTCGAGGTTGGGACGCTCGCAGCAGATGCGAAAAACGTTACGGCCGATACGACCGAAACCGTTGATACCTACTTTAATCTTTTCCATATTATTTAAAATTTAATCCTTTGAAAATCTTTATCATTCAAACTGCAAAGATACAATAATTTTTTTTATCTTTGCAAAAAATAACTTCTATAATGGAATCACAAATTTCACAATCTTCGGAGAACAACTGCGGCGAGACTTTCAAATCACAGGCGCTGGAGGCCAATCTGGCGCAGACACGTTATAAAGACATTTTCATCCCGGAAGAGTATAAAGCGTTTATCGCGTTGAGTGCCAATTACTTCGGCATCAACAAAAGAGCATCGGAGTGCATCACGGAATATCATCATCCGCTGTCGAACCATACCTTCGTGACAGAGGAGCTGCGCAAGATGTTACTTGACGACTTCTGGTTCTACACCCGCGACGACGTGCCGGCTGACACGCTGAAACTGCCACTCGAGATGATGCGAAGCCTGCTGACACCGGAAGTGTCGTTGAAACTGAGACTTAACATCGTGGTAACACTGATGGAGTTTATTGATTTAGAAGCCAGAAGACAGGAGACAGGAGACAGAATGATAGATCTGGCGTTCAATATTTTAGATGATAGATTTGAAAATAACAAGGATTGCTATATCCTTGCGACTAAGCATGCCGAGCGTTATCTTGACAACGTAGTGAAAGATGGGAGATTTACCGATGCGGCTTGCCATATTCTGCGTCTGATGTTGCAGGAAAACTACCGTTATTGGCAATCGACGTCAGAGGTGGAGAATTGGGTTTCGGAGAATGCGGAAATCCTTTCGGAAGACGAGAGAAACGTGATTGTTGAAGAAGTCGGGAAGCCCTATTTCGAGCGACTGAACGCCGATTTGGCCGCCGCCGACACTTGGGACGTCTTGTCGCAGATGCCTCATTATGAACAGGTTGCGAAGCGTTTCACCGAGTCGGAGAGGCTGTTCGGGCCGTTCATCACGAAGTTCCATTATGTGTTTTATCTGTTGCACATACCTGGTATGGAGAGCCAGCGCGAGCGTCTGATCTGGAATATGGACCGCATGATGCGCGACGCCATTGACGAGATGCCGCAAAACGAACTGAAACCTTTCATCGACACCGTTTTCGACCTCGCGAGGGAACTGCGCAAGAACTACACATCGGCAGTGCTCGACTTCCAGCTCACTTTAGGCAAGAAAATCATCGATGTGGACGACACCGAGATGAAGGACATAGTGAACCATTTCGAGAAACGTCTCATCGAATTCGGCTTCGTCACGCCGGGCAACGTGTTTGTGAACGAGGACTGGCAACTGTCGGTGAACAAAGACCATATCAAGAACATCCGCGTGTGGCTGGAGCTTATCGAATATTCGAAAACACCATTGGAGAAGCTACTCTCATCGTTGATTGTCAACCTGAAACTTGGCGGTATCTTCCTCAGCGACACTGACCTCTTCCAGCGTGAAATCACCAAGATTCTGAACTCAAACATCACGCCGTATTATAAGAAGGTGAAACAGCTGGCGCGCATTTTCCCCGTGTATTTCAACGAGATAGGGGCGGAGGGCGAGATTCGTAACGTCACCACCAACATGGACGAGATAGGTCTGCGACAGGACAAACTCGTGCATTTCCTGCGCAAACAGGTGCACACCGAGAGCAACAACACCCTCATCGACCTGACATTCGACGTGTTCAAGTTCTGGAGCGACGGCAATGTCAACGATTTGAAGCCGCTTTTGCCGCAAAATGTCTTCGAGGCAATCGACAAGGAGAGCGAGTATTTCATACATATCCATAACCTCGTGCTGACGATGTGCGAGATTTCAAGCCTCAACCCCGAGGATGTGCTGATGCTCTCGCGCGACGATTACGAAAGCCTCATCAAGAAGGCTGACGACCGCATAAAACTGGATGCAGACATATATGACCGTGAGCATCAACGACTTATGGATATACGCGACCTTTACGCTTATCTTCGTGAGAAATACAGTTTCGAGTCGGTGAACATTTTCGCTTATCTGCGCAACTATCCTTTCATTTCCGACGATGAGATTGATGAATTTGAAAAGGCTTATAAATCAAAGGATTGGGACAAGTCGATAACGATGATTTACGCCTTCATGGAGAAGCTGAAAGGCGTGATTTTCAACCCCGAGCAGAGCGAGGGGTGGGAAAATATTTATCACAAACGCCACATCGCCATCGGAATCCCTTCGATGTACGGCACTTACCGTGAGAACAAATTCGAGGCTATGGGCCTGACATTCAGGCTTGAACGTGTCGCCACCCAGCTGATGGAAAAGGTGGTGCAGAGCATCAACCTCGAATATGTCTCAGAACGCACGCTCAATCAGATTTACCATATCCTGAGTTATTTTCGCGACGGTCTGGCACTCGACGGCATCACCAACCAGAGCTTCAACCAGAAACTCGACATGCTGCGTTATAGCCTGATGTCACGGAGCTTCTCGTTCGGCCAATACATCAACATCTTCCAGTTCATTGCTGAAGACGTTAGACGCATCATCATCAAATTCTTCATAAAATCGTATGAATATCCGCTCAAGGTCGTCATACCTCAGCTTTTCGACCCCGACAAGAAACTCAACGAGCGCGACATGGCTGCCCTGATAAGCAAGAAATCGGAGGAGTTTCATCGTGACCTGCTGTCTGACGCCTTCCTGATGCAGCCGTTGGACAATTTCATCGGACGCATACTTAACTCATTGAGAACCATGGAATCGACGCTCGACCCTAAGCTCATCAGCGACATCATGACATATAACTCCGAGATGCTGGTGAGTCCGTTTTGGGATGCCACGCCGAAGATGGATAACCAGGTGTTTATCGGCAACAAGGCGAACAACCTCAAGACGTTGTATCTCAAGGGTTTGCCGGTGCCGCCTGGCTTCGTCATCACCACTGAGGCGTTCAGACGCAACGAGACCATCAACACCATTCCGGAGCTGAGAACCGAGATTCACGGGATGATAAGGAAATATATAGCCGAGTTGGAGCAGATATCGGGCAGGAAGTTCAACAATCCGGAGTCGCCGCTGTTGGTGTCGGTGCGCTCAGGCACCGCCATCTCGATGCCGGGGGCGATGGACACCTTCTTAAACGTGGGACTGAACGACGATTTGGTAGAGAAAATAGCGAAAAATCACGACAAGGCATGGGCTATCTGGGACTCTTACCGCCGTTTCCTGCAGAGCTGGGGCATGGCGAAAGGCATTCATCGTGACGTATTCGACGAGGAGATAAACACATTCAAGACGATTTACAACGTCAGGCAGAAAGTCGATTTCAGTGAGGAACAGATGCGCGAGATGGCTTATTCTTACAAGAAAATACTTGAAAACCAAGGTGTTGTGCTTGAGCAAGACCCGTTCAAGCAGATTGTCGATTGCGTGAATATGGTGTTCGACTCATGGAACTCCGAGCGCGCGCTGGCATATCGCAGGCATCTTGGAATCTCGGAGAACTGGGGCACCGCCGTCATAGTGCAGCAGATGATATTCGGCAACATCAGCGAAGTGTCGGGCACCGGCGTGGTGTTCACCCAAAACCCGCATCGCGAGCGTCCCGGCGTGCATCTGTACGGCGACTTCACCATGCGCAGCCAAGGCGAAGACATCGTTGGAGGATTGGTGAAACCGCTGCCCATAGGCGAGACGCAACGTAAGGCGGCTAACCTCGAAGGCCCGTCGATGCAGACACTGCTGCCAGAGATATACAAGAAGATTTACTCTATCGCCAAGATTCTTACCGAAGACCTCGGCTACAGCCCGCAAGAGATGGAGTTCACCTTTGAGTCGGACAAAGCCGAAGATTTCCATATACTTCAGATTCGTGACCAGGATTTGAAGCTCGAGAGCACCGTCAACGCCTTCGTGCAGTCGCCGCAGGAGATGCGACAGATAGGACGCGGTATGGGCATAGGCGGTGGTGCCATGAATGGGTTCGTGGCGTTTAACGAGAACGATATCAAGACGTTACGCGAACAAAATCCTGACGACAACGTGCTTCTTGTGCGCCCCGACACCGTCCCCGACGACATCAGTCTCATCTTCGACTGCGACGGACTGCTTACGGCACGTGGTGGCGCCACCTCACATGCCGCCGTCACCGCGGTGCGTCTCGGCAAGGTGTGTGTGGTGAGCTGCGTGGAGCTTATGGTTGACGACGAACATCATTGCGCCGAGCTGAACGGCCATAAACTATCGGCAGGCGACAAGATTGCCATCGACGGCACACTCGGCCTCGTCTATCTCGGACATTATCCGACAGAGAAAGTGCAGATAGGTAAGGGGTACAGCTATTGAAAAATGATGTAAACGTCGTTTATTATAAATAATTTCGTTTTTTTTATTATTTGTAAAATAATTTCGCTGTCTTTGCAGTGTCATTTGTCGGAGCAATTGCATCACACGCGGTTATGCGGGTGACCCTCGCGAACCGCCACAAAGCCGGTGTTAGTAGCAATGACAGAGTTCGTGTTACTCCACACTCCACTAAAGAGATTCCCCTTCCGAGCGGAGCGAGGAATCTCATTGTCATCCTGTTGTTTACTTGAAGTATCTGTTGTACAGCCCTTCGAAGCCTTTACCGTGGCGAGCCTCGTCTTTTGCCATCTCATGCACTGTGTCGTGGATGGCGTCAAGGTTGCGTTCTTTGGCAATACGCGCTATGCGCATCTTCTCCTCGCAGGCGCCACATTCGGCCACCATGCGCTTGTAAACATTGGTCTTGGTGTCCCACACCACCTCACCGAGAAGCTCGGCGAAACGTGAGCAGTGGTCAGCCTCCTCAAAGGCATAACGCTTGAAAGCCTCAGCAATCTCAGGATAACCCTCGCGGTCGGCCTGACGAGCCATCGCCAGATACATACCGACCTCGGTGGCTTCTGCCATATACTGGGCGTTCAAGTCTTTAATCATCTCGTCACCGGTACCCTTGGCGATACCGATAACATGTTCAGTCACAAAGTTGAGTTTCGCGCTCTCATCGAGAACCTTCCATTCAACAATTTGCTTGCACTGAGGACATCTCTCAGGAGCCTCATCTCCTTCATGGACATAGCCACAAATAGGACATACGAATTTCTTTTTCATGATGTTTTATTTTTAGTTTAGAATGTTATTATTTTTAGTCTGTATCAATAGCTAATGGCTAATAGCTAACAGCTACTTCATCGCATGTTTATATCCTTTCACCTTATCCCATTCGCCTCTTGTGAAGTCAGGCATCTTCACCGGCATGCCGTGGTTCTCGATGGATGCGCGTGTCAGCTCGCCTATGCACGACCATTCGGCAGCGTCGTAAACGTCCTCGTCAAGCGGCAGACCGTTATGCAGACAATAAATCAGACGGTAGTCCATAATGAAGTCCATGCCGCCGTGACCGCCCACCTCCTTGGCTTTCTCCTCAATCTCCTTGGCGACAGGGTGGAGGTACTCGTCCATGAGTTTGTCGCGGACATCCTTCGGCGCGAAGCCATGAGGATTCAGATGCTGTCCGTCGGCGAGGAAGCCCTCAGGCAGATTCTTTTCGAGCACGGTGAAGCCTTCGATGGGATATTTGTTTGCAAAGCCTTCGGTGCCGGTGAGCTGATATAATCTGTTGTAAGGGCGATAGTCGTACACGTCATGCTCAATGAGTATGGTCTTGCCTTTGTTGGTCTGAATCATGGTGGTGGTCATGTCGCCGTTCGCGAACTCGTCAACGCCCATCATCTCTTTGGCTATTTTCTTGCCGTTGTACGAAGGGGTGCTCATTGAGACGAGGTATTCCATGCGGTCGCCGCGATGGATGTCGAGCACCTGGCAGACAGGGCCGAGGCCGTGGGTGGCATACACGTCGCCACCGTGTTTCTGGTTGAACTCAAGACGCCAATTGCCTTGATACTCATGCCAATACGGTTCAAGGTTATGGATATATGCGCCTTCGCCGTGAATCACCTCGCCGAACAAGCCTTGTTGCGCCATGTTGAGAGCCGTCATCTCGAAGAAGTCGTAGCAGCAGTTTTCAAGCATCATGCAGTGTCTGCGCGTCTGTTCTGATACATCGACGAGCTTCCAGCATTCTTCTATCGATGTGGCTGCAGGCACCTCCACGGCGACGTGTTTGCCGTGTTGCATGGCATAGACAGCCATCGGGACATGTGTCTGCCAGTTGGTGCATATGTAAACGAGGTCGATGTCGTCGCGCTCACATAGCTGCTGATAAGCCGTCTCACCAACATATTCGGCGGCTCGCGGCAGTCCTTTCGCCTCCAGAATGCCGCTTTGCACCTTATCGACGTTCTCCTGAAGGAGGTCGCACAACGCCACTATCTCCACGCCGTCGATGAATGTCATCCGATAAACGGCGTCGGGACCACGCATGCCGAGGCCGATGAATCCGATGCGGACATTCTCAATAGGCTCGGCAGCAAACTGTAGCATACTCGTCTGTCCGTCAACACGTTGCGGCTCGTCAAAAACGATGACGTTGTCCTTAATCTGATAGCTCTTGCCATCTCTGTTGTCACATCTGCAGCCGCTCATCACTATGATGAGCACCACCATTATTGTCAATGCAATCTTTCTCATTTTACGAAAATTTTATTTGGTAAAAATACAAATTTTTTTTATTCGTGCGATAAAATTTTCTAATTTTACAAAAAATTTATAATGGAAAAGCTAAAAGATATCGTCTCAAGATTCGAAATCGAAGAGAAAGTGACTGCCGTGACGCCGATGGGCGAGGGGCTAATCAACGACACTTATAAAGTGTTTGTGGAAGGCTCCGACAAACCGAAATATGTGCTCCAGCGCATCAATAACGCTGTGTTTCAAGATGTTGACATGCTCATGGATAACATCAATAAGGTGACGAATCATCTTAGAGCAAAAGGTATGAAAACGCTTCATTTTTATCCTGCGAAATCAAAGAAACTTTATTATATGGAGGAGATTTCTCCACTCCCTTCGGTCGGTCGAAATGACGGGAAGAAAGAGGGCGGAAAATATTGGCGTCTGATGGATTTTGTTGCTGATTCGGTCACTTGTCAGACCGTCAATCCTCATTATTCTTACCTTGCCGGAAAATCGTTCGGCGAGTTCGAGTATCTGCTTTCAGACTTGGAGGAGCCTATAGGTGAGATTATCCCTGATTTTCATAACATTGAATTCCGACTACGTCAGCTTCGCGATGCTGTGACCGCCGACAATATGGGACGTGTTGCAGAAGTTCAGTATTATCTTGACGAAATCTTCAAACGTGAAGAGAAAATGACTCTTGGAGAGCGTCTCTTCCGTGAAGGTAAGCTCCCGAAACGTATCTGCCATTGCGACACTAAAGTCAATAACATGCTTTTCGATAAAGATGGTAATATGTTGTGTATCATCGACTTAGACACTGTGATGCCGAGTTTTGTCTTCTCCGATTACGGTGATTTCCTACGAACAGCGGCGAACACAAGCAATGAAGACGAACCGAATCTCGACAAAATTGATTTCAACATGGAGATTTTCGAGGCGTTCACGAAGGGTTATCTTGAAAGCACGAAAGACTTCCTTCTTCCTATTGAAAAAGGGCACCTTCCATATGCCGCAATGCTGTTTCCTTACATGCAAACTGTAAGATTCTTAGCGGATTACATCAACGGCGACACCTATTATAAGATTAAATACCACAATCATAATCTCATCCGCACCAAAGCCCAGTGGAAGCTGTTCACTCAAGCTGAATTTAAATTAAGCCATTAGCCATTTTGTTTATCCTAATGGCTAATGGCTAATGGCTAATGGCTAATGACTATCAATCCGTAGGAATATCCTTATTCACATTCTTCGAGCCCCACAAGGCATAGAAGAGGATGTAAGCTGCGCAGAACAACACCACGATATAGCTCATCATATAGCTGCCAGTCCAGTCGGCGACAAGACCTTGCAGTCCCACCATGATGGCGAAGCCGAACACCATTGTCATGAAGGCACCCGAAGCTATGGCGGTGTACTTGCCAAGACCTTCTGTGGCCAAGTTGAAGATGGCGCCCCACATCACTGAGGTGCATAGTCCCACGAGGATGAAGGCGAAGATGCCCACCGGTACCTCAGCCCAAATCACCTTCAGGTTAGCCCAGTCGATGCCCGGCACGCTGACGAGCCAGCTCTGAGGTGCCAACATGCCGAACAGCACGAGGACGATGGCTCCTATGGAGACCGCCGTCACCATGGTCTTCGACGACACTTTGCCGCCGATGGCACCGCCGATGAATCGACCGATGAGCATCATCAGCCAATAGACGGCCACGATGAGTCCCGCTATGGTGCCGCTCATGCCTATGCCGGGCGTGGCAGCCGTCGGCTCTGAAGTGAGGTACTGCAAGATGTAGGTGGGCGTTCCCACCTCGATGCCGCCATAAAGGAAGATGGCTAAGATGCCGAGCTTGAAGTGACGGAACGAGAACGCGCTGTATTGGTCCTTAGGTGCGTTGGGGTCTTTCACCTCAATAGTCTGCTGTGGCTCGTCGATCTTGGTGAAGAGGATGACGATGAAGCCGATGACGAAGATGGCCAAGGCAATCATCAACGCAGGTGTGGCATCGGAGATCTTGGCTTTGGTAGCCTCGCCGATGAGGGCGCCCATGAGGATATACACCGCCACGGCAGCCGCCGAGTTGAACACACCGCCAATCTGGATGAGCTGGTTGCCTTTGTTGCCACCGCCTCCCAAGAGGTTAAGCATCGGGTTGACCACGGTGTTCAGCATGCACATGCAGAAGCCGGAGATGAAGGCACCGATGAGATAGACGCCGAATCCGGCCCATCCTGATGCCCACTGCACCAAAATGCCCACAATGCCTACCGCCAAGGCGATTAATGATGTCTTTTTATAGCCATATCTCTTGATGAGCATTCCCGATGGTATTCCCATGACGAGATAGGCGATGAAGTTGCCGTAATTTCCAATCTGCGAGAGGAAATTGCTTGCTCCGTACTGGTTTTTGACGATGACTGCCATAGGTGAACAAAGATTTGTCACGAACGCTATCATCGCGAAGAGAGCTATCATCACTATGATTGCACCCCATTGTTTTGCTTTTTCTGCCATTTTTCTATTATCTTTTATCTATTATCTATTATCTTTTATCTTTTATCTATTTATAAATTTCATCCGCTTCGCTTCAGTCGAAATGACGGAGGGGAAATTACCAGAGGTTTTTCGGATAAACGCCCTTGTCAATCAAATTCTGAATCTTTCTCACGACATCGGGCTTGTCTTCTTTGTAGGTCACGCCGAACCATACGGCATCACTTGACAAGACTTTCAATTTCGCTTTCTTTGCGTTGATTAAATTGTTGACCATCAATGGGATATAAAACTCCGCCTTGATGTTGGTCTGTGCCTGATCATTAAGAAAATCCTTGAATCCTGCTTCGAGATACCCCAAGAAATCGGGTGTGAAACCGAAGAAGTTCATTGAGACTAAGGTGTCGAGGTCGAGAGTGTGCTCGCCTGTTTCGTCAGTGTATGCTGCACCTTCAGCGGTTTTTGCTATTGAGGTACGCTCCACTATGGTCTCAAGATAATGTTCGTCGTTTTGTGTGCAAACGCCGCGCGACACTGTGCCGAAGTCCGACAAAGTGTTTCTCAGTTTGTAGGCGACCATTGAATATTCGCCGTTTTTACCGTCGCATTCCTGAAGATATTTTGCCATAACCTCGTAGGCTTCCTTGCCGTAGAAGTCGTCGGCGTTTATCACAGCAAACGGCTCCTTGATGACGTTGGCGGCCATCAGCACGGCATGACCTGTTCCCCAAGGCTTCACACGTCCGTCAGGTACCGTGTAACCCTCCGGCAGGCAGTCAAGTCCTTGATACACATACTCCACCGGCATGCCGAACTTATCGCTGCTGTTCACTTTCTGGAACGCTTCCGCGAAATCTTTTCTTATTACGAAGACGACCTTGCCGAAACCGGCGCGCTTGGCGTCGTAAATGGAATAATCCAAAATCGCCTCATTGTTTGGACCCACACCGTCCATCTGCTTCAGAGCCCCATATCGTGAGCCCATTCCAGCCGCTAAAACTAATAAAGTTGGCTTCATCTAATATTCTATTTTTATTTTTTACTTCACTCTCTAATAACTAATGGCTAATAGCTAACCTCCTTGCTCCGTCAGAAATCACCACATCGTAAACCTTCGGCTCGTGACCGAATCTCTTGTTAAACTTCTCTTTCGCCGTGGCGATGAAATTGTCGTAAAGCTCTTCTTTCACGAGGTTTATCGTGCATCCGCCGAAGCCGCCGCCCATCACGCGGGAGCCGGTCACTCCACATTCTTTGGCGATGTCGTTCAAGAAGTCAAGCTCGTTGCAGCTCACCTCGTATTCCTTGCTCATGCCGTAATGTGTGCCGTACATTCGGTCGCCAACGGTTGCGTAATCTCCTTTTTCGAGGGCGTCGCAAACGTCTAAAACACGTTGTTTCTCACCGATGACGTACTTCGCACGCATGTAATCTTCTTCAGAAATCTCATTTTTAATTTCTTCAAGCATTTTCGAGCTTGCATCGCTTAAATAATTGATTTCCTGATGTTTGGCTTTTATATGGCTACATGCGTTCTCGCACGACTCGCGGCGTTTGTTGTATGCCGACGACGCTAATTCATGTTTCACGACGGTGTCGAGTAAGACAACTTTATACCCTTTCGGGTCGAACGGGAAATACTCGAATTCCATAGTGGCGCAGTTGAGTCGCATCAGATGGCCTTTCTTGCCGAAGAGTGAGGCAAACTGGTCCATGATACCGCATTTCACACCACAGTAATTGTGCTCCGTCGATTGCCCGATTCTCGCCAACTCGAACTTGTCGATACCTAAATTATATATGTCGTTCAACGCGAAGGCGAAGGTGCTTTCCAATGCTGCTGACGACGACATGCCGGCACCGAGTGGCACGTCGCCGGCAAAGACGGCATCAAAGCCTCGTGGATCGAAACCGCGTTTACGCATCTCCCGCACAACGCCGAAGATGTAACGCGCCCATGCTTCTTTCGGTGCATCTTCCTCATTCATTCCAAATTCACTTAATGATTGATAATCAATGGAATATACTCTAATTTTGTTGCTTCCGTTTGGATTGATGGCGGCGTAGATGCCCTTGTCGATGGCTCCGGGGAAAACGAAGCCCCCGTTGTAGTCGGTGTGCTCGCCGATGAGGTTGACGCGCCCTGGCGAGGTATAGACACACAGCTCATTGCCAAACAATGAGTTGAACTTTTCTGTTATAGCTTTGATATTCATGTTATTTCTTTATAAAAGTCTTGATACTGCTGCCGTTATCACCCAGAATCTCAATCATATAAGCTCCGGCTTTGAGTTCCGACAGGTCGATGACGGCTTCCTTGTTATTGACTGCCATCTCCATCACTTTTACAGAAAGAACATTGTAGATAGTGATGTGCTCGATGTTTTCTTCTGCCTTGATTGTCAATATGTTATTAGCCGGATTTGGATATATGTCGGTCTTGATTGCCACCTCATTCACCGATTGTGTTATCGTGTCGGTAGCCACCACCTTGATGTCGTCCAAGAACCAGTCGGTGCCAAGGAACTCGCCATAGCCGTTGTAGCCGCGGAACCCGATTTTGATGTTTTTGCCGATATATTCATCTAAGATGATGGAAATAGGCTCGGAATAAGAGTTGATTTGTCCGCTTGGGAGGTTGCAGGCATCCCATTTGTCGGACCAAGTGCCTTCATAGCAGTCGTAAATTCTCACCACGAAATGGTCTAAATCGACGTTGCCGTATTGAACCCATGTCCAGAAAGTGAGTGCCGTAGGTCTTTCAATCGTCAACACAGGCGTGATGAGGCTCTGGTCTTGCGGGTCGTTGTTATAGTCATCCCATTCCAGAACGGCTTGTTTCGAGCCGCGGTGAGGTGTCACCACGTATTCGTTGCCGTAGAAATCAGTGTAGTAAACGGTGCCTTGTGCTCCCCAGTCCCACCAAGTGGGGTTGCCGCTGGTGGTCCATCCTTCAGGCAACGACAAAGTGCTGCATTCCTCGAAAGTCTCCAAGAGTATCGGCCGCTGCCAGTCCCAATGCAGGTCGTAGGCATCAGACACCGCCTCGTTGCCAAGCTCATCAGCTAAATGAAAAACGATGCTTCCTGAAGTGTGGTTCGGCATGGCCGGCAAGGTGGCTGTGAAATCATAATTGGCCTTCGCTGATTTGTTGAATGTGATGTTATGTGACTGACCGTCAATGGTATAGACGGCTTCTAATTGATTCGGCACATCCGACTCGTCGTAAATCCTCAGCGTGAGGTCCATCTCGGTGTCGGCCCATATTTGCGTCCCGTTGAGCGACACTACTGTTGGCGGGTTGTTGTCGATATTTGAGGTGTTGATGTAGATGTCGTCGATGAACAGGCTCCATCCGTAGCCGCTCTCGGCCTCAAAAATGACGAAGCCATAACCTTCGGGGCTGTCGAAGGTGTAGCTGTATTCATACCAGTCGCTGTTTTCGCCCACCACAGGCTCAAGCATGGTGTTGCGGTGCACGCTGCCGAGCAAGATGCCGTCGGCGGTGTTGGTGGTCGGGGAGTAATACACGTTGATTTTGTCGGGACCCATGATATTGTTGTTGAAGTTACGGAAAATCCAGTAACGCACGGTGTTGTCGGTGGCGCTGAGCTGTAACTTCGGTGAAATCAAAGAGCATTTCCAGCCTTGAGGGGCGAGGTAGCTGTAATATCTTGCCATGGCGGTGCTTTCGTTATGTGGCGAACACATAGGCCATTCGCCGACGGTGAGACGCTGATAGACGTAGGTGCCTTCCGTCGCCACGTTTTGCCATCCCGCCGGCGGGAAAGTGGTCTCGTCAAAGCCCTCGGTAAACGGATACTGACTGACGGGAGCCAAGGCAGTGCAGTTGTAACTCATTGATTCATAATGTGATGTGTTGGCTGATGCTATGTCAAACCCTAAAGTCATATTCTGGTTTGGCATCGCGTTCATCGGTACTTTGGCGCGTGCCGCGATGATTTTCGACTGCCCGACAGCTAACGTCACGCTTGTGGTGGCGGCACCGTCTTCAATCAATGTGACATCTTGAAAACCTCCGCTCACGTTATCCATAGTGACGCTCTCGACGTTGGTGCCTGTGTTTTCTATCAGGAAGCGGAAATATCCGTTTTCGCCGAAATATACGGCGGTGTCGGCAGTGAGCGGCGTCACGGAGAAGTTGTACGGATTGGTCTGCTCTATGATTACATCGTCAATCGACAGATACCAAGGCATGTTGGTGGCGACACTGTGGAAACCTATATATAAGGTGCCGGAACCGGGGGCCTGAAACACTGCCGAGGTCTGCTCATATTCCTCATTCTCAACGATAAACTCAGGTATCACTGTTGTCGTCATGGCAGAGGGGCTGGCACTTGCACCTGCCTTGACCTCCAAGTTGAAATGATCGACATGCCAGGTGGAATACCAAAATGCCACACGATAGTAGCTGCCTGCTGTCACGCTGATTTCTCTGTAAATCCACACGTCGCTGTTATAAGAGGCATACATGTACCATTCGCCGGTGTGAGGCTTGCGTCCGCGCGCCTCGTTGTCGTCGGGGATGGTGATGCCGGCTTTCCATCCGTTGTCGCTGCAAATCCAGCCTACAGGCGTCTCTCCAACGGTGTTGCCGGTCTCAAACCCATCAGTCACCATGACTTGTGAGAATGCCATAGTGCTGACAATCAATGCAATAAGTGTTAAGTAAAACTTTTTCATTCTTATGATTTTTAACGATTGATTTTAAAATAAATATCGTACAAAAATAGGGATAATTTTTCAAAAATGCAAGAAATTTTTAAAAATGCCTCAAAATTTTGGAAATCTTTACTATTTTTGCAATCATGAAAAGGAGAATTCTGACATCGTTTATCGCGTTGGCGTTATGCGGCTGCACCAAGGCTCCGTCGCCGCTTTATCCACTGCCTACTGAGAATCAGCTCGCATGGCAAGGGCTTGAGACTTACGCTTTTATTCACTTCGGCTTGAACACTTTCAACGACATGGAATGGGGCTACGGCGACACTCCGGCCTCTACCTTCAATCCGCGGAGTCTCGATTGCGAGCAATGGGTGACGACACTGAAAAAATGCGGCATGAAAGGTGTCATCCTGACTGCCAAACATCACGATGGTTTCTGTCTATGGCCAACAAAATCAACGGATTACAATATCTCAAATTCTCCTTATAAAAACGGTGACGGTGACCTTGTGAAAGAGCTTTCCGACGCTTGCCGCAAACATGGATTGAAGTTCGGACTCTATTGCTCGCCTTGGGACAGGCATAACGAAAGATACGCCTTTCCGGAATATGTGGCGACGTATCATCAACAGATTCAAGAGCTTACAAGTAATTACGGCTCGCTTTTTGAGTTTTGGTTCGACGGTGCTAACGGTGGCAATGGTTATTATGGCGGCGCTAATGAGACACGTTCAATTGACCCCGACAACTACTATGATTATCAACGCGCTAAGGATACTGTACTTGCCAAGAATCCTACAGCGATGATTTTCGGCGGGCCTTATCAGACTGTGCGCTGGGTGGGCAACGAACAAGGCTTCGCCGGCGCGACAAACTGGTGTAACGCACCTCAAATCACAAGTCAAACGCCATTGAAAATCAATACTTTCGGTGATGTGAACGGCTCTGAATGGCTGCCGGCCGAGGTTGACGTGTCGATTCGCCCGGGGTGGTTTTATCATGAGAATGAAGACGACAAGGTTAAAACACCCGATGAACTCTGTGAGATTTATTACAACAGCGTGGGTCATAACGCTAACCTGTTGCTGAATTTTCCTGTGAATATCAACGGAAAGATTCATCCAACTGACTCAGCAAACGCTGTGGAGTTTTATAATAAAATATCCAATGAGTTGAGTCACAATGTGTTAGCGGGTGCAAAAGTGAAAGCCGACAATGAACGCGGACATCGTTTCAGGGCTTCAAAAGTGAACGACAATAATCCGGAGACGTATTGGGCTACTGATGATGACTATCCTTACGGAACTATCTCATTCTCAATGCGTAAGCCTGTCGTGATGAGCCGTGTCGTCATCCAAGAATATGTGAAGATGGGACAGAGGGTGAAATCGTTTTATATGGAAGGCGAAAAAGATGGCAAATGGTTTAAAATCAACACTTTAGATGAGACCACCACTGTGGGTTACAAGCGCATACTGCGTTTCGACCCGGTGGAAGTTGACAAGATAGTGATATATTTTGAGGAAAGTCGCGGACCCTTGTGTATCAGCAACATAGAAGCTTATTGAGTTCCAGCACTTGAGGCACAACATCTATGTCGCCGTCATTGTAGATGACATAGTCGGCTTTTGTAATTTTCAAATCCTCACTCATTTGCAGCCTCATCCTTGATTTCACGTTTTCCTCCGTGCAGTCGTCACGTCGCATAACGCGTTGTAAACGAATGTGTTCCGCTGCGGAAACGAAGATTATCTTATCGAAAAACTTTTCGTAATTCTTTTCAAAAAGTATCGCTGACTCATATAACACGTAAGGCGATTTTTGTCGCTCGCACCATTCGTCAAAGTGCTGATTCAGAGCGGGATACAACACCGACTCTATGAATTTCATGGCTTCGTCGTTTTTGAAAAGATGATAGGAGAGGAGCTTGCGGTTCAGAGTGCCGTCATCGAAATAGACTTCTTGTCCGAAACGATTGACAATCAATGCTTTAACAGAGGGCATGAGATATAGTTTCTTTGTTTCGTCATCAGAATAAAACACAGGGACGCCGAGGCTCTCGAAAATCTTGCATACATAGCTCTTCCCGCTGCCTATGTTGCCGGTGATGCCGATCTTTTTCATTGTTGGACGATGATGTATTCGACTTCTTTCGGATTGAGGCTGATGATTTGGATGTTGTTGGGGCGCAACTCCATCTTCACAGGCAAAACATCGTTGAAAAACATGTTGTTAGTGTCCACCACAGCCTTGAACGACAAGTTATTGATGATTGCATAGTCTTTCATGGCGACGATGTATCTGACGGTTACCTTGTTAGGGTAAAGGTGCATCTGTAGGTCTGCCGGAATCGTGATGGGAACCACGACCTCCGATTCTGTGTATTTCTCAACGTTTACTGACACTTCCACCTCGTTGACGTCGGTTTTGAGCTTGTCATTGATGTCAATTTTAGCCTTGGTGACAATGCTTTTGTTGACGTTTTTCCGGCTTATGACCTTGGTTTTGATTTCGTCGGTGCCGCTGACATCGTCCACGGAGCCGTAAATTGTGATGGAGTCCGGTGTCGCGGATGGATCGCCGTAGTAATTGTACTGCTGGTCGAAGATGAGATTTGTCTCAGGGATGACCCTCACTTTTTTCGAGGCGAGGCGGCTCATGGTGAAATACTGCACGTCGTCGCTGATGCTGATGTCGCCGGCATTCGATGCCATGTATTCCCCGATTTTTTCTGCTACGAGTTTGCTGTTGTACGAGTAAACGTCATGCTCGTGTGCCTTGTATTTCGTGTCTTTCAGCGAGATGTTGATTTTACGGTGTTTCTTGCTCCTGAAATAATAGTTCAGCAGCTTGAAGCCCGTCGTCGTTACCGTCACCCTGACCTCTTCATCGTTGTCTTGAACAAGCTGTGAGGCCGGGATGTCAACATAATGAATGGCAAAAGGAACCGTCACGGTATAGGTGTCCGACAGCTTGATGATGAGCCACAACAATGCGGCTACCATGATGAACATTATCATCACGCTTAGATGCCTAATATTTTGTGAATGTTCTTCTTTTGCCATTCCACTTAAAGCATTACTTTAAGAATTTATTTTTTGACAGCCTGTACAGGTGTAGCCACTATCGCCGACTTCTCAATCTCTATTTTCACGTTGCTGTCGATGCTGACAACCACTGTGGTCTCCTTGACGTCGGTGATTTTTCCGTGGATGCCGCCGATGGTGACGATGTCGTCGCCTTTCTGCAATGACTCACGGAATTTCTGTTCCTCTTTCTGTCTCTTGTTTTGCGGACGGATGAAGAATAGCCAGAATACCACGAAAATCAAGACAATCATGAGAAGACCCGAATAGCCGCCGCCATTTGACTGAGGCTGTGCCGCTTGAAGTAAAAACATGCTTAATGTGTTCATATTGAATAATTTAAGATTTAAAAATTGTCAACTGTCTGTACCTGAGCCTTGAATTTCAGAATCGTCTCCGAAGGGTTGGTGTTGGCCTTCACTATGACACGTTTGTTTTGAAATCCCTTATGGCCCTTGCTGTCGTAAGTGATGCTGATGCCGCCCTCATCGCCAGGTTTTATTGGCTCTTTAGGGAATTTGATGTCGGTGCATCCGCATGTTCTCTCCACTGCCGATATAAGCAGCGGGGCGTTGCCGGTGTTCTTGAACCGATATGTGAACGACACCTGTTCGCCTTGTATCATCTTGCCGAAGTCATGCTCCAGAACCTTGAATTCTATTTTAGGCTCTTTGGTGTTGGAGTTTCCTGTCGCCGACGCCGGATTGTTCACCAAACCCGTATTAATCTTGCTCTCATCATCGCCGCAAGATACCATCATCACTGCTAATACTATAAATAATAATTTTTTCATATTCATTATCTCTGAGATTTCTCCACTTCGCTACGCTTCGGTCGAAATGACGGAGTGGATGTTATCGTCCTGAGTTCCAAATCATTACAGAACCCTTGTAATTATAATTTTTTGTCTTTCCTTTGCAATCCAGAACGTAGAAATACGTCCCGTCGGGGAGCTTGCCGCCGTCCCAGTCGTTTTTGTAATTGTTTGATTCATAGACTATTCGTCCCCATCTGTTGAAAATAACTAATTTATGGCTCAAGAAATATCTGTTCAAATCGTTGATTGGCTCGCCGGTGTCATAGCCTATTTGAAAATAGTCGTTGATGCCGTCGCCGTTGGGTGTGAAGATATTCGGAATCTTGAGTTTCACGGGCAAAACGTTGATATAGTCTTGATATGTCGTGTCGCATCCATATTCGTTTGTCACCGTGAGCAAGATGTTGCCGGTGCCTTCTTCCGAGAACGAGATTTTCGGATTAGGTGTTGTGAATGTCTCGTCGTAACCGTCAAACTGCCAGTAATAATTGGTAATTTCGGTGATGGTGTCGGTTTGTGTGAAGCCCCATGTGACATACGGATTGTCGAGATACACCGTGTCGGCAGGGTCGGAAAAGATCTCGATGCTTGGGTTGGTGTAAGCCGAAAGACTAACCGTGTCGGTCTGCGAGCATCCGTATTCGTTTGTGACGGTGATGGTATAATTTGTGTAAGCACTCAGTCCCATGGCGAGTTGCGGATCGTCGAGATATTGTATCGGCTGAATCGGCGAGTTCCAGCGGTATGTGAAGGCTGAGTAGCCGCCTCCCGATGCTGTGGCTCTCACCTTGGCGGTCCTGCCGTTGTCGTTGCTCTTGTCGGAACAAGTGAGCGTAAGTTGCTCAAAATCAATGTTAAACTTCGGTCTCATCGTGATAGTGATGCTGTTCTCGCACACAGAGTTGCCCGACTCCGTCTCGGTGACGTTCACCTTGTAAACAGCGTTGTCTTCAGTGATTTTCACCAACGCTGTCGGGCCTTCGCTGATGATATTGCCATTGTGTGACCATTGGTACGAATAATTGACGTTGAGGTCAACGCTCAGAAGGATGTCGTCGTTGTAGCACACCGGCATAGTTACGCCATCTTCGAGATGTATTTCGCATTGCGCCTTTATCTCATTGATAGATAATAAGATAGCGATTGCCAAAAGCCAAATTTTATATGTCGTGACAAAGTTTTTCATTGTAAAATGTTTAATTTGCAAAAGTAATAAAAATCTTTTAATTAATGCAAAAGATTTGAAAATATTGTTTGTATTCCGTCATTTCTACTGAAGTGAAATGAAATGGAACGAAATGGAGAAATCTCCGACATTGTAATCTTTCGAAATTGTTAGTGGGAGATTTCTCCATTCCGCTTTGCTTCAGTCGAAATGACGGACAATGTCAAAATGTCATTTAATATGCCAAAATTTCCGATTTATGCTTTTTGGATTGCTTTTTGATAAAATCATGAAAAACGATAGAAAGGAGAGAAAACAATGAATAACAACCAGTTTAACAATCAGCAAAACGGACAAGAGAAGGCTTTGGACAGGTTTGCGCGCAACCTCAATGAGTTGGCGGAGAAAGGCAAGCTTGACCCTGTGATAGGCCGTGACGAGGAGATTCGTCGTGTGCTTCAGATACTGTCGCGGCGCACCAAAAACAATCCTATATTAATAGGTGAACCCGGTGTGGGTAAGACGGCAATAGCCGAGGGCTTGGCGCAGCGTATAGTGAGCGGCGACGTGCCTGAAAACCTGAAGTCGAAAAAAGTGTATTCCCTTGATATGGGCGCACTTATAGCCGGCGCGATGTATAAAGGCGAGTTCGAGGAACGTCTGAAATCAGTCATCAAGGAAGTGGTGGAGAGCGATGGAGAGGTGATACTCTTCATCGATGAGATTCACACCTTGGTGGGAGCCGGCGGTGGTCAAGGCTCGATGGACGCCGCAAACATCCTGAAACCTGCCCTGGCGCGTGGTGAGCTGCGTGCCATAGGTGCCACGACACTCAACGAATATCAGAAATATTTCGAGCAGGACAAGGCTCTCGAACGGCGTTTCCAGATAGTGATGATCGACGAGCCTGACGAGCAGTCGGCAATATCGATTCTGCGCGGTCTGAAGGAGAAATACGAGACACATCATCAGGTGAGGATACTCGACGAGGCTATCATCGCCGCAGTAGAACTGTCGATACGTTATATCTCCGACCGTTTCCTTCCCGACAAGGCCATCGACCTGATTGACGAGGCTGCGTCGCGTCTGAGATTACAGATAAACTCGGTGCCGGAAGAACTTGAAGATGTGCAGCGTAAGATTCGTCAGCTTGAGATTGAGCGCGAGGCGATAAAACGCGAAAACGACACCAAGAAAGTGGAGGATTTGACCAAGAGTATCAATGAGTTGGACAAGGAACGCAAAGATATTCAGATGCGTTGGGAGACCGAGCGCGGCTTTGTGGAGAAGATTCAGAAAGAGAAGAAAAACATTGAGGATTACAAATACCATGCCACAGTGGCAGAACGCGAGGGCAACTACGGCAAGGTGGCGGAGCTGCGTTACGGCAAGATGGCGGAGTCGGAGGCGGCCATAGCCAAGGCTAAAGAGCAACTCACCAAGATACAGGGCGACAACCCCTTGGTTGACGAGGAGGTGTCGGCCGACGACGTGGCTGAAATCGTGTCCCGCTGGACCGGCATCCCGGTGCATAAGATGCTGCAGAGCGAGCGTGAGAAACTGCTGAATCTTGAGACGGAGCTTCACAAACGTGTCGTGGGTCAAGACGAGGCAATATCTGCTGTCTCCGATGCCATCAGAAGGAGCAGGGCAGGGTTGCAGGACTCGAAACGACCGATTGGCTCGTTCATATTCTTAGGTACCACTGGTGTCGGCAAGACCGAGCTGGCAAAGGCATTGGCGGAGTTCCTGTTCGACAACGAGAACAACATGGTGCGTATAGACATGTCGGAATACCAAGAACGTCACACCGTGTCGCGGCTCATCGGGGCGCCTCCAGGATATGTGGGCTATGAAGAGAGCGGACAGCTCACCGAGGCGGTGCGCCGTAAGCCATATTCTGTGGTGCTTCTCGATGAGATTGAGAAGGCTCATCCGGATGTGTTCAACATCTTGTTGCAGGTGTTGGATGACGGCCGATTGACCGATAACAAGGGCCGTTTGGTCGACTTCAAGAACACCATCATCATCATGACGTCCAACGTGCCTGAGGGCGAGCTTCGCAACCACTTCAGACCTGAGTTTTTGAACAGGATCGATGACATTATCGTGTTTAAGCAACTCACTGAGGAGCAGATAGTTAACGTGGTGAAGATGCAATTCAATAAGGTTAAGGAGATGCTGAAACAGAATGGCCTTGACATCGACATGACAGATGCTGCTACCAGATACATCGCAAAGATCAGCTATGACCCGCAATATGGTGCGCGTCCGGTGAAGCGCATGATGCAGCGAGAGCTGTTGAACGAGCTTTCTCGCATGATTATCGCCGACAAGGTGAACAAAGACAAGCCGATTACGGTTGATTACGACGGGAAGGGGCTGGTGTTCAGGAATTGAGATTTGTAATATGGAAAGGTCAAAGGGAGCGATTTCGCTCCTTTTTTTGATTATTCAATGAACTATTTGGTGTTATTTTACCATTGATGTGTCATAAACGTACCTATGCAGGAAATCATGGTTGGTGTGTTGATAAACTAAAAAAAAGCACCGAACAATCGATGCTTCTTCCTAAAGTCTTAAGTCTAAAGTCTAAGGTCTAACACCTAAGCTTCCGCCGGTGTTTCCTCTCTTGCCGGAGCCTCTTCTGCCGGGGCTTCCTCGGCGTTCTCCGCTGCTGCGGCGGCTGCTGCCTGTGCCGCAAGCTCCGCCTTCTTCTTGGCGATCTCCTCGGCGCGAGCGGCGTTCACCTTGCTCTCGGCTTCGATCCTGGCCTTCTGGTCGGCTCTCTTCTTCTCGGCTTTGTCCTTGATTTCTTGAGCTAACTTGGCCTCTTTCTCTTTCATCCATGTCTGGAACTTGACCTCAGCCTGTTCAGCTGTCATGGCGCCCTTCTGAACACCAATCATGAGGTGCTTCTTGAGCAACACGCCCTTCTTAGAAAGGATTGAACGGACTGTGTCGGTTGGCTGAGCGCCCTTGTTTAACCAATCAAGAGCTTTGTCAAAATTCAAATTGATCTCAGCCGGAACTGTAATCGGATTGTAAGTTCCGATTTTTTCAATAAATCTACCATCACGAGGTGCGCGACCGTCTGCAATTACAATGTGATAAAAAGGCTGACCTTTCTTACCATGTCTCTGTAATCTGATTTTTGCTGGCATAAAATTACTTTTTTAATTGATTTATAATTAGTTAATCCAAACCTACCCGAGGTTTGCGGCTGCAAAAGTACAAAATATTTCAATACCCTCGACATTTTTGCGAAAATAATTTCTAATATTTTGATATTCAAATCATTATGAAAAATTTTAAAATTAATCTCCAAATCTCCGAAATTTTATTTATCTTTGAAACTTGATTTTATGGAAATTGACCCATTGATAATCAAATAAATAATTGTAAATCCGCTTTTGGCTAATGGCTAACGGCTAATAGCTAATGGCTAAAAAATAAAGATATGTTTCTGATTTTCGACACCGAGACCACGGGACTGCCCCTGAGTAAAAACGAACCCCTGACCAATTTCGACAATTGGCCGCGCATGGTTCAGATAGCGTGGCAACTGCACGACGAGCTTGGCAATATCGTTGAGGCTCAGAACCATATCGTGCGCCCCGACGGATTCGAGATCCCGATAAACGCCAAGATGGTGCACGGCATCTCGACGGAATACGCCATGGCACACGGCGAGCCTCTGCACGAAGTCTTGGATATGTTCCTCGAAGCGGCTCAGAAGGCGAAATACCTTGTGGGTCATAACATTAACTTCGACCTGAGCATAGTGGGATGCGAGTTTCTGCGCGACCGTGGAGAGAACCCGCTGCCGAAGTGGAGAATTGTCGATACATGCACCGAGAAGACGGCTGATTTCTGTCAATTCCCGGGTGGCAGTCATGGGAAGTATAAGTTTCCTAAACTCATTGATTTTCACAAACTTCTGTTTGGCGAGGACTTCAGCTCAGCTCATAACGCTTCGGCTGATGTGGAGGCGACGGCACGTGTCTTCCTGGAATGCGTCCGCCTCGGAGTGCTTGATAATCAGGATATTCCGGAAGGAGAGGAGTTCTTTGACAAATTCCGTGAGGCAAATCCCGACGTGATGAAAGCCGCCGGAATAACAGTGCGACCTAATTTTGAGGAGCAACAGCCTGAAGAAGACAAGAATGTTGAGGGAAAAAAGCCGAAAACATCAGAAAATACTAAGAATATCAGGTTCACACATCTTCATGTGCACTCACATTTTTCCATACTCGACGGCATGTCGAAAATTCCTGACTTGGTGGACAAATGTCTGAAAAACGGCATGCACGCCATGGCTCTCACCGACCATGGTAACATGTTCGGAATCAAAGAGTTAGCGGATTATGCCGATAAGGTTAACAAAGAAGGCGCAAAATTCAAGCCTATTTTCGGTACGGAGGCTTACTGCGCGCCGGTGAATATCGCCAAACGCGACGGTCGTGTTGACCGTGGATGGCATCTTATTTTGCTCGCGAAAAACAAAACCGGCTATAAAAACCTCTGCAAACTCGCGTCGATAGCTTATACCGACGGTTTCTACTACAACCCGCGCATCGACCACTCGCTGATTGAACAGTATCATGAGGGGATAATAGCTTGCTCGGCATGTCTCGGCGGCGAGGTGCCACAGAAAATCATGAACGGCGACATTAAAGGGGCTGAGGAGACGATAATGTGGTTTAAATCGTTGTTTGGTGACGACTATTACCTTGAGATTCAACGACATAAGACCGACAAACCTGGCGGCGACACCGAGGTCTATGAACGTCAGGTGGAAGTCAACAAGGTGATTTTAGAGCTTGCGAAGAAGACCGGCACAAAGGTTATTTGCACCAACGACGTACATTTTGTGGAGGAGGAGCATGGCGATGCCCACGACCGCCTCATCTGTCTCAGCACGGGCAAAGACCTTGACGACCCAACGAGAATGCACTACACCAAGCAAGAATGGCTCAAGACACCGCAGGAGATGTACGACATCTTCTATGATGTGCCGGAAACACTTGCAAACACTATGGAAATCGCCGACAAGGTGGAGACATATTCCATCAACTCCGACCCGATAATGCCGGAGTTCGACATCCCTCAGGAGTTCGGTACGGTGGAGGAGTACAAACGGAAATTTACCGAAGAAGACCTCTTCAACGAGTTCACACGCAACGAGCATGGCGAGGTGGTGATGAGTCAGGAGGCTGCTGAGAAGAAAATCAAGAAAATGGGCGGCTACGAGAAGTTGTACCGCATAAAACTTGAGGCCGACTACCTTGCGAAATTAGCTTGGGAAGGCGCAAAGACGCGTTACGGCGACAACCTCACCGACGAGCAGAAGGAACGTATCAGCTTCGAGCTGCACACCATGAAATCAATGGGATTCCCGGGTTACTTCCTCATCGTGGCCGATTACATACGCGGCGCACGCGAGGAGCTCGGCGTGTCGGTGGGTCCGGGACGTGGCTCGGCGGCAGGCTCAGTGGTGGCTTACTGCTTGAGAATCACCGACGTGGATCCTTTGAAATATGACTTGCTGTTCGAACGTTTCCTTAATCCGGACCGTATCTCACTGCCCGATATCGACGTCGATTTCGATGATGACGGGCGTGGCAAGGTTCTCGACTGGATTACACATAAATACGGCAAGGAGAAGGTGGCACACATCATCACTTACGGCACCATGGCGGCGAAATCGGCAATACAAGACGTGAGCCGTGTGCAGAAAATACCGCTGTCGGAGGTGGCGAAAATCAAGAGCTACATCCCCGACAAGGGCTTCCCGGAGAACATAAAAGATGAAAACGGCAAGTCACCGAAAGTCAACCTTGAGAACTGCTACAAATATGTCAATGAGCTGCATGACATGCTCGAAGGTGAAGATAAAAACGTTTCGTCGATGCTGACGTATGCGAGCGAGCTTGAAGACACCAACCGTCAGATAGGCATTCATGCCTGCGGCGTCATCATCGGTGCCGATGACCTGACGAAGTTCGCGCCGGTGTGTACCATCAAAGACAAGGACACCAACGAGGATGTGCTTGTCACTCAATATGATGGACATGTCGTGGAGACGGTGGGACTTATCAAGATGGACTTCTTAGGCTTGAAGACCTTGACGCAGATAAAGGACGCTCTCGCGAATATCAAGAAAACACATGGCATCGACCTTGATATCGACCATATCCCGATTGACGATAAGGAGACTTTTGAATTGTTCAGTTCGGGTAACACCATCGGAACGTTCCAGTTCGAATCGGCCGGCATGCAGAAATATCTAAAGGAACTGCAACCTACTGTGTTTGAAGACCTTATCGCTATGAACGCTCTTTATCGTCCGGGTCCGATGGATTATATTCCGAAGTTCATCGCGCGAAAGCAGGGCAGGGAGCCGATTGAGTACGACTTCCCCGAGATGGAGAAATATCTCAAGGACACCTATGGCGTGACGGTATATCAGGAGCAGGTGATGCTTCTGTCGAGACAGCTTGCCAACTTCACACGAGGCGAGTCGGATACCTTGCGTAAGGCAATGGGTAAGAAGCAGATAGCGAAGATGATGGAGCTTAAGGATAAGTTCATGAAACAAGGTCAGGAGCTCGGTCACGATGCGAAAACCCTCGAGAAGATTTGGAACGACTGGGAGAAGTTCGCTTCTTATGCCTTTAACAAATCGCATGCCACTTGTTATTCGTGGGTCGCATATCAGACAGCCTATCTGAAAGCGCATTATCCTGCGGAGTTTATGGCGGCAGTGTTGAATTCGAGCATCCGCGACGCTGAAGAGGTCGTCTTTATGCTTGATGAATGCAAACGTCTTAAAATCAATGTGTTACCGCCAAATGTAAACAAGTCTGAATATAAGTTCACCGTTGATGACAAAGGCGATATCTGTTATGGCTTGGGTGGAATCAAAGGCATTGGCGAGGTGGCTGACTTGGTGAAGGAGGAGCGTGAGGCCAACGGCCGTTATACGAGTTTCGCCGATTTCATGGCGAGGGTGGGAGCTAAACATCTCAACAAGAAAGTACTTGAACAGCTTGCGAGAGCAGGAGCTTTCAGCGATTTCAACGAGCTTCACCGAGCAGCCTATTTCTATATCGCTCCAGGTGAGAAGATGAATTTCATCGAGAAGTCGATAAAACAGGTCAACGCAAGCAACGAACGCAAAAACAACGCGCAAATCGACCTCTTCGGAGAATTAGAGGCGGCAGGCGGCGACGACCTGTTCAAACTCGATATCCCGAATTGTGAGCACTGGTCGAACATCAAGATGCTTGACGAGGAGAAAGAAGCCATCGGATTTTATCTGAGCTCGCATCCTCTTGATACTTACGCATACACAATCAGGTATTTCGTTGACACAAAACTCGAAAATCTACCGGATGTCATCCTGAATAGGAGAGGAGTGACGGTGCATGTGGCGGGCATAGTGTCATCATCGATAGAGGCGACGTCGAAAGCTGGGAATACTTTCGGCAGATACGTCATTGAGGATCAGACAGGTAGCTACGAATTTGCACTGTTTGGCGAGAATTACATGAAATATCATCATCTTTTAGTGGTGGGGACACCGCTGTTTATGACCGGAGTGGTGCAGGAGCCTTTTTATAACAGAGGCTTGCCGGATGAAAAGAAACGCGCGAATGAGTTGAAGGTGTCGGACGTGAAACTGCTTGACGAAGTGTTTGCGAAATCGAAACGTGAAGCTAAATTTGTGTTGAATGTCAATGAGTTGAACAGTGAAAACGTGAAGGAGATAATCAATGTTATCAAGGATAATCCGGGCAACCAGCCGTTTTCGATGCTGTTGGTTGACAAGGAACGTGGCCTGACTTGCTCCACGCATCCCGAGAAAGGGAGAATCAACGCTGAGGCAGTTTTCAAAAAAATGAACGATTATTCGGATTTGGTGACGTATGATTTGCTGAAAGGCAATTAGTGGAGATGTGTTTTAAGTTGGAGTTTTCAATATGAAAAGATTGATGATATTTTTGGTTGTTGCTTTTTTTCTTGCTTCATGTGGCAAGCATCAGGATATTACCGATTTTCAGCTTCCCATTGATGCGGAGCTTCTCCAAACAGACTCCCTCATGCAGCACTCTCCAGATTCCGCACTGCAAGCTCTCCTGTCATGTCATTACGAGCACGAAGTGCGAAGAACCGACCCTGTCGTTTCGACCGAACTCCGACCGAAGGGAGAAGGTAGTGGAGACATCTCCTCTATATTCAACGAGAGTTATCGTTCTCTTCTCCTTTCCGAAGCCCTCTACAAAACCGACAATCCGCAGGATGGATTTGTAGAGACGCACAGCCGTGCCTATTTACAAACCGCCATGCGTTATTTCGACAGCCTTGCATTGCGATATCCGAATAACGATGATATTACAATGCTCTCCGCTCGCTCCCATTACATGAACGGTGTGGGATTCTATGAAAACGACAGCGTTGTTGAGGCGTGCGAGGAATATCTGCATACTTTGGAGATAATGGAGAGGCATTTTCAAGAGAATGATTTTGTAGGGTACAAGGCGAAGTTTATTGGACTGACATATACACGACTTGGTGAGTTGTTTTCAGACCAATTTATGATTGACAATTCAATCGATTGTTTCAAAAAATCATTATCATTCATAATAAAAGACACTCACTCTTCATTAAATATTGCTAATTTAAATTATAGAATCGGCCTTCAATACCACGAAAAAATGATGAATGACAGTGCCCAGTATTATTATAATAATGCCTTAAAACACATTCCTGATACGAACAATATATTGTATAGAGATTTAGTAACGAGCAACGCTCTATTGTTATATCTATCGGGATGTGGCTTGGACAGTATCATTCCTTGTTTCAACAACATATTAAGACATGCCGAGACACAAGATGAAAAACTAACACGCATGTTGACAGTTGGTTGCCTGTTTTATAAAGAAGGCATATATGATTCTGCTTATTTATATTTGTCCAACGTCTTTCAGAATAGTGACGACATCTCATCAAAACTATTATCAGCACGGCACCTCCAATCTATATGTAATTTAAATGATGATTTGATACACGCAAGGATTTACACGGAGTTTTTGGCGGAATACACTATACGTAAACTTGACGACAATGTTCAAGGGGCAACATTAAGCGCTTTATATAGTAGCTTTATGATAAAACAGAACTCTCCATATAGTCTCGCTATAAAAGGCAGTTCCAAATGGGCACAATATGTCATAATTATTGTTCTATTTGCATTGATGACTTTTGGTTCGATATTCATAAAATCAAGAAACAAGCATCATGAAGAGAAAAAAAAGCTGGTGGATAATCTTAACAAGGAACAAGAAAAACGGCTTTTTATGCCTGTCAAAACAAATTCGGAACAATATAAACACTTTATTGAAGAACCTATTTGCAAAAGAATTATAGAGACAATCCTATCGGAACACATAACCTCAAGAGACAAGTATTATGACCACATGGATTGTGTAATGGATGACGACATGTTCAGTTTATTGGAAGATGCTGTATGCAAACATTATGACAATTTCAGAAAAGCCCTTATATTGAACGGCATAAAAAAGAAAAACGACCTTCAACTGTGTTATTTATACATGTTCGGATTTGATGACAGTCAAATTTCCGTATTGAAAGGACGTGATTTTTCAACAATAAAAAAACAATCTGATAAGTTAGGGCGTATTCTTTGTGCTGATAAAAAGCTTTCAGATTATATTGTTGATATTTTATAAAAAATTGATTATCAATATATCCCCCACCAATAAAAAAATTCAAGCATTAATTCAAGCACTGTTTTTAAATTCCTTTCAAAGAAATACTATACTTTTGCAAGAGAATTTAATCACAACATTATGGTAAGAAAATTTATTATGTTAACAGGTCTGATGTTGGGTGTGGTTTTGGGGTATCCAAAAGAAAAAAACACCTATATTAATGACGGAGGAGACATTATTTTGATTGCGAAATCTGCACATGGCAGCGCTCCTAAAACTAATTCTATTTCAGCTTCTATTACTGGTCACTCCCTTACTGTAGCCTTCTCTCAGAACCTCGGTGAGGTTACTGTTGAGATTTCCACAGCATCGGGTACAACCATTTTCTGTTTGTCAGTTCAAACGCCGACAGGCTAACAATATTATATACCTTCATCCGGCAGCTATTTCGTGACATTCACTTTGCCGAATGGCGATGAGTATTTGGGGGAGTTTGTAGTTTCAGAATAAATAACTTATAATAAATTATTAACTTTAAATCCTAAAAAAATGAAAAAGTATTTTAAAATTTCAGCAATTGTATTATTTGTAATTATGACTTTGTTGTCATGTAACAAAGAAAACCGTATTTTGCCAAACAAAACAAAACACGAGAAGTCTAAACCTATTGCATCAATGTCAAAACAAAGAGAAATGACTTATTATGTGTCGGTTGATGACTTGCAAACAAAAATGGATAAAGATGTATTGGATTCTAAAGAAATGCGTCAATTCATTGTCGAAGATTGGTATATTGATTTAGGTGACGGTACTGATTTAAATCCATTAACATTAGTTGTCAGTGTTTTTGATGTACTCAATGAACAAGTAATTACACATTTCTTTATGAAAGAATGTCTTATTACCGAAAATGTCGATGGAATAACATATTTTTATATAAATCCAGAATTATTATCAGGCTCATATCAATTGGCTTCTGCTAATGTCGATACCCGTGAAACAGGAAGAGGAACTTTGTTTACCGTGTCTAATGGTAATATCATAAACGTTGAAACAGATGCACTGATTGTTGATAGAGCACACCCTCATCCTAAATTTATTATAAGTTATTCATAATATGAGAACGACTCATAAAAAGCTATTTCTTTTACCATTGTTCTTGCTATTTTTATCAATATTTGCACTTCATGCTCAGAAAAAATCCAATATTTTTACAACAATAAATGCAGAATACAAATATGGTAAATTGGCAAATAAAGCCATCAAGAATTACAATTGGATTAACTTTGACATTGTTGTCCGTACGGAATATAATGGTCAACAATTACCTGATTTAACATATAATATCAGCTATTATAATGCAAACAAGGTGTCGAAAGTGTTTTTTTCAGACCCATTCGGAAGATTTTATATGACAGACAACAATTCTATTTATTTTGTTAATAATCAAGACTGTGAATTTTCTATATTTAATAAAAACAAAAACAGCGAATGGTATGAAGTGACGCGCTCTTATTATGAAGACAAAATCAGATATATACCATATATTGAGAGACAAACACTTGATCCTTTATTTGGATCTCGCCACATAATACAACATTATTGTAAAGATACAATCATAAATGGCAATTCATATATGGTATTTTATGGGCATAGTATGAAATCTAATCAATTAAATCCAAAGACAAATAAGTTCGATATACCATCACAGTATTATTGTATTACATGGGTCGATAAAGAAACAAGTATGGTCGACAGCGTTAATATATGGCAATTATATGATAAAGAACATGGCTCGGAAAATATTAAATATATAATAAAGAATATAAGTCATGATAATAAGGCGATTGATTATTCAATTACATTTGATCCGAATAATAAAAAGTACAAATATTATTCAAAACATGATGAGAATAACCCTCCTTATAGTATGATTAATTCGCGCAATACAGAATTGTCAGCATCTTTATTGTCATACCCTTTAATAAGTTTATCAGGTGATACAACTACTATAAATGATCACGAAGGGTGGATTCTCATTAATTTCTGGACTTTTGGATGTACACCATGTTATGAACACATGGAAAAAATGCGCCATGAAAAAGATTCTTTAGGGACGACAGTGCTGCAACAAAACAGAATTACAGTATTATGTATAAATCCTTACTCCAACAATTATGAAGCCTTACAGAAGATAGCAAATAAATATAATTTAAATGATTGTATTTATTCAGCAAAAGGCATCAATACACAGATAAACATTCCATATTTTCCATCATATTATTTAATTTCCCCGGATAAAAAAAGTATTATAAAATACACATGGCTTGATGATTATTCAAACTTGTTATATATTATTGGAAGAAAATGAACAGAAAAATTCTAAGTGTTATTATTTGTGTATTTATGCATGTTTTTGTACATGCACAAATAATAGATGGTGATAATGGGCCTATTATTTATTTTGAAGAAACTAAGTTTGATTTTGACACAATTCTGTCAAAAGATACAGTGTCGCATAAATTTAAATTTACAAACATTGGAAATGAACCTTTAATAATAACAAACGCATATACTTCTTGCGGTTGTACAATACCCCAATGGCCGAAAGAACCAATATATCCCAAGGATAGCGGTTATATAATTATTGGTTTTCACACAAGTAATATCGGGAGATTTAATAAAGGTACAATGATCAAATCAAATGCTGTTAATGCACCTAATATGATGATTAGGATAAATGGTGTTGTAAAAAAACAAAAAAAATAAACATATTGACAGGTTTATTCCTCAACTGATAAGACCCATACTTCAGGAGAACTTCACATACGATCACTGTCTCACCTACCTCAGCTCAACAGACGGATTCAGGTTACATTATGTCCACACCGACAATCTCGGCAGCTGGGATATCATAACCGATAAAAGAGGCAATCTTGAGCAATCGCTCAGCTTCGACGCCTGGGGTCGTCGGCGTAACCCGCAGACTTTGTCATACGACAACGTCACCGCATCGTTCGACATCGTTATCCAAGACGAACAGAACTCCCAAGCATACAACAGATGAGTCACCGACGAAAGTGCTGATGAGTGCATCGTAGATTCAATAGGACCCCGAATGGGGGTGGAATCATATTAAAAAAAAACGATGAGTTAAATAAGCAACTTTAAAAATTTTTTAGTATCTTTGCATCGTTAATTTACTAATTAAAACATTTATTATGGCAAAGCAAATCAATGAACAGAACTTCGAGGAAGAAGTCTTGAAATCGGAAGTCCCTGTAATGGTTGACTTCGGCGCAACATGGTGCGGTCCGTGCCGCATGATTGCTCCTTATATGGATCAGTTGGCTGACGAATACGCAGGCAAGGCAAAGGTCGTGAAAGCTGACGTTGACGAATGTGGCGCTCTCGCCTCACAGTACGGCATCAGAAATGTGCCAACAGTGCTCTTCTTCAAGAACGGCGAAGTCGTTGAGAAACACGTAGGCGGCGCTCCAAAAGCAGTGTTCGAGGAGAAACTGAAAAAGTTTGTTTAAGACCTTGGACCTTAGACTTTAGACGTTAGGTGTCATTTCGGGCGACCGAAGGGAGTGAATAAATCAATGACATAGAGATTCGTTTGTCTTATTTGTTTGAGATTTCTCCATTTCGCTCCATTTCATTACGCTTCAGTCGAAATGACAAAATGTAAGCATGTCATTGGAGAAATCAAATATCGCTCCTCTCGGGAGTCTTGAGTTTCATGCCCGACAGATTGTCGAGGGTTTCATCACGGGACTTCACAAGAGTCCGTTTCATGGGTTCTCAGTCGAGTTTGCGGAACATCGCCTCTATAACACCGGCGAGCCAATCCGTAATATCGACTGGAAACTCTATGGCCGGACTGACAAGCTTTTTGTGAAGCGTTTTGAGGAGGAGACCAACCTTCGTTGCCAGCTTGTGATAGATACAAGCTCGAGCATGTATTTCCCTGTAAAACAACGCCTTGACTACCAAAATCCCAACAAACTTTGGTTCTCTGTTTACAGTGCAGCATCCATAATGGAGTTGATGCGTCGCCAACGTGATGCTGTCGGTCTTGATTTGTTTGATGATGACATCACTGTCCATACTGATGCCAAGCTCGCCCCTGTGCATATCAACATGATTTACAACGAGATGGAAAAGCTGTTGCTGCCTTACAACAAGGACAAGAAAAAAGACACCAACGCCACTGCCTGTCTTCATAAGATTGCCGAGATGACTCACAAACGCTCGCTTGTCATCATTTTCAGCGACATGTTGGAAAGCCTGGCTTCATACGATGACTTGTTTGCTGCCCTTGAACATCTGCGTTACAACAAGCACGAAGTGGTGCTGTTTCACGTGCATGACGGACTTCTTGAGCAAAAACTCGAGTTCGAGAACCGTCCATATCGTTTTGTTGACCTTGAATCGGGTGATGTGGTGAAACTCAACCCGACTGAGGTTAAAGAGAAATACGAGCAAATCATGAAGGCGAAGAAAGACGAGCTTTTGCGCCATTGCTACCAATATCAAATCGACTACGTCGAGGCCGACATCAACAAGCTTTACGACCAAGTTCTGACAGCCTATCTAATCAAACGTGAAAAATTATATTGAAGCATGTCATTCCGACACGGAGTGAAACGGAGTGGAGAAATCGCCATTTAAATCCAAAGAGTGTTTAAATTTTCCAAATTATTTGAATTTTCCCTTCAGTCTTCACGTTTCCTTCAATTTTTTCAAGTCCGCTTCCAATCTCATCGACATCGCTGTAGATAGTGCAGCCGATTTTCGCATTTATTGAGAGTCCGCATCGGAGTTTTACTTTTCCTAACATATAGATTCTCATGCCTTTATGATAAAAACTCCCTATGGCGAAGGCATTTAGCACATCGTTTTCGTAAGTATAAACGGCACCGACGGGGCTGTCGAACAAGGCGTATCTGAAAGCGAAGCTAAACAACTGATTTTCAGGGTTATATATGATGTCTTGGTAAATCAGATAGCATCTCCCGTTTTTTTGCGCGTCTTTGTTGACGCTTAGTTCCACTCTGTTTTTCAGTATGAAATCGTTGCCGACAGGGTAGGTGACATGAATGCGTAACGTCGTCTTGCGGTCATGGACCAACGGGCGCATGTAAGTGTTGTCACCTGAGCCGTTTTTCTCCTTGTCTTTATATCTTAACTGTATGAGAAACAGTGCCTTGGCGTTGATTTGATGTTCAATTCGCATATTATAATCCTGCATTCTGCTTGGAGCGTATGCCGTGGTTTTTATCCAATCGGATTGTGGGAAATCAGCGGTGGCTACAAGTCTCCATTGCGGTGCAAAAGTTATTGATGTAGAGAGATATAAGCCTTTTTCATTACGTGTCCCGCTGCTTGATGCGAAGGCATTGCTGTAAAAGTTTTGGTATTTTTTGTCATAATATCTGTAAAGCACAGTAAAATCGATATAACCGGCAGGTTGCACTGTTGTTCCGAGCAATGCTGCGGGAGCACCGTTGTCACTGAGAGCTGCCTCACCGTAAAATGCGAATTTACTAAACACATAATAAAAATCAACTCCTTGATTTACAAGTGTCTTGCCTCGAAAATAAAAAGTATTGTACAAGCGGGGGTCGGGGTTTAGCTCACAACTAAGTATTGTCTTGTGAAAGGTGTATCCTATCTGGAAATTAGAGCCTTTATAACTCACATTACCACCCAGCAACTGTTGCGTAATCGCATGACGGTCAATGAGTTCACCGTATGTCCTATGCAGTCCTGTCTGTTGCAGCGCAGTCACCGCCAACGGCTCTCCGAGGCTGTCAACAACGCTGACATTGGCATCGGCTTTCTTGTTGGAATAAAACATCGTCAGCTCAAAATTCCTGTAATTCAATGTGGTGGCGGCACCTCGCAAATATCTTGCCTCATTAGCCGATTTTGAGGCACGAATCTTCTTAGTCCTTCTTAGAAGCGAGCCTCCGCTGGCGGCGAAAGCCAAACCGGAACCCATTGTCACGCCTTGACCGAACGAGAGCTGGAAGTCACCAAGAGCCAATGTCTTCACAAATTTCCAGTCGTTCAACACAAAATGAAACGACATAAAATCAATGGTTTTATAAGCCTTGTCGCCAAGCAGTCGTTTGATGGAATCGTTGGTTTTGGGTGTGAAGAGATATTCTCCGGCGTCTTTTTCCATCGCAAAGCCGCATTCTATCTTGTTTCTTGAGGAAAAGCCATATCTCAAAAGCATTTTTTGCGGGCTGCCAAGATATTTCTTGTTAGGGTTTTGATACAAAATAGAATCGCTAACATCTTGATAACCAGCCTTTTCGTTGAAACATTGCTCCAATTGGAAAATGGTCTGGTGTCTTCCGTGTCGCAAAATGTCCTTTGCTCGGAGTCTCTCTTTTTCCTGCGGTTTCTCAAAGATAATCAGAGGCTTCAAAATATTCAAGGTCATCTCATCGATGCCTTCTACAAAATGAAGTTCGTCGAACAGCATAAAATCGCCGAAACTTCTCCGGTATTCGTTTATTTTCTCAACAATGAAAACGTTAACTAAGTGTAATTCAATAAGTTGGTTAAGTTCATCAGGATTGTTGATGTTGATTTTGTTTTCGCAAATAGTCCAATATTCCTCGATGAGGTCAGTGAAATCCGTCTCGTTTTCGGAGTTTTCCGTCATGCGTTCAATCTGGTCTATTATGATGTCGTCGGTGATTTCGTTTTGTGCGGACGCTATGAACGGAAATATCATTAATAAAGGTATAAGTAGCCGTTTCATTGTTTCACCTCCTTGATTTTTAATATCAGACTGCTTTGAAACGACACTCCCGTATATTGGTTCATGGTGGCTGAAACATCAACAATCACTCTGTTAAAGGTGTATCCGGCACCCACGCTTGCCGTCGCCGGATTGGTATGTACGCCCGCGCGTATGTAAAACTCTTTTACGGTGTTGTATTCCAAGCCGAAACGGTAGTCTATGCCGTTGTCGGAGTCATATTCCACCTCCGATGTCGTCAAGAAATCTTTAGTGACATTATAAGACAGTCCGAATCTGAAAATAACCGGAACACGGTCATTATGAATGGTTTTCAGTTTCACGTTGATTGGGTTGAATATATAAACGCCGATGCGTAAATCCTTGGTGATGTCGGATTGTATTCCGAGTTCAAACGTAGCCGTTCGTCGTTTTTCATAATCATCGGAGAACTTAAACCACAGATAATCAAGCTTTAAGCCCATTTTAAGATAATGGCCGAAAGCTCTGGCGTACGCTAATGCGAGTTTGTTCTCGTTAAAGTTCTCGAACCCGAACCTGCTCAATGAAAGTCCGACGGTGCCGATTCTCAAAGGTGCGACGACAGCCGTGTTGTAAAAACTCAGCTCTTTCATGCAAAAGCGGTTTTCATAAGAGATTCCTGCGCCAAAATAGCGTTGGTTTGCTATTCCCGCCGGATTGTTTTGAATGCTCCAGAAGTCGCACAACGACACAGAGCAATTACCCGTCGCATTGCCGCGAGCACCTGCTATACCTGATAAATCCCAGGAAAAGCACTGATAGCTGAATAGGATTATACCTATTAATAAAAGGCTTCTTTTCATTTTTTTAGTTTTTGTTTACCTAATTTTCCGCAAAGATAAACTTTTTTTATAGACTCTCGTCAAAAATTATTAACTTTGTGCAAAATTTTTTTATGGATTATTTCTTGATGATTTTGGCGGTTATAGTGGTGATTATCGGCTTTGTCGGTGACATTATACCCGGCATTCCGGGCACTCCCCTGACATATTTGGCATTGTTGTTGCTTCATTGGACGGATAAGATACAATATTCGGCAAGGTTTTTGGTGGTGACCGGCATTATTTGTGTTGTCATAACCATTCTCGACTTTGTTGTCCCGGTGTGGGGTACCAAGAGATTCGGCGGCACCAAAGCCGGCACGCGTGGCAGCACCATCGGTTTGATTGTAGGCGTTATAGTGTTGCCTGCTCTCGGCATCGTTTTAGGGCCGTTCGGTCTCTTCGGCATCATAGGCGGTCCGTTTTTGGGTGCTTATATCGGAGAAAAGACGGGCGGCGCACCTGATAATCAGGCATTGCGCTCGGCTTTCGGCTCGTTCATCGGCTTCCTGACCGGGACATTTATGAAGATAGTTTATACCTTGGTGATTGGTTTTTATGTCGTCAAGGATATTATAGTTGTTTTTTTGCAAAGTTAAAAATATTAGATATGAGAGTTTTAAGATTATTGCTTGTTTTGTCGCTGTTTGTGATAAAACTTGACGTTTTTGCATGTACTAACTTCTTGGTTACTAAGGGTGCCACCGTTGATGGCTCAAATTTCATCACCTATGCCGCTGATTCACATATCAGATATGGCGAGCTTTATTACACTCCCGCCGCCGATTGGTCGGAAGGCAGTATGCGGACTGTCTATGACCGCGGCACCAACGAAATCAGAGGCTATGTGCCTCAGCCGGCTCATACTTATCAGGTGGTTGGTTATATCAATGAAAATCAAGTGGCGATGGGTGAGACGACCTTTGGCGGGCGCGAGGAACTTGTTGACCCTCATGGTCTTATCGACTATGGCAGCCTTATGTTTATGGCTCTCGAACGCTCCAAATCGGCGAGGGAGGCAATAAAAATCATGGCTGATTTAGTCGAGAGATATGGTTACGGCAGCGATGGGGAGTCGTTCTCCATTTCCGACAAGGACGAGGTGTGGTATATGGAAATCATCGGAAAAGGAGAGGAGAAAGGTGCTGTGTGGGTGGCCATCCGCATCCCCGACGGATATGTGTCGGGACATGCCAACGCCGCGAGAATACAGACATTCCCGCTGAGAGACGGCAAGAAGTCAATCACTGACAAAGACTGGAAAAAACTGTATAACAAAGAGGTGGAGGTCATTTACAAAAACGACATCATCAAATTCGCCCGCAAAAAAGGCTATTTCGACGGCAAAGACAAGGATTTCGACTTCAGTGCGGCATACGCTCCTGTGGATTTCTCAGCGGCGCGAATCTGTGACATGCGTGTATGGGCAATGTTTAACGAGGTGTCAGACGGCATGGACCAATACTGGGACTATGTCACGGGCAAAGACCTTGAACACGGACGTATGCCGTTGTATATCAAGCCCGACCGTCTTATCTCGCTCAACGATATGATGTCGTTCATGCGCAACCACTTTCAGGGAACAGAGCTTGACAAGACTTTGGACATCGGTGCCGAACCCTTCGGCTCGCCATATCGCTGCAACCCGCTGTATTGGGAATATAACGGAGTGAAATATTTTAACGAGCGCAGCACTGAGACCATGCAGACCGGTTTCTCGTTCATAGCGCAGTCGAGAAGCTGGCTTCCTGACCAAGTGGGAGGAATCATTTGGTTTGGCGTAGATGACACGGGCTCAACGGTTTACACGCCGTTCTACTGCTCAATTTCCGAGGTGCCGATAGAGTTCCGCGTCGGCAATGGTGACATGCTCACATATTCCGACAACGCAGCCTTCTGGGTGTTCAACCGCTTGGCTCATTTCAAATATCTGTTTTATAACAGGGTGATCGGCGACATACAAAAAGTGCAGAAAGAACTTGAAAACGGCTATCAGGAACAGGTTAAAGACATTGATGCCCAGGCAGTTAAGCTCTTGAATGACGATGGCATCACTGAAGCGATAGCATTTTTGACTGATTTTGATAAAAAAGCCGCCGCAAACACGGTGACACGATGGAAAGAGCTTGATAACTATCTGTTAGTCAAATACTTGGATAGTAACGTCAAACAAGAGGAGAACGGCGAGTTCAAACGTAACGGTCACGGCTATCCGGCAAAACCGAAGCAGCCGGGTTACCCTGATTCGTGGAAAAAGAAAGTTATTGAGGAAACCGGCGACAGATTTGTAAGATGAGAAACACCATTCCATTAGCTGAACGGCTGCGTCCGACCTCATTGGACGGCTACATCGGGCAGGAGCACCTGATAGGTCCGAATGCCGTGCTGCGTCACGCCATTGAGAGCGGACACATCCCCTCGATGATATTCTGGGGACCTCCCGGCGTGGGCAAGACGACACTCGCATACATCATCTCAAAACAGGTGAAACGCCAGTTTTTTGTGCTAAGCGCGGTGAGCAGTGGAGTAAAAGACGTGCGCGAGGTCTATGACCGAGCGCGCATGGCTCCCGAACCGCCGATATTGTTTATCGATGAGATACATAGGTTTTCCAAGGCACAACAGGATTCCTTGCTCGGTGCCGTGGAGAAAGGCCTCGTCACCTTGATAGGAGCCACGACGGAAAACCCAAGCTTCGAGGTGATCTCGCCATTACTCTCAAGATGTCAGGTGTATATATTGAAAGAACTTGAGAAAGATGACCTTAAAAAGCTGATTGTCAACGCAGTAGAGACTCTGAAACAAGATCTCAAGAAAGACATCGTCGTTGAGGAAGACGAGGCACTGATGCAGATAAGCGGTGGCGACGCGAGGAAACTGCTCAACGCCATCGACCTCGTGGTAGGAATGCTCGACGATGCTGAACCTAAAGCGACGCAACTCATTGTAAATAATGAAGTTACAACGAAATACATACAGAGCAATCTGTTGAAATACGACCGTCTGGGCGAGATGCATTACGACATCATCTCGGCATTCATCAAGTCGTTGCGTGGCAGCGACCCCAACGCCGCCGTCTATTACCTCGCAAGGATGATTGAGGCCGGCGAAGACCCGCTCTTCATAGCAAGAAGAATGCTTATCTTAGCATCAGAAGACATCGGAAACGCCAATCCCAACGCTCTTCTGCTCGCAAACGCCTGCTTCGACGCCGTCAATAAAATCGGATGGCCGGAAAGCAGGATTATTCTGACGCAGACAGCCACATATCTCGCTTCCTCGGCGAAGAGTAACGCCGCTGTAATGGCTATCGACACCGCCCAGGCATTGGTGAGGAAAACAGGCAACCTCAGCGTGCCGCTGCATCTGCGTAACGCACCTACTAAACTCATGAAAGACATAGGATATTCTGACGGTTACAAATATGCGCATAGCTATCCCGGAAACTTCGTGGAACAGGAGTTCTTGCCTGACGAAATATCCGGGACGCGGTTGTATTCACCACAAGACAACCCTCGTGAAATGGAATTGAGACGCTCTCTCAAGGCTAAATGGAAAGACAAATATGGCTATTGATACTAACCATATAGTATTGATGTTCAATGACATAGCTCCTACTTACGACAAGCTGAACCACTTGCTTTCGCTGAATGTTGACAAGTCGTGGCGACGTAAGGCTGTGAGACGTCTGAAAAAGTCGTTGGCGCATAACACCAACCCCAAGATTCTTGACGTGGCATGCGGCACGGCGGATTCGACAGTTCAAATCGCTAAAACAATAGCAAACGCTGAGGTTATAGGCATCGATATATCCGACAAGATGCTTGAGATAGGTCAGGAGAAAGTGAAAAAATCGGCACTTGACGAAAAAATAAGGTTTGTTAAATCATTTGCTGAAGATATTGATTTTCAAGATAATACCTTTAATGCGGTGTTTGTCGCCTTCGGTGTGAGAAATTTCGCCGACAGACTGAGAGGCTTGAGCGAGATGGTGCGCGTGGTGAAGCCAAACGGCGACATAATGATTTTGGAACTGTCTGAGCCTCAAAATGTTATAATGCGCTGGGTTTACAATCTGTATTTCAAGAATATACTGCCGCTCATAGGAAAACGTGTTTCAGGCAACGGCGACGCCTATCGTTATCTTCAGCAAAGCGTGGAGAGGTTTCCGCTGCCTCAAGAATTTGTAAAGATGCTTGAAGCCGTTGGTTGTCAAGAAGTTACACATAAAGCCTTGTCTTGTGGGTTGTGTCGTCTTTATCATGCAAAAAAAGCATAACATGGGAAAAATGAAGTTTAAATATTGGATTCAGGCGTCCCGACCTAAGACATTGCTTGTCTCGGTGGCACCGGTCGTCATGGCAGTGGCATTAGCATCTAAATACAACGAAATCAATTGGTTGCCTGCTATAATTTGCCTGTCGTTTGCGGTGATGGCGCAGGTATTGTCAAATTTTGTCAACGATTACGCCGATGGCTTGAAAGGTGCTGACAATGAACGACTTGGTCCGCAAAGGATGGTGGCTTCCGGCATGATTTCTCCTCAAAATATGCGGAAGGGAATTGTTTTATGGGGGATATTGACATTCGCTTTAGGTTGCACCTTGTTATATTGGGGCGGCCTGATTCTGCTGCCGTTCGGAATCGTGATTTTGTTATGCGCCTTGGCATATTCCACTGGTCCATTCCCGCTCTCCCGACATGCTTTGGGCGATGTTGCCGTGGTGCTGTTCTATGGCGTGGCACCCGTCGTCTTGACGTTTTTCATACAAACCGGATTTGTCAACAATGAGATAACAACGGCTGGCATAGCAATGGGTATAATGGCAAACAACTTATTGATTGTCAATAATTACCGTGATGCGGAGCAAGATTTGAAAAATGGTAAAAAGACCACCGTCACGGTGTTCGGCAAAGGTTTCATGAAGATTGTTTATTATCTGAATCCGCTAATCGCCACAGGCTTGTCTTTGTTGATTTTTAATGATTTTAAAGTCATCGTTTTCCTGATGCCGTTTCTTGTTTATTCCGTTTTCGTTGATGTGAGATTTGACAAAGCGCAAGGCGTGCGACTCAACAAGCTTATTGGGATGTCGTCGATGGAAGCGATAATTTTTGCGTTGTCAATAACATTATATTTGGTATAATATGTCGGAAAACTTAGTGATTAAAGGTGATTCCAAACAGGAACTTTATGATTGCCTGCTTCCTCAAATCGAGGCGTTGGTGGCCGATGAGCAAGATATGATTGCAAATATGGCGAATATAGCTGCATGTCTCAAGGCGACGTTTGACTTCTGGTGGGTCGGTTTTTACCGTGTGGCAGGCGACGAGCTTGTTCTCGGTCCTTTCCAAGGTCCGTTGGCCTGCACGCGCATCAAAAAGGGTAGAGGTGTCTGCGGCACAGCGTGGCAAAAAGCGGAAACCGTTGTCGTTGAAAATGTTGACGACTTCCCGGGACATATAGCATGTAGCAGTCGCTCTAAATCCGAAATAGTGGTGCCAGTGATTAGAAACGGCACCGTGATAGCGGTTCTCGACATTGACAGCGAGAGACTTTGTGCCTTCGACGATGTTGACAAAAATTGTCTTGAACAGCTTGTCTCTGTGGATTTTATATAAATCTACATGCTTTTGAGGCTTTCAACGATGTCATGAATCCTCGTCAGCTGCTCGGGGATGTTGATATGCTGCGGGCAATGTGAGACGCATTGGCTGCACCCGATGCAATGCTCCACTTGTCTGTCAGACTCAAGCTGCCGGTCGTATTCAATCAAAAACCTGCGTCGCGCGCGCCTGAACTCCTTTGACTGAGGGTCTTCAACGATGCTGCCCTCGTTGACACATTTGTTATAGAAACCGAAGTTTGTCGGAATATCAATACCGTATGGGCATGGCATGCAATATTGGCAGGCTGTGCAAGGTATTATCGGATATTTCAGATACATTGTGGCGACGTCCATCAGCAGGTTGAGCTCGTCGGCGGTGCAGGGCTGCAACGGACAGTAGGTGCGGAGGTTATCTTGCAGATGCTCCATATACGTCATGCCGCTCAACACGGTGAGTACGTTAGGATAGGTTCCAACGAAACGGAACGCCCACGACGCCACGCTGCTCTGTGGAGCATGCTGCTTCAAGGTATTCGCCAGATTGTCAGGCAGTTTCGACAATCTTCCGCCAAGGAGGGGCTCCATGATGACGGCCGGAATCTTCAAGTCGTTGAGACGTTTGTAGAGATAGTCGGCGTTGACGTTACGTCTGTTGATGTCGTGTGCATGCTCCCAATCCACATAGTTCATCTCAATCTGGACGAAATCCCAGTGATATTTGTCGTGGTTGTCGAGGAGCCACTCTATGACACGCTGGTCGCCATGATATGAGAATCCGAGGTTGCGTATGCGTCCTGCTTTACGCTCGTCCTGCACGAAGTCAATCATACCGTTGTCGATGTAACGTTTTTGGAAGGTGTCCCATCCGTCGAGGTCTTTGCTGCCATTGCCAACGGAGTGCAGAAGATAGTAGTCGATATAGTCGGTTTGCAGCTTCTCAAACGAGTCACGGTACATTTTCATAGAGGCCTCGCGGCTCCATGTCGTGGGCGAGAAGTTCGACATCTTGGTGGCGATGAAGTATTTGTTACGTGGATGACGGCTCAACGCTATGCCTGTGGCTGTCTCCGACCTGCCTCGGCAATAAGCGGGCGAGGTGTCGTAGTAGTTCACCCCGTGTTCCATGGCATAATCCACGAGCTTGTTCACCATCTCCTGGTCTATTTCATCGTCTCTCATCGGCAGTCGCATCATGCCGTAGCCGAGAATCGACACCTTGTCGTTGGTGTTGTGGTTGATGCGATATGTCATCTTGTCCTTCGGGATATCGCCGGCCGAATAGGTCGTCTCTTTGTCGAAAGTCTCTGATTTACAACCAGATAATGTGACTGCCGACACTGTTGCGGTCGCGCCGACAATCTTTAAAAAGTCTTTTCTTGATATATTGTTTCCCATCTTAAACCTCCTTATGTATAAAATTACCCTCCACAAAAATTGCTGAGAACGGTCGTGCCGGGCATACGTGTTCGCAGGCTCCGCATCCGATGCAACGTTCTTCGTTGACTGACGGAATCTTCGGTGACGTGGCGTCGTCGGGGTCGTAAGGCATCATGGTGATGGCTCCCGATGGGCAGTGTTTCGCGCAGTTGCCGCAGCTCACGCCGTCGCGCAGCGGCACACAGTTTTGTCCTACCCACACGGCATGACCTATCTGTATGGCGGTCTTCTCCTCTCGTGTTATTTTGCGTATGGCACCTGCAGGACACACCTCAGAGCATCTTGTGCATTCCGGACGGCAGTAGCCTCGTTCATACGACATCTCAGGCTGCATGAGCGTCTCGATTCGTGACGAGGCGCGTAACACTTCGTTGGGACATGCCTGTACACACAGCTGACAGCCGGTGCAATGCGTGCTGAAGTTGCTGAGACTCACCGAACCGGCGGGTTTCAACGGCGTCTCACGCCTCGGAGCTTTCTTTTTCTCTATGGTCGCCAAACCGCCGTCAACGACTTTTTCTTGTGCCTGTAGTGCTGTGGCGGTGGCTATGGTGGCGACGGTGGCGATGAACGTCTTGCGCGACGTCTTGCCTTCATCGCCGGAATCATTAGTGGTTGCTGGCGTTACCGAGGTGTTGTGGGCTTTGTTTAAACCGTATCTCATGGCATCACGATGACATTTGTCAACACAAACGAAACACGTGACGCATCTGGAGTAATCGATGACATGGTTTTTCGAGTCGATGGCGGAGCAACGGCAGTTTTTCTCGCAAAGACCACAGCTGTTGCATTTCTCAGTGTCGAAATGTGGCTTTATAACGGAATATTTTGAGAAAATGCCCAACAATGTGCCGACAGGACAGATGTTATTACAAAACCAACGTCCTTTGACGAGTGATAATATGGTGATTATCAAGAAGTAAGCAATGGCAATAATGAATATCGGCAGGCTCTTGATATAAACATCAACGTGATAGAAGGCATAGCTGTGCCATCGCTCGGCGAAATATGCTAAAACATTGTTAATCAATAGATAAATAGGGGAGAAGATATTGCTTGCAATACGTCCGTAAATGCTATATGGTGCAATAAGTATCGCTACTGAATTAAGCCCCAAAGCCACGAGAATAACGAACACTAAAGCGATGCCGTATCTCAGCCATTTGCGGCTTTGTTTGAATTTGTAACGGTTCTTTTGACGTTTCTCGGCGAGCCGTGAGACACCGTCCTGATACACACCGAGAGGGCAGAGGACAGAGCAGTAAATTCGCCCGAAAAGCAAGGTGATGATGACAATGGCGGCGACCACCACAAAGCTCGATGCTAAAAGTGCTGGCAGAAACTGTAGCTTTGCAATCCAGCCGAACCAAGCATGTATGACACCGAAAAAATCTAAAAACAGAAGTGTTATCAACGTGAAAAAGATAACCGCCAATGTAACTCGTAGCTTTCTTAACATAATAATTATTTTTATTTGTTGACTAACTGACTAACTGATTAACTCAATAAATTCTTCTTCATCCACTATCCTGATTCCCAGTTCCTCCGCTTTCTTCCGTTTCTCAGGTCCCATTTTATCGCCGGCGACAACGAAGTCGGTTTTCGACGAGATGGAGCTTGAGTTCTTGCCTCCCAGCTCCTCGATTTTTTGTTTTATTTCGTCCCTTGAGAAATTGGCGAACACACCACTCACCACTATAGTCTTGCCGGATAACGGCAGATTATCCTGTTTCTCTTTCTTTTCTTGTGAGAATTGCAGTCCATGAACTTTTAACCTATTGACAATGAGTATATTGCGTTCGTCGTCGAAGAAGTCACGAATGTTTTGCGCTATACTCGGTCCGATAGTGTTAATGCTTTGTAAGTCCTCGACAGAAGCATTGATGATATTGTCGATGTTGCACATCTCATTAGATAGAATCTTGGCCGTTGTTTCACCTACTTCTCTGATTCCCAAGGCGTAAAGCACTCGGGCGAACGGCACTTCCCGTGATTTTTTCAAGGAATTGAGTATGTTGTTGACGGTCTTTTCCTTGAAGGAGACCTTTCTCGTCACCGTTTCCGGAAACAGGCTCGACTCATCGATGAATGTCTCCACTTTCTCGAGTCCGTAGAGTTGGTCATAGGTGAGGTCGTAGAGGTCGGCGTAGTTGTTAATCAAATGATTGTCAAAGATTACCTCGACTTTTCCTTCACCGAGGCTCTCGATGTTCATTGCCTTGCGGCTGATGAAATGTTCGATGCGACCTTTAATCTGCGGTGGGCAGCCTATGCTGTTGGGGCAGTACCATGCCGTCTCGCCTTCTTTTTGTGTTAAGATGCAGTTGCATTCGGGGCATTTTTTGATAAATTCCACCGGTTTGCTGTCGTTTTTGCGTTTTTCGAGGTCTATTCCAACGATTTTCGGTATTATCTCGCCGCCTTTTTCCACTTTGACCATGTCGTCGTAATGCAAATCGAGCTGGCGGATGAAGTCAGCGTTGTTTAGTGTGGCGCGTTTCACTGTGGTGCCTGCCAGAAGCACCGGCTCGAGGTTGGCGACAGGCGTGATGGTGCCGTGGCGTCCCACTTGAAAATCAACGCTTAGGAGTTTGGTGAGCACCTGTTCCGCCTTGAATTTGTAGGCTATCGCCCAGCGTGGCGATTTTGCCGTCATGCCGAGTCTCTCGTGTTGGGCGAAACTGTTGACTTTTATGACTATTCCGTCGATGTCGAAAGGCAGGTTTCGGCGTTTTTCGTCCCAATAGTTGATGAAATCCTCTATCTCGTCAATGTTTTTACACACTTTTATATGTGGCGAGATGTTGAATCCCCATTCTTTAGCTGCCATAAGACTCTGATAATGAGAGGAATATGGCAGGTTGTCCATCATCATGTAGTAACAGAAGTTGTCAAGCCGCCGGCGGGCAGTCTCTTTCGGGTCTTGAAGTTTTATGGTGCCGGCGGCGGCGTTGCGAGGATTGGCGAACAAAGGCATGTCGAGTTCATCGCGCTCGGCGTTGATTTTGTTGAAGCTGTCGTGCGGCATGATGACCTCGCCGCGCATCTCCAAAAAATCAGGATAGTCGCCGCGCAGCTTAAGCGGCACGGTGCGTATCGTCTTGACGTTGTTGGTGACCTCGTCGCCTTGTGTGCCGTCGCCGCGTGTGACAGCCCTCACCAAAATGCCGTGCTCGTACGTCAGGCTGATGGAAACGCCGTCGAACTTCAGCTCGCAGACAAACTCCACAGGCTCATCGATGGTCTTCTCAATGCGTCTTATGAATTCGATGATCTCGTCGCGGTTATAAGAGTTTGACAGCGAAAGCATTGGGTATCTGTGTCTTATGGTCGGAAACTCCTTGGTGAGGTCGCCGCCGACGCGTTGCGTCGGCGAGCTTGGTAACGCTAACTCGGGAAACTCTCTCTCCAACGCAAGAAGCTCGTTCATCAACATGTCGAAATCATAGTCGCTGATGCTCGGCTGCGCTAAAACATAATACTTATAGTTATGATTGTCAATCGTTTCGCTTAACTCCGCAATCCGATTTTTAGCCTCGTTTTTAGTCATGTCCTGTTATTTTGAAAAGAAATTTGGAGAAAATGACATGAAAAACACCATTGTGTTGAAAACCGCAAAAATGGCATATAAAGTCACTGATAACCAACGTCTTTGAGTCCAGAAAACAGAACGCTTGTAATACTCTTTCCAACCCACAAAACCGGTGATGATGAAAGTGGGTATCATGGTGTAAGAGTAAATCCATAGTTGGTTCGGGAAAAGCGTATAGAACAACATCACCATGAATGTAGGCATGAACAGAAGGATATATTTTTTCCAAACTCTGAAGAAACCGTAAAAGAGCATCACGCTTAACGGAAGCAACACAAGATATAACACGGTGACAATCAACGAAGTGGATGCGAGATCCCAATGGAGGTTGTTGAAGAGATACTCGCCGCTGTTTCTGAAAAAGCCTATCATATTGACGAAAGGACGATGCCAAATGATGAGGTCTGTGACAGTTTGTGTGAGCAAAACAGCAATGACATAACCCGCTACAGTCATCAAAGCTCCTTTGCCGTTTTTCAAACATAATAGAGCGATGAGAATGCCTATGAAATATATCAGACTCTGGTAATAAACCGCGAATCCGAGTCCTAAAAAGAATCCGGCTATGATGAAACTTGTGCGGTGAGATTTTTCCAAATCATTGTTACTCAGTAACTTATTCTGTTTGAGAATGAGTAATGTCCCGTATAACAGGAAGGGGAGGCACACCACCTGAGGCAACGGATGCACACTCACGTATGGCATGCTCCACAGCACCGCTAACAGCAATGCGACCTCCAAGGCGGTTGTCTTGTCAGCTATAATCTTTACGATGCAGTATCCTAATGTGATGATTAACAACGAGAAAGCACCAAACAGCAATCTGATGGTGTAAACCAACCAAGCGTTGTCAAGCCATGACAATGGTATTTTGTAATAGTTAAAATATTGATTGTCAAACATATAACCACCAGTAAATATCGCTGCCGCAATCTTTAGTACCGAGGCAAGAAGCAATATCAGCAACAGTGGATGCCTTACGCTGACAAATAACAGTTTCTCTTTCATAATCAATTATTTATATGTGCATTCGTAAATGTCTTTGTTGTATAAATCATTGTAAAACTCTTCTGTTTCACGGCATTCTTTTTTTGAATACACTCCGTACATGATGCTTTCCGTGCCGTCCTCGAGATTCTTGCAATGGCAGTTCCTTTCGCAGGAACAGAATGATATTGCGCTAATTACCAATAACAAAATTATGCCTAAATGTTTTTTCATGCTAAAATGATTAACAGGCAAAGATAAAATTTTTTTTTAAAACATCAACAGTTTTCGGAAAAAATTAATTTGACAAAAAAGTTAAAGCATTCTCAAAAAATGTTTAATTTCGCAATATCATTTTTAAACGTTAAAATTTTATTCTTATGAAGAAGTTCCATTATATATTATTGAGTGTCATGCTGTTATCATTTTGTGCGAAAGCGCAGAATGTTGATGTGCAAGATTGGTGGAACGATTTGTCGGTCTATCAGGTCAACAAAATGCCGCCTCGGACCGAGGTGATTTATGACAACCGCATAATACTCAACGGTGACTGGCATTTTGCATATTGCGAAAGCCCAAAAGATAAAATCGATGAGTTTTACAAACCCGATTATGACGCAAGTGATTGGCAATCAATGCCTGTTCCCGGTAATTGGGAGCTTAATGGCTATGGCACCCCCGTTTATGTGAACGTGGCAAACGAGTTCAAGTCGAATCCTCCTTACGCCCCGACGGAATTCAATCCGGTGGGACAGTATCGTCATGAGTTTGAAGTGCCGAAAAGCTTCAAAGGACGCAATGTTTATCTGAAAATTGGTGCTGTGAAATCGGCCATGTACCTCTGGATTAACGGTGAGTTTGTGGGCTATTCCGAAGATTCCAAGACACCGGCGGAGTTCGACATAACACCTTATATTAATATAGGCGCGAAAAACCTGCTCGCAATGGAAGTGTATCGCTTCAGCGACGGCTCTTACCTTGAGGCTCAAGACTTTTGGCGCATGAGCGGCATCACTCGTGATGTCATACTATATTCTAAACCTAAACTTAACGTCTATGATTATTTCGTGAAAGCCGGTCTTGACGAGAATTATGAAAACGGCACCTTCGAGCTTGATGCGACGATTCAGTTCGACACAAAAAAACTGCCAAAGACGTTTTCTGTCGAGGCATCAGTAATAGGAGTGGATAAAAACGGACGACAATTAAACGCCACTTTTGTGAAGAAAGTTACGGATAAAGACCTTATGCCATTGAAAGACAATGGATTATATCATATGATATTTGAGAAATCAGTAATCGAAGACGTTAATCCTTGGTCGGCAGAGAAACCGAATCTTTATGCGCTGGAAATCAAGATAAAGGACAGGAAAGGTGTCGTTGTCTTTGAGACTCAAGGCATTAGAATAGGATTCCGCACAGTTGAGATGAAGGACGGCCTGCTGATGGTGAACGGGAAACCTGTTTTTATCAAAGGAGTGAACCGTCACGAACATAGCGGCACCTCAGGTCAATGCGTTGACCGCACAACCATGGAACGCGACATCCGGCTGATGCTCGAAAACAATATCAATACCGTGCGCACATCCCATTATCCGGATGACGAATATTGGTATGAACTTTGCGACACGTATGGCATTTATGTCATCGACGAGGCTAACAATGAGTCACATCCGCAAGGCTATGGCGAACATAGTCTGGCAAAAAAAGACGAATGGAAAGATGTGTTTCTTTACAGATGCAAAAATATGGTGGAACGCGACAAAAACCATCCTTCGGTGATAGTGTGGTCAACAGGCAACGAATGCGGCAACGGCGTGTGTACCAAGACGTGCTACGACTGGATGAAACAGCGTGACACCCGCCCTGTAATATGCGAACGCGCCATCTACGACTACAACACCGACTATATAGGCCTGATGTACGCCGGAGTGGATTATCTTACTAAATTCGTTGAAAATCAATTGGATTCGCTCGAACGTCCGTTTATCATGGTCGAATATTGTCACGCTATGGGCAACAGCTGCGGCGGATTGCAGGATTACATGGATGTCTTCGAGAAATATCCTCAACTTCAAGGCGGCTGCATCTGGGATTTCGTTGACCAATCCATCATACAATATGACGAAAACGGCAACAAATGGTACGCTGCCGGCGGTGACCTCGGCGAGATTCCTGACTGCGGCAACGACGACAGCTTCTGCGTCAACGGATTAGTGACAAGCGACAGAATACCGCATCGGCATATGGACGAGGTTAGAAAATGCTACCAAAACATCAAAGTTAAGCCCATTGACATGGTAAATGGAGTGTTTGTGGTTGAAAATCATTATCTTTTCACAAATCTAAGCGATTTTGCATGCGATTATGAGATTTTCTCAAACGAAAAAACGCTGATGAAAGGCGAAATAGAGTTGAATTGCGAGCCGGGAGAAGCACAGAAAGTGCAAATAATGCTGCCTGAATCGGTCTTCTTTACAGATAAACCTAAAATGGAGTTTTTCGTCAATTTCTCGTTTAAAACCCAGAACGACAACGACTTGCTCCCGGCAGGCAGCGAAATAGCCTACGAGCAGCTTCAGTTCGATGTGCCTGTGCCGCAACCCAAAACAATACAATGCTCCCAAAAACTTGACATGTATCAGGATAGCGATGTTATCATCTTGAGTACCAATAACTTCAGATTTAAAATCGACAAAAATAAAGGCTTGCCGACATCGCTGGTCTATGGAGCTGAAGAGATGCTCTCCGGTGCCTTGCAACCTAACTTCTGGCGCGCACCAACACTCAACGACGACGTGGACGCTAATGGTAGGCGCAAATGGGAAGCGGCAGGTCTCGACCAACTCGTGGTTGCCGACAACAAGCTTTATGACATTCAACGTATCGATGCGGGTCATGTGGCTGTTTGCGTAGGATTGGATTATCTTTATGAAGATGATATAATATTGATTACCAATATTTTATATGATGTCAATAGCAACGGCGACGTGGTTGTTACAATGAACGTGATGCCGACCGGGCGTGTCAGGACGTTTCCGAAAATAGGGACACAGCTGCTGATGCCGCTGAAATTCGACAAGGTGCTTTATTTCGGGAAAGACACCGAGAACTATCCCGACAGAAATGCCTCCGGAAGGGTGGGGGTGTACGAAAAAAATGCCTCTGAGTTTTTCGAGATGCACGAAGAACCACAGGAAAGCGGCAACCGCGCTGACGTCAGATGGGTGGCAATAACCGATAAGTCAGGCATCGGACTTTTCATTGAAGGAAAGGAACACCTTAACTTCAGCATTTACAACTATTCCGACACCGAACTGACTGTAGCCGAGAGGATGAACCGGATAAAACCCGCACCATTTTGGACTGTCAATATCGACTATAGGCAAGCACCGCTCGGCACTGCCACTTGCGGTCCCGACGCGCTCGATAAGTATCTGATAAAGAATGAGATATATGAATACAGCTTCAGAATACGTCCATTTAAGAATATAGATGGACAGGTGGAGAACCTCTATGGCGAGGACGCTTTCGGAATTGTCAGCTCCGACATGATGGATTCCTTTAAGGAGTCTCATAAACTGCCGGAGAAAAATGATAAAATCATCATAAAAAACACCACTTTTGTGCATGAGCCAATGCAAAGATATGCCGATAATAAGAATATCGCATTGATGGACAATAAGTTAGGTGTTGCCGGCGACTGGCAGGAGAACTGGCTCGGATTTCAGGGCGACGACATGGACGCCACTATCGAACTGACAGAAAACACCGACATCGACATGTTATACGTGGGCTTTGCTGTGGCTCCAAGCCAATGGGTGCTCAGCCCGAAAATGATAAAGCTGCAGACATCTTCCGACGGGGTGCATTACACGGAACCTGTCGTCGCCGAGTTTCCGATGTTCAACGTCGGCGAGAGAGGGAAACGCATGAGTGCCAGGGCGAAAATCAATGCCAAAAATGTGAAGTTTGTGAGGGTTTTCGCGGAAAACTTCGGCGTTTTGCCGGCAAATCATGAATATGCCGGCGAAAAAGCCTGGATTATGATTGACGAGGTCTCGATTGTTAACAACAAAAAATAAGTCATTATGTTCAAAGGTCATCCAAAAGGTTTGTACGCTCTCGCCTTGGCTAATACCGGCGAGCGTTTTGGTTATTACACCATGCTTGCGATATTTGTGTTGTTTCTGCAAGCGAAATTCGGTCTCACTGCGCAGGCCGCCGGACAATTCTACGGCATCTTCCTCGCCGCGGTATATTTCATGCCTATCCTCGGAGGCTTCATCGCCGACAGGTTCTGGGGCTTCGGAAAGACGGTGGTCACGGGCATCCTCGTGATGTTCGCGGGTTATCTGCTGCTGTTTACCCAGAAAGACGCTACAGGTGGCATGGCATTCACCATGATGATAATAGCTCTGCTCTGTGTCGCGGTGGGGACAGGCCTTTTCAAAGGCAATCTGCAAGTGATGGTTGGCAACCTTTATGATGACGCCAAATACGCCGCTAAACGTGACGGAGGATTCAGCCTTTTCTATATGGCCATCAACATCGGCTCGATGTTCGCCCCGACCACGGCGACGGCAGTCACCAACCTCTTCCTCGGCAAGAGCGGATTCACATACGATGCCAATATCCCTTCTTTGGCGCATCAGTTCCTTGATGACACCATAACCGCCGACGGGATGTCGAAACTTGAGACGCTGGCATCGGCGCAGAGTAGCTTCGGCGGTGACATGACTGCATTCTGTCATAACTATATAGACTCATTATCAGTGGCTTACAGCTATGGCTTCGGCGTGGCGTGCATCTCGTTGATTCTCTCAATAGCAATCTATTTCGGCTTCCGCAAATCATTCAAACATGTTGACGTGCGTAAGGGAGCCACGACTGCGACAGAGGAAAAGACCATAGAGATGACGCCGAAACAGACCAAAGACCGTGTCGTGGCGTTGTGTCTTGTGTTTGCCGTCGTCATCTTCTTCTGGATGGCGTTCCAGCAGGCCGGCCTGACGCTGACATACTTCGCGCGCGACTATACCGCTTCGGTGGCAACAGGATGGACACGCATCGGTTTCGACGTGTTTACATTGGCGATGATTGCCGTCGGGGTGTATGCCTTGTTCGGACTGTTCCAGAGTGACACCAAGAAAGGTAAAACCTTGTCGGGATTGCTGCTGGCGGCATGTGTGGCAGGCGTGTGGTATAAGGCGGCTAACGTGCCCGAAGAGGTGAGTCTGCTTCCTCAGATTTTCCAACATTTCAACCCGTTCTTTGTGGTCGCGCTGACACCTGTCTCAATGGCGTTGTTCAGCGCTCTGGCGAAGAGAGGCAAAGAGCCGTCGGCACCACGTAAAATAGCGTTGGGGATGCTCGTGGCGGCACTCGGCTATTGCGTCATGGCGGTGGCATCTATAGGACTGCCTTCACCTAAGGAATTGTCGGAGACGGGCGGGGTCAGCGATGTGCTCGTGTCTCCTAACTGGCTGATTTCCACATATTTGGTGTTGACTTTCGGCGAGCTGCTGCTCAGCCCGATGGGTATATCATTCGTGTCGAAGGTGGCTCCTCCAAAACTCAAAGGCCTCATGATGGGCATGTGGTTCGGCGCCACCGCTATAGGCAACTACCTCACGTCAGTAATCAGCTCGATATGGAACACAGGTCTCTCCTTGGTGATGATTTGGGGCGTATTGATTGTCCTTTGCGTCATCTCCGCAGTGTTTATGTTCTCTATGATGAAACGTTTGGAAAATGCGACAGCAGAGTGTTGACTACCAGTCAACTTTCTCTCTGAGAATCGGCATCGTCATACATCTTGCGCCGCCGCCGCCACGTGACAGCTCGTTGCCCTCAAAGGCGACGACACAGCGTCTGTAGTCGTTGACATTCACTTTGCCTGACGACACGTCGGCGGCTTTGAGCACCTCGAAACCATTTTGACTCAACGCCTCTATGGTGTTGTGGTTTCTTGCATATCCCAACACCTTTCCCGGCGCGAAGGCGAAGAAGTTGGCACCGCTATGCCACTGCTCACGGGCACCGTAGTACTCGTCACCGCCACCGCAGAATATCGGCTCAAGCGGCATGCCGAGTTTGTCCAAGGCCTCGATGAGATTGTTCTCCTCAGTAATCTTGGTGTGCTCGTAACCGTCAACCTCATAGTGAACGGTCTTCAGATTGTCGTTCATTATCACAGGCTTATACGCCATGCAACGGTCTTTGTCGAGTAATGTGAACACCATGTCGAGATGTATGAATGACTCCGGCTCTAACGGCAGCTGTTGCGTTATGAGATGTCGGGTGCCGCCGAGATTTCTCAGATGCTCAAGCAACGCGTTGACGCCTTCTTTGCTCGTGCGTGAGCCGCAGCCGCTTAAAATGATGTCGTGACGCGCAATCTCGACGTCACCGCCCTCGACGGAGCCTCTCCCGTTCATGCTGTAACGGTGGATGGGGTTGACGCTCTCGACATCGATAATGCTCGAATGGTTGAAAATGGAAGTCCATATCATGGTCTCGCGCTCACGGACGTCGGTGGCCATCTTGCTGACCATCACTTTGTTATACATCGTGAACGAGGCGTCCCTCATGAAGAAAAGATTCGGGATGGGCGGGAAGATATAACGTTCCTTCAGACTCTTGTTGTCGTAGCCTTCAATGAGAGCGGTGGCTAACTTCTCGGCATCGAAACTCGTCAAAAGCTCCGACATATAAGGCAGGTTCTCCTGCTCGCAAATGCTGAAAACAAGGTTCTCCTTGACATCGGCGTCTTTTAAGATATCTATTAGCAAATCCTTGAAATACAACACATTGGTGACTTTCTTCAGACTGCCTTCAAAGTCTTTGTAGTTCTCCAACGCTTCTCGATAATTTAAGATGTCACTGAAAAGGAATTTGTGGGCGTTTTCCGGTGTCATGTGCTCTATCTCCTTGCCGGGAGCGTGCAAAATGACATAATCAAGTTTTCCAATCTCTGACTCAACACACGGTTTTATGCGTCGAAAATAATCCATATAATAATCTTTTAATTTGACTGCAAAGATACAATTTTTTTGAAAACGAACTATCTCTTCACATCAGAAATAATTCAACTAATAAAGCTCGATAAACTCATATCCGTTTCCCATGGCATCTAAAAACCTCACCAAATCCGTCGTTTTTATGACGCATGTCCCCGTGTTGTCATTGGGATGGAAACTGATGTACTCGCGCTCAAGAAGATTTTTGTCGAGATACAGATAAACATGGTGCTCCGCGTCGTTGATAATGCCGAAAGGGGAGACGCTTCCGGGTTTCAACCCGAGATATTTGTCCATCCTTGCCTCCGACGCGAAGCTGAGCTTGCCTTGCTTGAGCCGGTGTTCCAAGTCGTGAATGGCCAACTGCTGCATGCAATCGAAAATCACCAGATAATGGCGGTTTCCCTTGTGATTCCTGAAAAAGAGGTTCTTGCAATGCGTCCACTCAAACTCACCCCAGTAATTCAGAGCGTCTTCGATGGTGGGGAGTGCCGGATGAAATATCATCCTAAACGGAATCCCTATCTCATTCAGCTTGTCAACGACTTTCCTCTGTCTCTCTGACAACTCGTGGCTTATCTCTGTCATGGCATTGTTATGTAATGTCATTCAACGTGTTACGCACGTGATGATGACATCAAACTACTTAAAAATCTCCTTTATTCCTCCGATGCTGCCAAGCAGATTCGTGGCTTCGTAAGGGATATATACCGTCTTGTTGTCCTTGCCGCTTGTCATCTCTTTCAACGTCTCGATGTATTTTGTCGCCAAAAGATACGATGCGGGGTCAGTCTTCGTTGCTTGTATCGCCTCTGACACGAGCTGGATGGCGCGAGCCTCGGCTTCTGCCTGCATAATCTTGGCTTTCGCGACACCTTCTGCCTCAAGCAACGTGGACTGTTTCACGGCTTCCGCCTTGTTGATTTGCGATGTCTTCTCACCCTCGGAGTTCAGGATCGCCGATGCTTTCTCGCCTTCCGCTTTCAAAATCTCGGCACGGCGGTTTCGTTCTGCCTGCATCTGTTTCTCCATCGCCTGACGGACGGTCTCAGGAGGCGTAATGTCTTGAAGCTCAACACGATTCACCTTGACACCCCATTTGTTGGTGGCGTCATCCAACACGGCGCGCAGCTTGGCGTTGATGGTGTCGCGCGAGGTCAAAGTCTCATCAAGCTCAAGCTCTCCGATGACGTTACGAAGCGTCGTCTGTGTCAGCTTTTCAATGGCGTTGGGAAGATTCTCAATCTCATAAACTGACTTTATCGGGTCAACGATCTGGAAATAAAGCAAAGCGTTGATTTCTGTCGTCACATTATCTTTTGTGATGACATTCTGTTTCGGGAAGTCGTACACCTGTTCGCGGAGGTCGATGCGCGTGGTCTCGCTCATCTTCACGATCTGGCGTCCCTGATAGCCTTCCACCACTTTCCGTGTCACGATGATTTTAGGGCGGTCGATGATAGGCCAGATGATATTCAAGCCTGCAGGAAGCACCTTGTGGAACTTGCCAAGACGTTCAATCACCAATGTCTCCGACTGCGGGACCACCTTCAGTCCTGCCAAAGCGAAAATGACAACTATCGCTGCGATAACAATTACTACGTAAATCATAATTATAGTTTTTTAACTGTTAATACTATACTTTCGTAAGATAAGATCTGCACTCTTTCGCCAACATCCACCATCGTCCCGTCGTCGGTGCGAGCCTTCCAGTCGTCGCCGTCGATTTTCACGCGGCCGTAGCCACCTTCTTCGATGCGCTCGGTCACCACCGCCGTTTTCCCTATGATGTTGTCCATGTTGGTCTTGATATTGTTGTCGTTGGTCTTTTTGTCTATGATTTTCATGACAAACGGCCTGATGAAAATGAACGCCAGAAACGTTCCTATTGCGAAAGCCACGACCTGCCATGTCACCGACAAATCACATGCCGCCAATATCGCGCTGAACACGCAACCCACTGAGAAACAAGCCACAGCGAACCCGCTGGTGAATATCTCAATAATCACAAACACTGCTGCAACCAACAGCCAAATCTGCCAAGTAGTCATACTTTTATTTTTTAGAGATTATCAATCTGCAAATATAAGCAAAATTCTTTTTCAAAAAGCAGGTGACTCGTTATTTTATTTATTTTTAGCTCTATCATGAAGTTCGAATGCCCTCGGAATCTCCGTCTCAAACCTCAAATCCTCGCCGGTCACCGGATGTTTGAAGCAAAGTTTATAGGCATGAAGTCCCAGCCGTCGTATCTTATCGTCGCCGTCGCCGTATTTTCGGTCGCCCACAACAGGGAAGCCTATGTCGGCGAGATGCACACGAATTTGGTTCTTGCGTCCGGTGTCGAGTCGCAGCTCAACTAATGAATACCCGTCCGACACCTTTATTAATTTATAGTGTGTCACCGCATACTTGCCACCATTGTCGAATTTGCTCGAATATGTCACAAACTGCGCATTATCTTTAAGCCACGAGCTGATGGTGCCTTCCGTCTTGCGCATCTCGCCATGCACCAACGCCACATAACGACGGTCATACACCGTCTCCTTCCAGTTTTCCTCAAATTTCAAGGCTGTCTTCTTGTCTTTGGCGAAAAGCATAAGTCCGGAGGTGTCTCTGTCCAAACGATGCACCGTATGGGCGTGGCATCTCTGATGATTTCTCTCAAGATATTGATTCAGAATGCTTTGTAACGTCTCATCGGCAGGATTCGGAGAATGACAGATTATGCCGGCTTTCTTATCCACAACAAAAATATATTGGTCTTCATACACAATCTTGACCCATTTGTTGTCGAAGGAATTAAGCTTGTGGTTCTTTGCTATTCTCACCACCATGCCGGGGACGAGCCGGTAATTATGTCGGGTGACGTTTTTGTTGTCAACAGCCACCGAGCCTCTTGAGAGCATGTTTTTCGCTTTGGTGCGGCTGATGCCATCCATTTTCCGCATGATGAAAGGCAAAAGCTCGTCACCCTCCAACACCTTGAAAATCAATTCCTTATTATCGTTTCCCTTTTTTATTGGCATATACAAATTAATTTTCACAAAAATAATAAAAAAATTTGTTTATCAAAGTAAAAACATTTAAATTTGCAAAAGAAAACTAATTAAAACTATTTTTTGATAAAACTATGACTATCAATGAATTAAAAGATGTTGCGTCGCAAGTTAGGCGTGATATCATCCGTATGGTTCATGGTTGTCAGTCGGGGCATCCTGGCGGCTCGCTTGGTGCCACCGACATCGTGACGGCCTTGTATTTCGACCAGATGCAGCTCGACCCGGAGCATTTCACCATGGATGGGGCAGGTGAGGACATGTTCTTCCTTTCCAACGGGCACATCAGTCCGATGTTATACAGCATTCTGGCTCGCCGCGGTTACTTTCCGGTATCCGAGCTCGCCACATTCCGTCGTCTGGGCACGCGTCTTCAAGGGCATCCGACACCTGTCGAGGGACTTCCCGGCATCCGTGTGGCAAGTGGCTCGCTCGGCCAGGGACTGTCGGTGGCGATAGGAGCGGCACAAGCCAAAAAGCTCAACGGCGACAATCATCTTGTGTTCTGTCTCATGGGTGACGGCGAACAGGAAGAAGGTCAGATATGGGAAGCCGCGATGTACGCCCCGGCGAAAAACGTCGATAACATCATAGCTATCGTCGATTACAACAAAAAACAAATCGACGGCAGCACCGACGACGTGCTGAGTCTCGGCAACCTGCGCGCTAAATACGAGGCGTTCGGCTGGAAAGTGTATGAATGCGACGGCAACGACATGCAGGAAATCGTTGATAACATTAAAGAAGCACGTGAGCACGCACATCAGGGCTTCTCGCAGATCATCCTCGCTCACACCGAGATGGGCATGGGCGTCGATTTCATGATGGGAACGCACAAATGGCACGGCACGCCTCCTAACGACGAACAGGCAGCAAACGCTCTTTCACAACTTAAAGAAACATTAGGAGATTATTGATTATGACAATAGAAGTTCAAAACTACAAAGATACAAGAAGCGGCTTCGGCGACGGTCTGCTCGAAGCCGGCAAACGTAACCCTAAAGTCGTCGGTCTCACCGCTGACCTTACAGGATCCCTTAAGATGGGCGATTTCGCGAAGGAATTCCCACAAAGATTCTTCCAGGTGGGCATCGCTGAAGCTAACATGGTCGGAATAGCAGCGGGACTCGCCAACGGAGGCTTCATCCCGTTCACAGGCACCTTCGCCAACTTCTCATCAGCACGTATCTACGACCAGATACGCATGGTGGTGGCATATTCCAACAAAAACGTGAAGATATGCGCCTCGCATGCCGGCGTGACACTCGGCGAAGACGGAGCCACACATCAGACTCTCGAAGACATTGGCATGATGAAGATGCTTCCCAATATGACAGTAATAGTGCCTTGCGACTACAACCAGACAAAGGCTGCAACTATAGCGGCAGCGGAGCACGACGGACCTGTTTATCTGCGTTTCGGCCGTCCGAAGGTGGCTAACTTCACCCCGGCTGACGAGCCTTTCGTGATAGGCAAGGCACAGATGATTCAGGAAGGCACCGACGTGTCGATATTCGCATGCGGTCATCTCGTGTGGAAGGCAATAGAGGCACTCCCGATTCTGAAAGAGATGGGAATCAACGCCGAGCTTGTCAACATACACACAATCAAGCCGTTGGATGTTGAGTCTGTGCTGAAATCGGTGGCCAAGACAGGCTGTGTGGTGACGGCTGAGGAGCACATGCGCAACGGAGGTCTCGGCGACAGCATAGCACAGGTGTTGGCGTTGAACAACCCCAAACCATTGGAAATGGTGGCCGTTGACGATGTCTTCGGACAGAGTGGCACACCCGACGAGTTGCTGAAACATTATCATCTCGACACTGTCGATATTGTGGAGGCGGCGAAGAAGGTGGTGGCAAGAAAGACTAAAGTCTAAAAACTCACGACTAAAAACAGAAAAGGACATCAAAGTTGATGCCCTTTTTTAGTAGCGGGGATGAGAATTGAACTCATGACCTCCGGGTTATGAATCCGACGCTCTAACCAACTGAGCTACCCCGCCGTTTTCAGGGTGCAAAAGTACACACTTTTTTGATACATACAACATTTTTTTTAAATTTTTTAAAAATAATTTTTTTCGTCACATATTAGAAATATTTGTATTTTTGTAGGTTCAAAAAATTAAAAATTGTTCGATATGAAAAAGTTATTAGTATTCATCAGCGCAATGTTTTTGATGTGCACAATGGCCTTTGCACAAGAGGAGATGACAGAAAAACAAAACGGTCCGGAAATCACTTTTAAGGAGACTAACCATGACTTCGGAAAAATTCAGTACAAGGGCAACGGATCACACGAATTCGTCTTCGTTAACACCGGAAACGAGCCTTTGATACTCACACAACCTAAGTCGTCATGCGGATGCACGGTGCCGGAATGGCCTAAACAGCCCATTTTGCCGGGCGAATCCAATGTCATAAAAGTGACGTATAAGAACACCGACCGACCTGGAAGTTTCAACAAATATGTGACGGTGTTCTCTAACGCATTGGTTAACAAGGAAATAAAACTCCATATAAAAGGTACTGTGGAGCCTGCGCCAACCGATGCCGCACCTTTGCAGATAGAGAATATCAGCTCTCCAGTGAAAAATAACTAATTTTTATATCTTTATGCCTAACATTTCTAAAAAAGGTCAGCGCATGCCGGCTTCACCAATCAGAAAGCTCGTGCCTTTCGCCGACGAAGCAAAATCAAGGGGCATACACGTTTATCACCTCAATATAGGCCAGCCTGATATTGAAACGACGACATACGCCCTCGACGCTGTGAAAAAATATGACGAGAAAGTCATAAAATACTCAAACTCCGCAGGTAACCTGTCGTATAGACAGAAAATCTGCAAATATTACGCTAAACTCGGTATTGATATCACTCCTGATGAGATTATTGTGACCAACGGAGCCTCCGAAGCCTTGCAGATAGTGTTTATGACCATCATGGATCCTGATGACGAGGTCATCATCCCGGAGCCGTTCTATGCCAACTACAATGGTTTTGCCCAGACAGCCGAAGTGCGTGTAAAGCCTATCTATTCCTCAATCAACAACGACTTCGCATTGCCTCCGATTGAAGACTTCGAGAAAGCCATCACTCCGCATACCAAGGCCATCCTCATCTGCAACCCCAACAACCCGACGGGTTACTTATATTCAGAAGAGGAGATGGAGACACTGCGTCAAATCGTCATGAAATACGACCTTTATCTCATCACCGATGAGGTGTATCGTGAGTTCTGCTACGATGGCAATCATCACCATTCGGCGATGCATCTGAAAGGCATTGACGACAATGTTATCTTAATAGACTCAGAATCAAAGAGATACAGCGCATGCGGCATTCGTGTCGGACGTCTTATCACTAAAAACAAGGAAGTCATCAGCACGGCGATGAAGTTCGCCCAGGCGCGTTTGTCGCCACCGTCATACGGACAAGTGGCTGCTGAGGCGGCTCTTGACACCCCGGAGTCATATTTCGACGGGATCGTCAAGGAATACGAGGCGCGCCGCAATGTGTGCGTCGAAGGCATCAACAAAATTCCAGGAGCGTTCTGCCCGACACCGAAAGGCGCCTTCTATATCGTGGCGCATCTGCCTATCGATGACTCGGAGAGATTCTGCAAATGGCTGCTCACCGACTTCAGCTATGAAGGCAAAACGGTGATGCTCGCCCCGGCAAGCGGATTCTACTCGACACTCGGCCTCGGACGTCATGAGGTGCGAATCAGCTACTGCCTCAACTGTGACGACCTGCGCGATGCCATGTTTATCTTGGGAAAGGCCATAGACGCTTACCCTGGCAAGGCAAGAAACTAATAAATAAGATATTTCTCTCTGATTTTCAGATAGTTATCGATTCCGTCCCGCCACGATGAACGTATCTCATCCTCTGGCATGTCGGAATCGATTTTTTGTTGCAGGTTGGACACACCGGCTATCTTTATGAAATAATTGTTGAAGAATTTTTCATCTTCAGCAAGACGTTTTCTGGCATCTATAATCCAGGATAGATTCAGCTTTTTCTCGTTTTTACGATAATTATGAGCATAATCTGTCAGATTCACCGTGTCGTTGATATGAGGCAAGATATATACCTGAAACGGCGATTTCGTGCCACGCCCGACACCAACATCAGTGCCTTCGAACAAACATAAAGAAGGGTAGAGGTAAACAGCTTCCCAATTGGGCAGATTCGGCGACGGCTTGACCGGCAGCCTGTAGATGGCATTCCTTTCATAGTTGCCGAGCGGCACAACGGTCAATGCGCATTGTATGCTGTCGCATAGCCATCTCTCACCGTTGACCATAGTGGCATATTCACCTATCGTCAGACCGTAAACTATTGGTACACAATGTAATCCGACAAACGACCTGTTCTCCGGCTGAAGCACAGGACCGTCAACGTAAAATCCGTTTGGATTCGGACGGTCGAGGACTATGACAGGAATATTTTGTTCAGCCGCAGCCTCCATCACATACGTCATGGTGGAGATGTAAGTGTAGAAACGGCAGCCTACATCCTGAAGGTCAAACAACAGAATATCAACGTCTTGCAACTGTTCCGCAGTAGGTTTTTTGTTCTTGCCGTAAAGTGACACGATAGGGATTCCGGTCTTTTCGTCAATGCCGGAATTGACAAAAGCTCCCGCCTCCGCAGTGCCGCGAAAGCCATGCTCAGGCGTGAATATCTTAACGATGTTAACATCATAACTCAGGAGAGTGTCGATGAGATGTGTGCCGTTGTCCATGACGCTGCTCTGGTTGGCGACTACGCCCACCGACTTGTTTTCAAGTGAATCGAGGTACATTTCCATCCGCGTGGCACCGCAAACCGCATCTTTGGCATCAAGAAGTTGAAGCTCTTGTGCATTGATATTCAATGAGATATACAATAAAGCAACAAATATAGCCAAAAATTTATTTGTCATATTCATTATTTTTTTATTTTTGCAATGATAAGAAAAAAATGAACGCGGCGACATTTATATCGAAAAGAATTTTTTCATTGTCGAAAGAGAACCTGTCTTCGACGGTGATGCGCATCGCTGTGGCAAGTGTGGCACTTGGCATAGCTATCATGTTGATTTCCATAGCAGTCGTCGTCGGATTCAAGAATCAGATAAAAGACAAGGTGATAGGTTTCGTGGCACCGATTCATATCCAGGCGTTGAACCAAAATGAATCGATAGAAGAGACTCCTTTCATGCTCGACAGTCTCCTGATGATGCGCTTAGACAAGCCTTTCATCACTGAGATGCACAAGACCGCCAACAAAGCGGGCATAATCAAAACTGACGACGAGATTCAGGCGGTGGTGCTTAAAGGCGTTGACGCTGACTACAATTGGAGTTACATCAATTATTATCTCGTTGATGGCGAGACTCCTCAATACATTGAAAATCAACGCTCTACCGATGTTGTTATCTCAAAGATAATCGCTGATAAGATGAATCTCAACATCAATGACGCCGTCAGAATATGGTTCGTTGACCAAGACATGAAGGCAAGAGGCAGGAAATTCAACGTAAAAGGCATCTATGAGACAGGACTTCAAGAATGCGACGAACGTTTTGTTTACTGCGATTTGGACCAAATCAGACGACTGAATGGCTGGGACAATGGCGAAATCGGGCATCTCGAGATTTGGGTTGATAATCAGAAGAATATACAAGAATACAACCGCCGGATTTATTATAGCATACCCACTGAGATTGTCTCTTATTCGGCGATGGAGACATATCCTCAGATTTTCGACTGGCTTGAACTGCAAGATATGAACGTGGTAATAATAATCGCGCTGATGCTACTCGTGGCAGGTATAACAATAATCAGTATGTTGTTGATAATCATACTTGAACGAACCTCTACAATAGGTCTGCTCAAGGCTATGGGAGCGAGCAACGGACTTATCAGAAGCATATTCCTGCGACATTCGTGCCGCATATTATTAATAGGTATGGCGATAGGCAACGTGTTTGGAATCGGGCTTTGTCTCATCCAAAAATACACCCATCTCATCGCGTTGTCGCCGGAATCCTATTATCTGTCGGCTGTTCCGATTGAGCTTAACGTCTGGCATATCGTGGCCTTGAATGTAGGCACAATGGCTCTTTGGGTGCTGATGCTCCTGCTTCCGACGATAATCATAAATAATGTAAGACCTTCAAAATCAATAAGATTTGAATAATTTAAAATATAAATATCATGATAGAGAATTTTAAAATAGAACCTTTAAAAGGATACGGAGACCTGCTTTTCGGCATGCCTATAGACGATGTCGTGGAAGTGCTCGGCCAGCCTACAAACCAGGAAGAGATTGAGTCGGCTTATGAAGACGACAGCCATGTCATCGTTTTGGATTACGACGACAATGATTTTTCGGTTTATTTCGAGGGCAACGAAGAGATGCGGCTGACGAATTTCTACACATTCAACGAGAAATCAGAGCTTTACGGTGCCAAAATCTTCGATTTGAGCAGGGAACAGCTTGTTGAATTGATGAAGGAAAACGGCTTCGATAGCTTCGTGGAGGACAAAGAAGACGGCGACTGCATCACTTTTGAAGAGCTTAACCTCGACTTCTATTTCGATGACAATCAGTTGGTTGAGGTGTTTTGGGAGTGCCAGCGCGGGTGAAACTCCATAATCACCTGACGCAGATACTCGTCGGAGACATGCGTGTAAATCTCCGTTGTCGAGATGTTGGAATGTCCCAGCATTTGCTGGACGGCACGCAAGTCGGCCCCGCCTTCGAGGAGATGTGTGGCAAACGAGTGCCTAAGCGTATGCGGGCTGATGACCTTCTTGATGCCGGCTTTCTCGGCGAGGCTTTTCACCAATAAAAACACACTTTGCCGCGTCAGGGCGGTGCCTCTGGCACTGATGAACACCTTGTCGCTGAATCTCGGCTTGATGTCTTGGTGAAGCCTTGCCCCCTGAGTGTAGTTTTCTAATTCCTTCAAGGTTTTTTTTCCAATAGGGACAAGCCTCTCCTTGTCGCCTTTGCCAATGACGCGTATGAATTCGTCTTTGGCATATATGTCGCTGATATTCAATGAGATGACTTCTGATACACGCAGTCCGCAGCCATACATCATCTCGATTATCGCCTTGTTGCGATGCCCGAAAGGCTGGCTCAGGTCGATGGTGTCAATCATGTTCGTGATTTCCTCATAACTCAAGACCTCGGGAATATGCCTCCCGATAGTTGGCGAGCTGACAAGCAGGGTGGGGTCTGACTCGCATATTTTCTCCTGCGCGAGATATTTGAAAAAGCTCTTCAATCCCGAGAGAATACGTGCCTGCGAAGATGCCGCTATTCCCAAGTCGTATAGTTTGGCGAAGAAATCCTCAATGTCGTGATACGTGACTTCTGATAGTGCCAAAGAACTTTTATCGCTTTCTAAAAACTCTCTAAACAATTCAATATCATGGCAATACGCTTCGATGGTATTGTCAGATAGCGACTGCTCAAGACGGAGATAATCGCTGAAATGCCTGATGAGATTTTTATCCAAAAACATTTTTAAATTTTATGCAAAAATGCAAAAATTTTTGTAATTTTGCGGATAAAATCATTCAATAAGGTAACAAAATTTTAAAATCATGAAAAAAATATTACTTTCGGCAATAGCCATTATGTTATTTGGCTCATTGTCAGCACAAAATGTGGCGCGTGAATGTGTCTTGTTCGAGCTTTTCACCGGTGTCAACTGCCCATATTGTCCCGCTGCGGCGAATGCTGTGAATCAGATGTTGAGTGAAGGTCTTGCCATCGCCCCTGTGGCGATACACACAAGCGCGTTCTCAACATCGGAATTTTACACCACCGAGACCAATGCCAGAGCCAATTTTTACGGTGTGACATCGTATCCCACACTCAAAGCCGACGGCAAATTGAGCTTCTCGGGTGGCGGAAATGCGAGCGCGTCAAATTACAACCAATATCTTAGTCTGTATAACAACAGGATAAACGTCACAAGCCCGTTTACGATTGACCTTTCGTATTCGTATGTCGAGGGTTCGACATGTCAGGTCACCGTCGTGGTGAACCAGGTCGGAGATTGTTCGGCCGGGAACCTTAAAGTCATGATTGCCTTGACGGAGTCACACATTCAGAAGACGTGGCAGGGCATGACAGAGCTTAACGCCGTGACACGCGACCTCATCCCGACACAGAACGGCACGGCGTTCAACGGACCAACGACGACAGTGACCGAGACTTTCGATATGGCCGGATTCCCTAAGGAAAACATGCATCTGGTGGCATGGGTGCAGAGCTTCTCCACGAAAGAAGTGTTCCAGGCTGTAAGGCTTTCTCTTGAGCCGACGGCTACAGCCTATGACGTGGCGGCACGCGGCGTGGGTCAGGTGGTGAACAAGAACTGCTCTGGAAGACTGGAGCCATCAGTGACTATAAAAACTTTTGGAACTGAGACGGTTACATCGATGGAATTTGAAATAACCAACGAGAACGGCAACGTGATAAACACATATGACTGGTCGGGTAACGCGGCTCAAGGCGAGACATTTGAGGTGGTGATACCTGAATTTGACATCCAGGGTGCCGAGGTGGTGAATATCAATATCAAGAAAATAAACGGCAACGATGACGCCTATCCGTTCGACAATTATGTGTCGATAGAGATGGAGGGTGCAGAGACACATCCCGGTGACCTTTATGTGCAGATGAAAACCCCTTCAGATCCTGAAGAGATGTATTTGGAGCTTATCAACACAGCGACAAATGAGGTTGTTGAGGACTGGCATTTCGACCAAGGCGGTCATGCTTACAAGTTTTATGTCACGATACCTGAAAACGGTTGCTACAGACTAAGCGTTTGTAATCCGGCAGGCACAGGCAGCAACAACGGCTTCGGCATCATAAAAGATGGTGATGGTCAGATTATGATGCAGTTCGCAAAGACAATAAACCCGTTCACATACAAATATTCGGTTGAGTTCTATTGCGATAATGCAGGCGTTGAGGAATATGCCGCCGAGACGGTCATGATTTATCCTAATCCTGCCTCAGATGTGATAAATATCGAAGGAGAGAACATCAGTGAAGTCATGATTTACAACGCGTTAGGCCAGATGGTTTATCATAAGACCGGCGAATGCGAAAAACTATTGATAAGCACCTCATCATTAGATGAAGGCTTGTATGTCGTTAATGTCAAGAGCGTCAATGGAGTAACATCATCGCAGAGAATCGTCGTGAAGAAGTAATGATGAAGAAAGTCCATTTTATCGCCGTGGGAGGCAGCGCGATGCACAACCTCGCAATCGCCTTGCACAGAAAGGGTTACGAGGTGACCGGCTCCGATGACGAGATTTTTGAGCCGTCGCGCACACGCCTCGAGAGAGAAGGCATTCTGCCTAAGGAGTTCGGCTGGCATCCTGAGATTTTAGACAGCACATACGAGGCCGTTATCTTAGGTATGCACGCCCGCATAGATAACCCTGAACTCGTTCGTGCTCAAGAACTTGGACTTAAGATTTATTCATATCCCGAATATCTTTACGAACAAGGTAAAGACAAAATCAGAATAGTGATTGGCGGCAGTCACGGTAAGACCACTATCACTTCGATGATTCTGCATGTGATGAGGCAGGCTGGCATTGAGACCGATTTCATGGTCGGTGCCCAGCTCGAAGGCTTCGACGTGATGGTGCGTCTCAGCGAGACCGCGAAATATATGGTTATTGAGGGCGACGAATACCTCACATCGCCAATCGACAGGGTGCCGAAATTCCACAAATACCATCCGCATATCGCAGTGATTTCCGGAATAGGGTGGGACCACGTCAATGTGTTCCCTACATTCGACAGCTACCTCGAACAGTTTAGAATCTTTGTGACAACAATAGAGAAAGATGGCTGCCTGATTTATGACGGCAACGACGCTGAAGCGGCTAAGATAGCCGCAGATGCAGGCGTTCCGACATACGGCTACGATATTCACCCATACAAGACCGAAGGCGACGACACAATACTCTTGCTGCCCGACGGCAAAGAGCAGAGGGTGCAGATATTCGGTGAACATAACATGAAGAATATCAATGCCGCACGTTATGTGACGAAACAAATTGGTATCAGCGACGAGCAGTTTTATGATGCCATCAAGACGTTCAAAGGCGCCGCGAGAAGGCTTGAACTTCTGTTTGAAAACAAAGAGAAAGGCAACCTCGTGTTCCGCGACTTCGCACACGCGCCGTCAAAGGTGCTGGCGACAGTGAAAGCATTGAGAGAACAATATGCCAACAAGAACTTGTTGGTAGTCTTTGAGTTACATACATACAGCAGTCTTAGCGAGGTGTTTATCGACCACTACGCCCATTGCCTCGACAACTGCGATAAAGCCGTGGTTTTCTATGATCCGCATGCAGTGGCTATCAAAAAACTCGAGATGATGACCGATGAGCGTATCGTCAAAGGCTTCCAAAGTCCTGGTTTGAAGGTCGTTCACTCAAAAGACGAGCTTGTGCGACTGCTTGAGAACACTGAAAGGACAAATGTTGTCGGCGGTTTCATGAGCTCCGGTGACTTCAATGGCTTGACAACTGATGATTTGAAAAGGTTGTTTTAGGTTTTTCTTTGAATGATAATTTTGTAAAAATACGAATATCTCATATTTTTTGTATCTTTGCATTTTGACAGTAAAACATTAAAATAAACGAAAGAGAAATAAAAGAGCATTAGTAAACATATAAGATAAACAGCGTTTTTGCTTTTCTTAGTATACCTGAAATCGCCAAATTTCAAAACTTACTACGCGAGAAGGCAGAAATGCTCACGGAACGTCCGTGGGCTTTCTTGTTCGTAGTAAGGGTTTTGGCGAACCTCAGGTATAAACAGAAGTTCACGGATTTTTTTTGTGATGTCTCGGAAAGGCAAAACGCCAAAACCGAGACACATCATGAGCCATTTCGAGAAAGTCATCAACCGCTACCGCAACCAGTCCCATTCCGAAGCCGACAAAGGCAAACGTTTTGAACGCCTCATGCAGGCCATGCTCCGCACCATCCCGCCTTACTGCGACGAGTTGCAGCAGGTGTGGCTGTGGAGCGAGTTCCCATTCCACCAAAGCATTTCGCAGCACGACACGGGCATCGACCTTGTGGCACAAACCAACGAGGGCACGTACTGGGCTATCCAATGCAAATGCTATCGCGCTGAAGCGAAAATCGACAAACCTATTGTGGACACCTTCCTTACCACGTCTTCACGCTCGTTCAAAGACGATGAAGGCAATTCCCGTCATTTCAGTTTCCGGATGTGGATTGACACCACCGATGGCGGTTTCACTTCCACCGCAGCCGAGAGTTTTGTGGGTCAGGTGATTCCGGCCAGTGTGCTTCACCTTGCCGAATTGGCGGAGATGCCCGTCGATTGGGAAGAACTTGACAAAGGCATCAGCGGAGCAAAAGCCATCACCGGGCACAAACGTCTGCTCGAACATCAGAAAGACGCTTTGGAGGCGGCCATGAACTATTACGGCGACCACGACCGAGGCAAGCTCATCATGGCTTGCGGAACGGGAAAGACGTTCACCTCGTTGCGTATTGCCGAGACCCTGACCCGCAACGGCAAGGTGCTTTTCCTTGTCCCCAGCATCGCCCTGCTGGGGCAGACGCTCCGTGAATGGAGCTTCGACGCGCAACAGCCCATCCGCCCGATGTGCATCTGCTCCGACAGCGAGGTGAGCCGAACCCACACCAAAGACGATGACACCAACATCACCACCGTCGAGGAATTAGCGTTTCCAGCCTCCACCAGCGTGGAACAAATCAAACAACAGTTTTTTGCCTTGCGCCACGATGAGCGCAAGGGGATGTTGGTGGTGTTCTCCACCTACCAGAGCATCGAACGCATAGCCGCCGCACAGAAAGCCATTGGCGAGGAACTGACTTTCGACCTCATCATCTGCGACGAGGCACACCGTACCACTGGCGTGACGCTGAAAGGCGACGACGAGAGTGCTTTTGTGCGGGTACACGACAACAATTTCATCCATGCCCACAAACGAATGTACATGACCGCCACACCACGCCTTTATAAAGAGGCAGACCAGAAACGGGCTCGCGAAAACGAGGCCTATCTTTGCTCGATGGATGATGCCGAGCTTTATGGTGAAGAATTCTATCGCCTCGGCTTCGGCGAGGCGGTGGACAAAAATTTGCTCAGCGATTACAAGGTGCTTATCCTCAACGTGGATCCGGGCGATGTGACTACCGAAGTGCAAGCCGCGCTTTCTGGTCTCGATAACGACACCCGCAAGGAAGTTGACACCGACGACATGGCAAAACTCATTGGCTGCATCAATGCACTCAGTAAGCGCAGCCGCTACGACAATAAACTATTGCGCGAGATTGACCCGCAACCCATGCACCGCGCCGTGGCTTTTTGCCAGAACATCAAGGTCTCCAAGGCCATCACCAATGCCTTTAATGCCTGTGCGGAATCCTATTATGCAAGTCTCAACGACAAGGAACGCGAGGGATTGGTGCGGGTGGAAGCCCGCCATGTCGATGGCAGCATGGGTGCGGCGCGGCGTGAGGAGCACCTCGGCTGGCTGAAACGCACCCACACCGACGGCCTCGACTGCCACCTGCTCAGCAATGTGCGCTGCCTGAGCGAAGGCGTTGACGTGCCTTCGCTGGATGCTGTCGTGTTTCTTGCCGCCAAAAACTCGCAGGTCGATGTGGTGCAGAGCGTGGGTCGCGTGATGCGTCGCGCCGAAGGCAAGAAATATGGCTACATCATCATCCCCATCGTGGTGCCCAGCGATGTTGACCCCGAGAAGGCGCTGGACGACAACAAGACCTACGCCGTGGTGTGGGACATCCTCAACGCTCTGCGTGCCCACGACGACCGCTTCAATGCGATGGTCAACAAGATTGAACTCAACAAGAAACGTCCTAATTCTGTACAACTTATCCGCCCTGGAAGCCAACTGATAGGTTACGGCAGTGGCAACGAGGAGGAAAGCGGGGACAACAGTTGGCTTGCTGCCGAATCGCAAGCTGTTTACCAAACCCAGTTGGACCTGCGTTTCGAGCAGTTGCAAAACGTCATTTTCGCCCGCATGGTGCAGAAGGTAGGCAGCAAACGCTATTGGGAACAGTGGGCAAGCGATGTGGCCAAGATTGCCGAGAAGCACATTGCCCAAATCAATCGCTTGATTGCCGAAGACCCCAAGGCGCGGCGTGAGTTCGACCGTTTCCTAAAAGGTCTGCATAAGGACATCAATCCTTCGGTCAGCGAACCACAAGCCGTTGAGATGCTGGCACAACACATCATCACCCAGCCTGTGTTTGAGGCACTTTTTGAGAACTATGCTTTCACCGCCAACAATCCCGTCAGCAAGGCCATGAGTCGCATAGTGGCGTTGCTCAACGAGAAGATCGACGAAGCCGACCGCAAGAGCCTTGAGGCATTCTATAGCAGCGTACGCCGCCGTGCCGAGGGTATCGACAATGCGGAAGCCAAGCAGAAGATTGTGGTGGAACTCTACGACAAGTTCTTCACCACGGCCTTCCCGAAAGTGAAAGAGCAGTTAGGTATCGTCTATACCCCTGTTGAGGTGGTGGACTTCATCATCCACAGCGTGGAGCATGTGCTGCACGAACATTTCGGACGCTCGCTGAATGACCGTGGTGTGAAGATTATCGACCCCTTCACCGGCACGGGCACCTTCATCACCCGCCTGCTGCAAAGTGGCATCATCAAGGACATTGAGTATAAATACAAGAACGAGATTTTTGCCAACGAAATCGTGTTGTTGGCCTACTACATCGCAAGTGTCAATATTGAGAACGTCTATCACGACTTGCTGCATCAGAGCGAAAGTTACACTGCTTTCCCCGGCATCTGTCTTACCGATACTTTCCAGTTGGGCGAACAGATGTACGCTGATTCCAAGCCCAAGCAGGTGGAGATTGAAGGCATGGAGACACCCTTCGTGGAAAACAGCAAGCGTGTACAACGCCAGTTAGACAGCCCAATAACGGTGATTATCGGCAATCCGCCATATTCCGCTGGTCAAAAGAGTGCCAATGACAATGCACAGAACCAACATTATCCGCTGTTGGAAGAACAGTTGGAGAAAACGTATGTTCAAAGAGGAACAGCAACCAATAAGAACTCCTTATACGATAGCTATGTTAAGGCTTTTCGCTACGCCACTGACCGATTGGATTCAGAGGGTATTGTAGCGTTTGTCAGTAATGGTGCTTGGCTTGATAACAATGCTTTCGATGGATTCCGGAAAAGCATTGAGCAAGAGTTCGCTGAAATCTATGTTTTCAATTTACGTGGCAATGCCCGTACACAAGGAGAACTCCGCAGAAAAGAGGCTGGTAATGTGTTTGGAGGCGGAAGCCGGACACCAGTCAGTATCACCCTATTGGTAAAGCGAACACATGAAGGCAAGGCAATCATTCATTACCACGACATCGGCGATTACCTTAACCGAGAGCAAAAACTCGACATTATCCGAAAAACACATAGTATTGCCTCACTGCCCATGGATGTTCTCCGTCCAAATGAACATGGAGATTGGATAAACTTGCGTAATGATAACTTTTCTACATTTATTCCAATTGAACCTCAAAAGAATTGTAATTCATATTTTGAACTTTATTCTATGGGATTGGGAACAAGTCGAGATGTCTGGACTTATTCTTTTGGAAAGAAAACACTAGAAAAAAACATTGAAACATTCATTCATAATTACAATGAAATGTTATCAATAGGCTTTGATATTGAAAATGGTGAGATTGACCCTAAAGCCTTGAATATTTCAAGAAAGCTGAAAAGACTATTCTCTCAACAAAAGGCACTAACTAATACGAAAGATTTCAGAACATCTTTATATAGGCCGTATGTAAAACAAAATGTTTATTTTGACAATTCTTTGAATGAATATACCTATTCCATGTCCGATTTTTTTCCTAAAAAGGGGGAAAACCTAATTATCTGTTTAAGCATTGGGGAGGAAACAAAAGGCGTTCGGACCCTTATCACAAATAATATGCCTGATTCACATACTGTTGGAGATTGCCAATGCTTCCCTCTCTACTGGTACGAAGAGCGCAAAGGCGCACAAGTCTCCCTGTTTGACGATGGCGATGATAAGTATATCCGCCATGATGCCATCACCGATTTCATCCTCAAAAGGGCAAGAGAACAGTATGGCGGCAAAGTGCAAAAAGAAGACATCTTCTATTATGTCTATGGTTTCCTGCATTGCCCCACCTATCGCGAGACCTTCGCCAACGACCTGAAGAAGATGCTGCCGCGCCTGCCATTGGTGGATAAGGCAGAAGACTTCTGGGCATTCAGTCGCGCCGGTCGCGAGCTGGCTGACCTGCATCTCAACTACGAGCAGGTGCCGGCCTCGAAAGAGATGGTGATAGACATGCATAACATGTTGCCGGGAATGGAAGCCGAAAGTCAGGAACAACTATATCGCGTCACCCAAATGAAATTTGGGAAACTTGGCAAAGACAAGGACAAGAGTGTCATTGAATACAATCCCTTTATCACCCTGCGAAACATTCCTTTGCGCGCCTACGACTACGTGGTCAATGGCAAGAGCGCCATTGAATGGATCATGGAACGCTACTGCGACAAGACCGACAGCAAGAGCGGCATCCGCAACGATGCCAACCAGTGGGGCATCGAGCACGGCAACCCTCGCTATCCGCTTGATTTGCTACAAAGCATTATCACCCTCAGCATCAAGACGCTTGACATTGTGGACAATTTACCGAAAACAACTTTTGAATAGACGGACATGCGAAAGATTAACGATTATAACGAATACATCTCCGCACTGAAGGATAAATCATCCAAAGATCCCGCGGTTTGTGCAGAGGTGAAAAAAGCATTGGATGATTTGCAACAGAGAGACCCCAATCGATACACCTTATACAGAGTGCTGAACGGGGAAATAGAAGCACCTGAGTCATTGGTTCCGAAGAAAGAAAAGAAGGTAGTAGAAAAAGGGCAATATATACGAGAGCATCCTGAAATAAACGTGATAGAGGAGCGCAAAAAGGCCCGTGAAAGATTGCTAAAAAGAGCAAACGGACTCGATTGGCGTTTTTACAAACCGGTTTGGATTTCTGAGGAGGATATGCTGAAATCTCTTGAACAATTGACTCTTCCTGAATTGTTGACAATTAGCGGTAAGCCTATCCCTCGTCAAACTCTTATTAACAGGTGTGTAAAAAAGTCCGTGGCCGAAAGAAGAATTGATGAAAAGAAGCTGCGGGCTGTTGTTTGCAATCTTTTCTCAAGCTATTACAACAGCGGACTCATCACCTTGAAACATTCCTATTTGTTCGAGCCTGTAAAAAGGATGTTAAGAGAAGAGGCAACAGTAGATGAATTGGTGAATGTAGCAGACAGATGGGGTATAGATATTGACAAATTGGTGAGGCTCGTCAATAGCAAACAGATTAAGGTTACCGACGAGGATATCAATAATTATGAAATGAAGCTGAGGGGACAAGCAAAACAATCAAAAAATGCACGTAAAAGGGCGAAAAGAAGAGCAGAGAAAGAAGCGGCGTTAAAGAAAGCTTTGGAAGAGGATGAAAGAATCCTCCATGAATAAATAATTCACACAAATCAATTACATCATGAACGCACAAGGAAGAAAAGAAATCGCGGTGATAGAGAAAGTAACTGACATATTGTCAGTTGTGCTGTGATGGCATGATTTTTGAGGTAATCCAATTGGCTAAAAAACTCATCAATATAATGAAAAAGATACTTTTTATTGCATATTCGCATGATAACGAAGAACATAAAGCATGGGTAAAGAAATTTGCGGATGACATAAGTCGTTTTGGAAATTTTGAGGTCCTTTTGGATCAATCAGCCCAGAGGCAGTTCTTTAAATCGTTTTATGGAAATTGGATTGGAAAGAGCTGACAAAGTGCTGATAATCGGAACGCCAACATACAAACTGAAATCCGAAGCAGGAAAAGGTGCTGCTTTTGAAGGGTTAATTATCAGCACAGAATTAATGCATAACATTGACACCACCAAGTTTTATCCAATTTTGCGTTCAGGGACTTTTGAAACATCCTTTCCTCATGCATTACAAGGTCGAATAGGTGATGATCTGTCAGATGATGCAAACTATGAAAAAAAGCTACAGACAGTAGTCGATTCAATTCTAAACGAGAAACCGCTCCCGTCAATATTGAAAACCGTCCTCAGCAAAGAGCTGCCCGTTAGTCAGTCTGTGGCTATTGTTGAATTAAGCCAAGGTGTATTGTATGAAACTTACTTCGGCAAACCGACAGGAAAGATTGAGGGTATAGGTGTTTGTGTGCAAATAACTAACAAAATGAAAGAAGTTAGATATTTCAATTGTCCAACATTCCAATCGTCACTTCCGATTGTTGGAACTAACGACTCTTTCCAGTTTTTGGATGCGGTTGTCCCTATCAGTTTTCCAGCGAAACTTGAATTTGGACAGCAAATTTCAGTTACATATAAAATAGAACCAAGGCTTATGGATAAATTCATTTCTGTACTTGGTACAGATCCTCATACAACAATTAAAGCAATTGTTACAACAACTTTGGGTGAAAGATGTGAATCCGAACCTTTGGAGATAGCTAAAATTGTTGAAAATTCAAAATATGTAGATAAATAATGTTCGAAAAACAAAATAATATGGCTACAATGGGTGAAATAATGAAAGATCCTTCAAAAGCGACAGAAGAAGATTTTAAAACTATGAGAGACATAAATAGTTTGGTGAATTCATTAAAAGAAAAAATGGAACCATATCAAGGCTTTAATATAAATGCCGGACGACCGATGAAAGAAATTGCTTTGCGTTTTTATCAAGAAAACCTGATTTTATCAGCAATTCTCGAGGCATTTGTTTATATTGAGAGTTATAGCTTTGCCAATTTGAACAAATGGGTGTTTGATTATGTAGATAAGGATTTTATGTGGGAGGTATCTGTACCCTATTATAACATGTGTGTGGCAAAACTATGCAATATTGGTCTTTTGAAGGCAGTGTTTCAAGATGAACATGATAATAATCCAAATATAACAATTACTGATCAAGGAAAAGAGGCATTGAGACAGCAGACTTATGCTAATTTGGCACAATCATCATTGTTCAATTATCAAGCAAGCTTGTTTAATGAACAGTCTGTGAAATTGAACAAGCAAATAAAATGGATTACCGTGGTATCAGCTTTTGTTGCATTTGCTGCACTTGTAGTCGCGATAATAGCTTTGTTTAAAAGATAAAACTTCTATAATGAATACGACAATTGATTCAATTGATACAAACGACACGTTAACAGTAGCGCCAGATTCAATGCTGGAGATTGAAAATCCATCAAATGTCAATTTGATGGACACCGCAGTTTCGGTGTCTGAAACCACAAAAAACAACTTCTGGATTAAAGACGGACAACCAAGCGGATGGACGCAAGTGCTTCTTCCTGTTGGTATAACACTATTTGCCGTATTTTTGGAAAAATGGATTGCAAAGTGCTATACTAAAAAGAAAGAAAGAAAAGACCGAGAAAAATATCGTAATACCGTCATTGACTGGATAAAGTTAATAATTCCCATAGAAGAACATCTTGCAGAGTCTCTATCTTCCCTGTCAAATTCCATAGCGCGATCAGATGATATGCAACCCGAACTGTATGATATGCCAACAACAATACCGGATAGTATAGGGACCATGACGGTCGAGCAGATGATGGATGCATTCCTGACCGATTTTAATGGCGACAAGAAAAAGAGTTCTGTTCATATATACAATATCATTAGTCGCTTAGAATTCCTGTCAAAAACCAGAGGCGAGATAGCAAAATTTTATGATGCGTATAATAAACGGGCTTTGTCTTATTGCGAACAATGGAGTGTTGATATTAACACATTCAGGGAGTGGAATATGCATCAAAATGACGAGTCGATAAAACACATTGTTAGGACGTGGAATGCTGAACTAATAGTGAAAAAAGATTCCGTTCACGCACATGAAAAACTTGTAGATGCTATGATTCAGTTGCGAGGTAAGGATCCCAATGTCGCCCCAATTCTAATTAGAATGAAAAACATCATCCTGCAAAGAAAAGCTTTGTCAGATGGCTATGCTACTATAATTGAAAATATGTCAAAGAACATTACTTTTTCGCTGCGGAAACTATCTGACGCAAGTGATTTCTTTGTAGAAAACAAATCATATAAAAAAGCAAAACTGTTATACATATATAGAAAATTATTACATATTTGCAATAGGAAGCCTTGAGTTGGTATTAGGATAATATTAGGCTATCAACTCTACAACCTCACCCCTGAAGGAGTCGCTATAATCGAAAAATAAACTGGAAAACATTACGTTTTTATAAAAAAACAAATACGCCATGTATAAAGAAATGAGAAAACTATCAACAGAGGAAAAGGAATTTGTTGAAGAATTATTGGCTTTTACTGCTGGCAATAATCTTGAAAAACTCCAAATGGGACGCATCATATCGGATAAGATTAGTTTCCATGGAATCAAATGCAATGCGTCAACAAAAACTGTCGAGATATACAAAACCGATGATGCAGATGCAAACAGAAGTTATACCATTCTTATGGGTTTGTTTAGTTTTCTATATGAATTGAAAGAATACGGATACATAGGAATTGACACTATTGTTGACAAGGACGGGACAATCGAAGATGCAACAGGAAAAGAGACGTTTTGGATATATAACCATGAGACTTATTGTTTGGAATGTGGTATATTATATATTAGAACTAATGATTTTCTTGTCGATTTTCTTAAAGAAGGTTCCCCTCTTGAACGATTTCATTCTAAGGATATGTTTGATGCTATGAAAGACCTGGTGTACAATAAAGTCATATATCCTCGTCCAGCGTTAATAGAATTAAAAAAGAATGATTTCCAATCCATTGAAGAAAAACGCCACCTAAAAAATGTTCGTTTGCAATGGGTTGCAATTGGATGCGCAATAGTATTTCCATTTTTAAACACAATGTATTCAAACTGCAAAGGGACGCAGATACATTCGACAGAGTTGCAACATATTGATAAGAAGATAGACAATCTCAATCGAATCAGTGTTGCTCATCCTGACACTGTTAAAGTAGAGTGCGTCTCTGGTTCAATAATAAACCGAGATAGCACAATAATGCCAGATTAAGATAGAAATGAAGACAAAATAAAAATACATGAACCAGATTGATAAGAATAGACTAACAAATATTGCAAAACAAATAGAATCTATCATCGATGAGATAGAGGATATTCAGAATGGCGAAGCCAGTAAGTATAATGGCTTATCTATTGATAAGAAACAATGTATTGCTGGGCGCACATTAGAGAATACTTGCTAGTTGCTTCAGCCTTTACATGACAAATTGGAGGAAGCGTTGTTAAAATACGATGCAATAAAAGACTTAATCGACCCGTCAGAAGAAAACTATGAGATTGCTAATATGATGGCTAACGATTATAAAAGAGTTTCGAAAAAAGTGAGTTTATGAATAAATATGGAGACGTGTTTATAGGATTGCCTCAAAAGGGGATTATTCAAAAATACTTGAATAATACTGTCTTTGAAACTATAGACGATGTAATCGAGTTTTATAATTATCTTTTTGATAACGATGACACCGTAACTGTCATGGTCGCAAAAGGCCCGTTGAACTATAATTATGAAATCTATCTCTCAATGGCTAATACGTTAGAATCAATAAAGCAATTATTGAAACAAGGTAGAATGAGTGATGCTTTTGCGTTAATTCGGAAATACAATGATGCTGTAATACTTCATACATATACACTTACTTGTTACGAGAAAGAAGAGAACAGTTTTTTTAATGAAAACTACTCACTATATAACAACGTAATCAACGAATGGGTAAATGGCAGAAAAGTACTTATTGAAAAAAAGAAAGAGGAGGACAAAGAGCAAGCATACCGTGTAGCGATAGAGGAGTGGAATAAAAAATTATTTGGCTTACTCGTAAACAACGACGCAAAAAGTATTTACGGTTACTTGAGAAGCATCGAGAACGACAACGTACATTATAACAATTGGAATGCTTTTAGAATAAACAATCCAGAAATAAGAGATTTCCCTATAAGTTTATCATTATTAAATGAGGCGAATGACGCTATCAAATTAGTATTTACCATACACTTCTCATATCTGATTCTAACAAAGTCGGAGGCAATGTATTCATATGACTATATATATGCACTTGAGGAAGGAATAACCCCAGATGCAAATACAAGAGATTGTGCCGCTTCAATAATAAGCGAAATGTTTGAAAAGTACATAGAGAAATATAATGCGTCCCGAAGTTTGAACCACTGATAGTTGAGGTTAAGGTGGTTTTCGT
>ERZ842401.40-NODE-40-length-151426-cov-12.563655_pt1 | contig 151426 bp, 121 predicted proteins | sample MGYA00521270_ERZ842401 | MGnify/ENA primary metagenome ERZ842401 (study PRJEB31892, sample SAMEA3878208) | bioreactor metagenome | biome: Moose rumen | place: Sweden | collected 2011-10 | study: EMG produced TPA metagenomics assembly of the PRJEB12797 data set... | reverse complement strand
GCTGGGAGCGCGTTTCGGCAACTACGGTATGCATAAACTCGACATTCGACCTAATAGTCTGACATTTTATTTTAAGATTGATGAGGTATTTCAATGAAATTTAAAAGCCTTAGATTGAAACTGATGGCGCTTCTAGTCGGGGTTGTTGTTGTCTCCAATGTGCTGTTGGTTTTTGTCGCCTATTCAATATCCAAGCCTGCATTGGAGAAGTCGGTCGAGGCCAATTTGGCAGCGATAGCGGAAAATGTGGCTTCGGAGGTGCGTCTTCGCAATGACAGGGAATTCCACATGCTAGAGGTCATTGCCAATACAACCGAGATGCAGAATCCTGATATACCTACCCAGGACAAGTGCGCCATAATCCAGCACGCCAAGGAGACCGATTCAAACTACGAGAACATAACTTTCTACGACAAAAACGGAATGACCATCAGCGGCGACGGTGTCCTGCTCGACTGCTCGAATCGCGAGTATTTCATAAGGGCGATGGCGGGGGAATATTACGTTTCCAATCCTGGGATAAGCCCTGCCAACGGCAAGCTCCTTATTTTTTACTCGGTTCCCGTAAGGTCCCGCGACACGAACGAGATAATCGGCGTTGTCGCCGCAGTCTTTTACGGAGACACTCTGTCGAAGATTTGCCAGGAAATATCCATCGGAGAGGAGAGCCAGCCGTTTATTCTTGACATGAAGACCGGCGCGACTGTCGCCGACAGCAACGTCAAGTACGTTCAGGATGGGCAGAACATCCGCGACGTGACGACGGGGGCGATGCACGACGCTATTTTGGACGCTATGTCCGGCTCGTCATCTTACCGTTCGTTCTTCGAGCCTTTCAGAAGCAGGAAAATGGTCGCCTCGTACCGTCCTGTTGGCGGAGGCAGCACTTGGGCCGTCTTCTGCATGGCTCCTTACGATGAATTCTTCGGAAGCATAACCCGCATGGCTTCTTTGATGACAATCGTGGTGGTCCTGATTCTCGCCGTTGCTTCGACACTTTGCGCTGTCGTCACTACATTGAGCCTGAATCCACTCAAGGAAGTCGTGTCTTCGATAACCGAAATCGCCAGCGGAAACGCCGATCTCACAAAGAGAATCAAGGTCAAGTCCGACGACGAAATCGGCCGTGTCGTGTCCGGATTCAACCAGTTCACCGAGAAGCTGCAGTCGATAATCTCAAGCGTGAAGGAGTCGAACAGGAACCTCACATCGGTGGATGAGGACATGTCCGCCAGCGTCGAGGACACGGCAAGCTCCATAACGCAGATAATCGCCAACATAGATTCTATGAGGTCGCAGATAGAGAGGCAGAACGGTTCCGTGAGCCAGACTGCCGGCGCCGTGAACGAGATTGCCGCGAACATCGATTCCCTTGAGCGCATGATTGAGTCTCAGTCGAGCGGTGTGGCCGAGGCTTCCGCCGCAGTCGAGGAGATGATAGGGAACATCTCGTCCGTAAACAACTCCATGGACAAGATGGCCAAGTCGTTCGGGGAGCTGCGCTCTGACGCGCAGTCGGGAATCGACAAGCAGCGCATGGTCAACGAGCGGGTCGAGCAGATTGAGAGCCAGTCCCAGATGCTTCAGGAAGCGAACGGGGCGATTTCCGCAATCGCAAGCCAGACCAACCTCCTCGCAATGAACGCCGCGATCGAGGCCGCCCACGCAGGCGATGCAGGAAAGGGGTTCGCGGTAGTCGCGGACGAAATCAGGAAGCTTTCAGAGACGTCGACCGTGCAGTCCAAGACAATCGGAGACCAGCTTTCCAGCATAAAGGATTCGATAGGGGAGGTCGTTTCGGCATCCGCCGAGGCGAGCGCGGCTTTCGCGTCCGTGTCCAAGAAGCTCGAGGAGACTGATATGCTCGTCATGCAGATAAAGTCTGCGATGGAGGAGCAGAATGAAGGTTCAAGGCAGATCACCGACGCGCTGCACAGCATGAACGACAGCACTGTGGCCGTCAAGAACGCGTCGTCCGAGATGACCGAGGGCAACAAGATGATTTTGAAGGAGATTCAGCTTCTTCAGAACGTGGCGTTGTCGATGTCGGACGGCATGGCCGAGATGTCCGACGGCGCGAGAAAGATAAACGAGACGGGTGCCGCGCTGAACGGAATGTCCGACAAGATGAGCGAGTCCGTTTCCGAAATCGGAAAGCAGATAGACCAGTTCACTGTCTGATTTCTTTTGCGTCCTTTTGAGCCGGTTTCTTGGGCAGATTGTCCGGGAACCGGCTTTTTTTTCAGCTCTTGAACGTGACTGTCGTTCCTTCTGTCCTCTTGCTTTCGTAGACGGCGGTGTCCACGAGCTTGTACGTCGCCGTGAAAGATGCCCCCTTTCCGCTTTCGACTATTGTCGCGCCGATGCTCACGGTTATCCTGGTTCCGCCAAGTTCCTCGATTTCCGTCTCTTCCAGCGCGCCCTTGAACCGCTCCAGGGCCTTCTCCGCTTCGCTCTCGCTTGTGATGCTCGGAGCGAACGCCGCGAATTCGTCGCCTCCGAGCCTGAACACTATGTCGCTTTCCCTGAACGCGCCCCTCAGTTTCTTCGCGACTGCGACTATCACCTTGTCGCCGACGTCGTGCCCGAAGTTGTCGTTGAAGTTCTTGAAGTTGTCAACGTCGAGCAGACAGAAAAGACCTCCTGAGCCTGTGCCGAGAGCCTCCGTCACCTTCGACTCTCCGCTTCCCCTGTTGAGCAGTCCCGTCATCAAGTCCGTCTCTGAGAGCGTCTTTAGCATCTCCCTTTCCTTCGCGGTCTGCACCACGCCGTCCACGTTGTTGAACGCCGCTATGACCATGCCGTCTTCGAGTCTCATGAACTTGAACTGGTAGAAGTGGATTTCCCCGTTGTCGACGGCGCGGTAGCTTTTCGAGTATTCATGCTGCTTTTCAAGGTTCCGCATCACCGTGGGGAGCGACATCGCCTTTGACAGGAATTCCGCGTCTTCCTTGTAGACTCTGTCCCGTATGTAGCTGTTCATGATTTCCTCGTATGAAAGGAGCCTGCGTCTGCTTTTTCTTATGGCTTCGGTTATGTATCCGTTCAGCTTCAGTATCTCCGCTGTCTTGTTGCTTGGATCCAGCCGGAATATGTTCTTGTAGTCCCTTCCGAGAGCCTCGAACGTGAAAAGCTGCTCCTTGAGCGCGGACTCCGTCTTCTTCTTCTCGTCTATGTCCGTGAAGAGTCCCACATAGGAAATCGGGGAGCCGTCCGCGCGCCTTATGAGGCTGCCTGCCGCATGGTACCATCTCCAGCCCCTGTCCTTCGTGAGCAGCCGGTACTCGGTGTCGTATACGGTCGAGCCTGTGTAGTCCCTGACGGCCGCCCAGTACTCGTTCAGGACTCGTTCCTTGTCGTCTTCGTGCAGCAGGTCGGACCATGATTCCAGCCGTTCGGGAAAATCGTTCTCGTCCGTGTATCCTAGCATTTTCCTGAACATCTCCGACCAGTGGCATGAAGAGATGTTCCCGCTCTCGTCGAATTCCATGCTCCACGGCCCTGAATTGAGGACTCCATGTATTATGTTCATCGCCTCCGATTCCCTGTTGAGCTTGACGTACGCCTCCCTTATCTTTTCGGAGACTTTTTTCTCCCGTTCGACGCGCGCCTTCGAATTCCGCATTCCCGTCACGAAAAGGCTCACGAACACGAAGAGCAGGGTCAGCGTCATTATAGACATCTGGGTTCTGTTCCGTATCATCAGCGAATTCGTCGCCTTCGTTATGTGGTCGGATATCACGTTGTCGTAGGAGAGCACCGCCAGCATCCAGTCGGTGCCGTATATGGGCACGTAGTAGAGGAACACTTCCTCTCCGCCGCTCTCCGCGTGGACGCTTCCGAAGTGCTTGCTCCCGAAGTCCTGCGCCACGTCCCTGAACGTCCTTCCGTCCTGTATCCTGCTGTCTCCGACGAATGACAGGATGTTCTTGCCGGACTGTATGCGGCCGAGAGGAAGGTTCGTGAGGTTCTCTCCTGTCTTGTGGTACAGTCCGCAGTATGTTTTTGTCCCGTCCGAGTGCAGCGTCGTGGAGTCGACTATCCTGTCCATGTCGATTTTCACGAAGCACGTTTTGATTCTTGCGTCCCCGAACTTGACTCCGCGCACAGGCACTGACAGGATGACCTGTTTTTTGGAGCCGTAGACGTTCGTGGTGGTGAGCGTCGGGTCGATTCCGTTTCCCTGTATGAAGAGGTACTGCTCGGAGACCGTCGATGTGCTGATTCCTGTGTAGAGGATGTTGTTCTCGTCCACGAACGAGAATGTATCGATTCCGTAAAGGTTCCTGATTTTCTTGAGGTATCTCCTGAGGCTTGCCTTCGACTCAAGGTCGCTTTCGGTTATTTCCGACAGTGCGTTCTCTATGTAGTTGTAGTTTCGGCGTATCTCCCCCAGAATCCCCTGGACTTTCTGGTGCGCCAGCTCCTCGATGTAGAATTCGCTTACGCTGTTGGCCGACTCCTCCGCGCCTCTGTCGGCCGCGTCCGTCACCCAGATGGACGTCATTATGAACACGAGCGTCGCTAAGACTCCTCCTGCGACTATCATGACTGCGGAGCGGATGCTGTTCCTCATGTTCGCTTCCATGTTGCGTTTTTGAAGAATTCCTTCCTCTTCCGTCAAATTCATCTGCTTTCTCCATATATTTCCTCCAGAATTTCCTTCGCGTCGTCCTGGAATATGATGGTCGTCCTCTCGTCGGTCTTCTCCGGGTATGCGCTCCCAGGCTGAAGTCCATCCGCAATTTTCACCGCGACCTGGACAGTGTCGAACCCAATCGAATAGCAGTCCTGCACGGCGAGGGCGTATATGATTCCGTTTTTTAGGTACCGGAGGGCTTCCTTGTCGTGGTCCATGCCGACTATGAGAACGTCCCCCGTCCTTCCCATCTTTATGGCCGCCCTTGCCGCCCCGACAGGATTGTTCATGTCGCAGCATATTATCCCGGCGAGGTCTCCGTGCGCCTCCATCACCTTTTCGGCGAAATCCTGCGCGGCCTCCTTGGAGTCGTCGTCGTAGCTTTCGGCCACTATCTCCATGTCAGGGTATTCGCTTATCGCCTTTCTGGCTCCCTTCGCCCGCTCCTCGTGGCATGGGACTCCCTTCGTGCCGAGGATGAGCGCGACCTTGCCTTTGCCTCCGAGCTTTTCGCAAAGGGCGCGGGCCAGTTCCTCTCCGTCCCTCTCGTTGTGCGTGTTTCCGACGTAGGCCGTGCGCGGACAGCCGTCCCCCGCGTCCGACGTGGAGAACGTCATGACCTTCTGCCCGGCTCCGACCGCCTTTGCTATCGCCGGCGACACGATTCCTATGTCTGCCACGTCGACCGCTATCACATCGTATTCCCCACTCTTTGCGGCCTCTTCTATGCGCTTGGCCTGGAGTCCGGGCGAGACCTCGTCGAATCCGATGTAGTCGTACTCTATGGACACGCCGCTGCTTTCCTCGAACTGGCGGACGGCCTCCTCGACTCCGAGCGCGACCGCGTCCCACCACGGATGGATGAGTTTGTATGTGAAATAGAAGTTGTACCGGCTCTTCCCCGGTTCGTAGTCGTCAAGTTGCCGGTCGAAGTCCACGGCCTTGACGGGCGGCCTCTCCTCGTTTTTTTCGGGGGTGGCGACCTCCCCCTGTCTTTTTGCCCCGCAGCCCATCATGAAAATGGACAGGGCCGCCGTGGCGAGTGTGATGTGGAAAATTTTTAGGCATGAGAGCATGTGAAAGCACCTTCTTCAACTTTAAGTCAAAATCGCCGGGAATGCAAACCTGTTTTTCCTCCATCCGCTGTCACAGCGCGCAGATGTCCAGGTCCAGGTTCACGATTACCTTGTACTCCCGGAACATGTCCGTTATCTCGCCCTTTATCTTTGCGAAAAGCGCGAGCCTGTCCTTCGCATCGAAGTCTATCACGATGTCCATCCTGAGCGTCGCTTCGTCCCTGTCCACGTACAGGCCGTGCAGCTCCAGCACTTCCGGGTATTTCGAGAGGTGTTCCGCGATCTTCTTCTTTATTTCTCCCGCGGGACCGTCCCCCGTGTTCGACGGATAGACTCCGACCGCGCTCATTATTATGCCGTGCCTTTCCATGACTGCCTTTGAAATCTTCCACTGGAGCTTGTCGACCTCCGCTATGGTCGTGTCGTCGTCCACCTCGATGTGGGCAGAGGCTATGTAGTTGTCTGGTCCATAGTCCGTCAAGGTTAGGTCGTACACCCCCCTGACTCCCTCGATTTCCGATATTGTCTTCTTTATGCTCCTCGCCGTGTCCGCCTCAACGCGCTCGCCGAGTATCGCGCTTATGGCCTCCCTGAGCGTCTCGTAGCCGGCCTTCAGTATGAGAAGCGATATCACGGCTCCCAGGTACGCCTCCACGGCTACGCCCGCCTTGATGTACAGGAATGCCGCGGCTATGGTCGCCGCCGAGACAACGGAGTCCATGAGGGCGTCCTTCCCGCTCGCCACCAGTGACTCCGAGTTGACCCGCTCACCGGTCTTCTTGACGTAGACTCCCATGGCGATTTTGACGATTACGGCCGCCGCGAGTATGACGATTGACGTCCATCCGTATTCCGGCAGGGTGGGGGAGGCGATTTTCTTCACGGACTCCACGAGCGAGGTGATTCCCGCGTAAAGTATGACCAGCCCTATGACCATCGCGCTCAGGTACTCTATTCGCCCGTGCCCGAACGGGTGCTTCTTGTCGGCCGGCTTCGACGCGAGCTTCGTCCCTATTATCGTTATGACGGAGCTGCCCGCGTCGCTGAGGTTGTTCACCGAGTCGAGCGTCACCGCTATCGAGTTCGACATTATTCCAACTGCGGCTTTGAACGCCGCCAGCACGACGTTCAGCGCGATTCCGACCGCGCTCGCCTTCACTATCGCGGATTCCCTTCCGCTTCTCTCCGTTCGTCCCCCTTCTTCTGCTTCTGGCATTTCCGACTCCTCGCTTTATTTTTTCAGACTATTATAACACACTTTTCCGCTTTCCGCTTTTTTCTGAAATCCCTCGGCGACAGTCCCGTCCTTTTCCTGAATGTGTCGCCGAAATAGTTCGCGTCCGGGAATCCGCACGCCGCCGCTATCTGCGTGACGGAGAGGTCCCCTGCCGAAAGCATCTGCATGGCGTGCTGCATCCGTATGTTCGTCAGGTATTCCTTGAACCCGAATCCCGTGACTTCCTTGAATTTCCTCGAAAAGTACGTCTCGCTCATTCCCGCGACCGAGCTTGCGTCCTTGAGCGTTATGTCGTCGGAGTACCGCTCGAATATGTGCTTCGCCGCCTTCTGTATGTTCGCCTCCGTCTCGTCCACCGGCTCCTCCTTCTTCTCTCCCTTTCCCGCGTTCCTCGCCGCCAGCACCAGCAGCTCCGAGAGGACGGCTTTCCTTAGCGCGTCCGCGAAATCCTCGTCCGTGCCTTCCTCCGCGAGCAGCCGAGAGAGCGCGCTTTCCGCCTTGTCCCTTTCCCTGCCCGCGAACGCCGTCTTCCCGAGCGAGAGAGCCTCCCCGAAAATCCGCTCGCCGACGACGCTCCTCGCCCCTTCGACGAAGCGCGGCGTGAAGCTCACTGTCGTCCTCTCGACCGGCGCGTCCCTGTCGTACTGAGTCCTGTGGAGAGTCGACGGCGGCAGAACGACCATCTCTCCCGCCGACACGGAGAAGAGGCTGTGCTCCACGAACATCCTGCAGCTGCCGTTTGCGACGTAGAAAATCTCATAGTACGGGTGGTAGTGCGCGTTCGTCATCGATTTGCTCCTTACTTCCCTGTGAATCATGAATTCCTTTTCCCTGTCTCGGTAAAGTCCGTCCCTTTTTCCGTCGTATATCGACTGCGCTGGCATCTTCTCCTCCTTGCCCCCGGATAATGGACCTGCTCCGAATCTGAAGCTTCCGAACAGGCGCAATCATAAAAAATCAGTTGTTTGTTCAATATAATCACAAAAAAGTCGTATTTCTACATATTTTTTTTGATTTATACTTTTTACAGAGGTCAAGAATATGAAAGCACAGTTGTCAAAGAAAGACGAGAAATTCAGGGAATTCGCCCTCAACGGAAGCATGATGAAGGTCATCCTCTATGTCTGCGCTCCGCTCGCTCTCTACCAGAGCCTTACGCAGGTCTTCAAGGTGTTCGACACCATGATGGCCTCCCACATAAGCGCGACGGCCGTCTCCTCGGTCGCCTACATCAGCCAGATTCAGATAATGCTCTCCGCGCTGGGGAGCGGACTTGCGGTGGGCGCGAGCATAAAGGTGAGCGAGGCCTACGGGGCGGGGGACTACGGGCTCGTCAGACACAGGGTGTCCACGATGTCGGCCCTGTGCGCGCTCTTGGGGCTTGCAGTTCTCCTCTTCCTCCTTCCGCTTTCTAGGCCCTTCCTGGAGTTCATGAAGACGCCTGAGGAATTCATATCGATAGGCATCCCGTATTTCCGCATCGAGCTTGTGGCGTTGGTCGTGACTTTCTTCAACAACATCTACATTGCGATAGAGCGGGCTAGGGGAAACAGTAGGCGCATCCTCTGGATGAACATGGGAATCGTCCTCACCAAGCTGAGCCTCACAGCGGTCTTCGTCTACGTCCTCCACTGGGGCGTCACATCGATTGCAATCGCGACTTTGGTCTCGCAGTTGACTGTCCTTGCCGCGGCCGCCGTGAACATGTCCAAGAAGGACAACCTCTTCAGCTTCTCTTTGAAGGCGGTCTCGTTCAAAAGGGAAATCGTCTCGCCGATGATGAACCTTTCGGTGCCGGTCATAATCGAGAAGGCCGCGTTCGCCATGGGCAAGGTCATCGTGAACTCGATGTGCACTGTCTACGGGCCGCAGACCGTGGGCGCGCTCGGAATCTCGAACAACATCGGCGGAATCACCACCATGCCGCAGTCGGGCTTTCAGGAGGGCGGCAGCGCGGTCATAAGCCAGAACAGGGGCGCGGGAAAGTACGAGAGAACCCTCCTGGCCTTCAAGTGCGAGCTTGTTTGCAACCTCGTAATCGGCGCCGTCTTGATGGCTGTCTCGCTGCTCGGCCTTGAGTACATCTCCCGCTTCTTCGCCGGTAAGGACGCGGCCTTCCAGGAGATGATAAAGGGCATCTACCGCTACGAGGCCTGGGGTGCGATTCCGCTCGGTCTGAACGCCACTGTGCTTTCGTTGATGTACGGCTTCGGAAAGACGCGCGTGACGCTCTTCATGAACTTCTGCCGCATCTTCCTCTTCCGCGTCCCCGTCCTCATTCTCCTCCAGCGTTTCACGGACTACGGAAGCGAGAGCGCCGGAATCGTGATGGGCGTGAGCAACTTCCTGAGCGGAATCTTGGCTCTTGTCTTGGGCGTAATCACCTTCGCGCAGGTGAAGGGCGCCGTCAGACAGCAGTGCGGAAAAGCGGCGTGAAGTGAAATGATTATTGACAATAGGTATTGAGCTGATAAAAATGAATTGAAAATGGAGCGTTTCCTTGGCAATCGTCGTTACTGTAAGGGCGAATGTCGAGTTTATGCATACCGTAGTTGCCGAACCCCGCTTCCGCTCGTTTCGGCTATTCCACTGTAAAAACTCGACTTTTGACCTGTTAATAAAATGTTGTGATATCAAATGTTTAAATGTATCATAAAGATGGAGGTCGGAAATATGGGGAATTTAATTAAGCCGAGTTTTAATGGAACTCATTTTATCTGTAATAACTGCGGACACGACTTTACAGGAAGGGATACGGAAAAAGGAAAGAAGATGTCAATACTTGATATCCCTTTTTTGAGCGATTTGCAAAATATACATCCAAAGTGTCCAAAATGCGGAAGCAAAAAAACGCAACAGAACATGGCTTTTATGTATTGAAAAGCCAGAAAGATTTTTATGCTATGCTTTTGCTGAGATTGCCAGCACAAGGCTATTTGCCACAATCTTCTTTATTAAAATATTCAATTAGTTTTTTTGGGTTAGTTCTCCCAATACAGAGTTGACATAGTTTTTTATATTCTCAGCAATTGCTCTTTTGATTATGCCTGAATCTTTTGAATCGTTGTCAAAAGAACTGCCAATCGGCAGAAATAGACAGTGTATGTCTACACCCAAGGCCCTTGTAATCTTTGAAAGATTTTTGTCACTTGTCCAGCATCTTGATAGCTCAATATTCTTCACAGTCTCTTCCGAAAGTTCTGCTTTTTCCGCAAGTTGAAACTGTGTCAGATTTTGAGCTTTCCGTATGCGTCGCACATTCTCTCCAAGTCGATTTTGAATATCATCCGAAGTCATGCACATATTTTTCAACGATAGATTGATTTTCTGAATGGTAAATTACAACATTTTAGTTAATAAAGTGTTGTAATGTCACATATTTAAATGTATCATAAAACATATTTTTGCTTTTTAGGTTTTGATTAACACTTAAAAAGCAAAAATATTTGATATTTGTACCCATGACATTAGATGTCATTAGGGGCGGGGTAAGATAAATTTTGAAAACTAGGAGATTTTAGAAAAATGGCAATTACAGAGGCTGGTCGTCAGCATGAAAAAGTCATGGAGCAGATGAAGCTTGATGCAGAAGCTCAAAAACGTAGAGAAGAAAATGCTGCAAAAGCAGAAGCTGATCGTATGCATTATGAAAACGAAGAAAGAAAACGTAATGCTGAAGAACGAAAAGAGGCTCAAAATCGGGCAAGTCAAGAGCGTATTGCAAAGACGAAAGCAGAGGCAGAAATAGAAAAAGTCCGTATAGAAGAACAATCTTTACAAAAAGAACGGGACTTGAAAATAGAGCTTGCACAAAAACAGGTTGAAGCAGATGCAAAAGACCAGGAAGAACAAACAAATCGTACAAGAATTGAAGAAGAAGAAGAAACTGCTCGTGCACAAATTTCTGCAGATCGTGATGTGGCTATTGCAAAATCAGCTGACGAGGCAAGCGTAAAAATCCGTGAACAGCAGCGTCTTGAAAATCAGTTTCTTGAAACAGAAATAACAAAGCGAGGTGAACTAACATTGGAGTTCATGAAAGAACAACTCAAGATGCTGGACAAAGAACGAGAACGCAAGCATTTAGAATTTGAAAAACTCATAGATTCTACCAGAGAAAAGCAGAGGGAATTACAAGAATCTTTTGACAGAACAGGAAATATTGAGCTTATAGCTCAAATATCAGATTGCGAAACTACGCTCAAACAATATATCGCAAAAGATAAAAGTGCTGAAAAAGAATACAACGCAAATAAACTTATGATGAATGAAAAAATGAATCAACTTTTTATTACATCTGATTCAGGAGATGACGAATGAAAAAGCTTGCCGTAATCTGCCTTTTGATGGCAATTGTTATGCCGCATATTTTTGCACAAGACAATGCACTTTATGATGTGAACTACGATAAACCAGAGAAAACAGCAATTTATGATGATTCAATGGCGGAATTTCAAAAAATCTATTTGCAGTATGAAGATGCAATAAAAATAACAGGTGATTTAATCCGCCAAGAAGAAAAAGACACCTATAACAAAGAATTGGAAAAATTCAAAGCTGCCGAAAGACTTCGTACTGATACGACAATCGAGAAGATGAGACAGGCAATTTATAGAAATGAAGTTGAATCTGTAAGACAACAAGAAATAGACCGCCTTACTGCAGAACTTACAGAAAGAATCTCTGCCGACTTAAATCAGAAACTCTCTGCTGAATATGAAAAAATCAAAAATGATGAAATTGCAAAATTGTATGCGGATTTAAAGAAACAGGCTTATGACGAAACAGATGCAACAACTCAGCGGGTCAAATCAATTTCAAGTGCCTCTGCCCAAGTTATAATCATTGTATTGATTCTTGCTCTTATATTTATTGGAATCAGAGCAATACTGGGCAGAATAAAAAGAAAGACAGAAGAAAAGAAAAAATTTGACACACTTGTAACTTTATATAGTTATCAGCTCAATGATTATAACGGCAAAACACATCCTATTACTCAAAAAATACAAGACGAATGTAGAAAGAATGAAAAAGAAAAAAATCTTCGAATAAAAGCTCTAAATGTGGCTGAAAATCACTATTCAGGTAATTTGAAAGAGCTTCAAGAATACAAAGATGAATTTGAGGGGTATAGAAAAAAATTTACCCTGTATATGGGCGATAATGTTTGGAAAAACGATAAATTTGATTTCAATAAAATCAGTGTTGAGTTAAAAGCTATCTATAAAAATTATAAAACAACAGGTCAAGAACTTTTCTATTCCCTTGAATCTCGTACAGATGCAGACAAAAGAGATTCGAAAAATCTATTGAGTATTACTTCAAGTGAATTAAAAGATTTGTCTAACGATTTAAACAAAAAGACTATCGATAAACAATTTTCAAAAGAAAAGAAGCAACTTGCAAAAGATTTTGCAAAATTGGCAAAAAGTTTCGAAAAGGGAGAATTTTAAATGAACAGAAAAAATATTTTTGTTTTCACCTTGATGTTGTTTTCTCTAATTTTTGTTTCCTGCGGCGATAAAAAATCCCCGGAAGAAAAGGAATTCTCAAAAGCTCAAAAAATCTATGATAAAAAAGGAATGAACGGATTCTGCAAATATCTGGAAAAGAATTCATATTTCGCCATAAAAGATGCTTCACAGAATGATGCAACTCCACTTTTGATTGTTGTAAAGGACGGAGATATTGAAAAAGCAAAGCTCTTCTTAGAAAAAGGTGCAAATGCTGAAGAAAAAGATTCCAAAGAAAACGGTTTGCTTGATTATGCCTTGCAGAGCTCTAATCCAGAATCACTTGCTTTTGCAATTGAGGCGTTGCCCATTCCTTCATGGAATGTTGCAGATGCAAATGGGTGCTTTCCGTTTATAAAAGTTATTGTTCAGCGTTCCGACTTTGCCAAAATTAAAAAATGCATTGATTTGACAAACGATATAAACAGTGCAGACAAAAACGGCAAGACACCTCTTATGTATGCAGCCCAATCAAATGTTGATGTACGCACTGTAAAATATCTTCTTGATAAGGGCGCAAAAATAGACACTAAAAACAGCAAAGAATGGTCAGCTTTGATGTATGCCGCCCGTTACAATCCGAATCCTGCTGTAATGGAAGATTTGATTTTGCGTGGGGCAAATACAGAACCGAACTCTGTTGGGCTTACAGTAACAATGCTTGCAGCATGCAATCCAAATCCCGGTGTACTTTTAACGCTTCTAAAATATAAAGATGAAATCAATTTTGCCACAGACAAAGGTAAAACAGCCTTAATGTATGCATGTGAAAACAATCAGAGGGCGGCTGTCATAAAAATGCTTATCGATAACGACGCAGACCTAAGCGCAAAAGATTCAGAGGGAAAAACTGTGCGCCAGTATATGTCCGCAAACACGTCACTTACCGCAAGCGACATGGGGGTGGCTTGGAAAACTTTGGAAGAAAAACAACCAGCAGCAGAGGGTGGCACTATGACAGAAAACGAAACTATTGTTGATACTGAAAACCAAGAGAGTTTAAGTGACAAAAATAGTAATGCGGATGAAAATTCTGAACAAACGGAAGGAGCAGAAGAATGACGCAAGTTCAAGTATTAAACAAAGAGCTGTTTTCTCCAGATTTTTTGCAGAATAATCCCGAATTGCTAAAAATTCAGGAAATCAATGTTGATGTTGATGAGAAACTTGCTTCGGCACTCACTGAATATGAAAACATCAAAAAGCAAGTTGGTGAAATAAAAACAGAAACTATACTTGAAAGCTGCAAAGAAACTGTTGTTGCAAACTTGTGCGAAAAGTTTGCGATAAACCGCTTGATTGCATTAGGCGATAAGGACGGCGGAGAAGTAACGACTTTGCATAATGCTAAGAATCAAGTGTTCTCAAATGACAAAGATAGAAATCAATTTAATCGTGCGTATAACGATGAAATTTATCATGAAAAAAATAATCTGTATAAACAAAGAAAGCAAGAGTTGGAAAAACTTTCCGAGGAAGGTAAATTAACAGATATATATACAGGCGAAAATATCTCTGGCAAACGAACTGTCATAGACAAAAATGGGAATGCTTGTGAAAAAAATATTTTTGATACAGAACATAAAAATTCAGCAAAAGGAATGCATGATAGAGATGAGTTTCGCTTTGCTTATGATGAAAAATCTGGAGCAGATCTTGTTAATAGCAAAGAAAATCTTGGAGCCACAAGATATGATATAAACCGTTCTAAAGGAGAGAAAGACCTTGATGATTGGAAAGGTCAAACCAGCACGAAAGACGCCACCAAGACAAATGAAGAGTATTATGGTATCGATGCTGAATATGCTGATAAGCAGATAAAAGATGCAAAAGAATTTCTTGACAAGAACATTGCAAAGGCAAAACTCAAAAAATATTCAAAGGAGCTTTCAACAACAAGTCTTTCTGTTGGCGGAAAAACATTCTTGTATTCCGCAATTGGTCAAATTTCTGTGGAATTTGTAAGAGCTGTATTTGATTCTCTTGTTGAGGCTTTTAGAAATCGACATACAAAATCATTGGCAGAAATATTGGATATTTTCAAATCCCATATAAGGAAAGCAATTGAACATATAAAATCAAATTGGAAAGAAATTCTTTCAAATTCATTTGAGGGAGCATTAATGAATGTCTTGAACAATCTGCTTGTGTTTGCAATAAACCTTGTAGCCACTACTCTCAAAAATGTTGTCTCAATGATTCGTGCCGGTTTCACTACTGTGTGCAGTGCAATAAAAATGCTTTGCAATCCACCAAAAAACATGACAGAAGATGAAAGAAACGATGCAGTATGTAAGATTCTTGTTTTTGGAATGGTGGAAGTAAGTTCTCTTGCTCTAACAGAAAGTGTAACGACTTTGCTTCAAACGATTGGGCTTCCAAAGAACATCACTGATGTGCTTGTTTACCCAATGACTGCTTTGATGGGCGGAATTGTAGCTTCTGTTATTTTGGGCATAATGCAAAAAGCAAAGAGCGATGCCAAAAAAGAAAAGCTGCATGTTACGCTGATTGCCCAAAACAATGTTGTCTTGCAGGCTCAGATTATTCAGAACTGGTGCATTTTGGCACAGGGCAACTATCTGCTGAAAGAAAAAGCAGAACAGTTTGATGAAACGGTGACAACAATGAAATCAGAGATGGAAGAGCGCGAAAAGGAGATTGAATCAAGCCTTAACGATACAGATGAAATTTTAAACAGATTGAGAAATTACAGGAGATAGAATTATGGCAGTGAAAATTTTTGATTTTGACAAAGAGAATGAAGCTCTTGACAGACATGAAATTCGTAGACGTCTAGGAATTAAGGAAGAGTCTAATATAGCTCCGCCAGCTTCTTTTATTGTACCGGGTGTATCAGATACTACTACAACTGCTGTGGCAACTGTTGAAAACAAACAAGTCCGCTCACAAGCAGAAGAAGATGCTAATGCACTTATGCAAAAGCTTGTAGATAACCAGAACCGTCTGGAACAATATCAGGCTGATGTAGAAAAGGCTAAGAATATCAAGAATAATTTTTTGAATCGCAGCAAAATAGAAGAGCAGCGGCGGATAAATGAACAACATATAAGCGAAATACTCCAAGAGCAGAATGAACTTATCCGTGGTGGAATAACGCTTACAATCAGAACTATTGAATTTGCAAGCTATCTTGGACAATCGCTTGCCCACATGATTGATGATGGATTCAGAGCTCGTGATGGTCATTTTATGCGACTTTCTGGACAGACACGTGAATTAGCCAGAAACCTCCTCGCCCAAATTGAAGGCCAAAAATCACAACTGAAATCAGATAATTCACAAAAATAGTGATATAATCCCATCCCAAGGAGCCTCCCATTTTCCCGCAAGGTTCTGGATTGCTACTCATGCAAGTAGGATTCAACATTTCTCTATAGATTTTGTTTTATGTTATAATGCTTCCATGATTGAACAAAATGAAAAGAAACAGGGAAAACTTGTCTACTACATCATAGCCATAACGGTTCTGATTATCGCAGTGCTGAGTTCTTTGCAGGTTCTTGTCGTGAAGGAGCGGGCGAAAAAATCCGTGGCCGCTTCGTACGAGGAGGACTGCCGGAGGATAACGGATGCCTACGCGGATGTTGTTTCGATACGCTTGAGCGAGTACATAAAGCAGATGCGGATGTACACCGAGGCCGATGTCACGAAGACTGTCGACCCTGTGGAAATTCAGTCATGGCTCATTGAACACGCTTCTTCAAGGACGCCCGATTTCGACAGAATCGGCTTCATAGATTCTTCGGGGGATTTCTACAACGACCAGAACAGTATGACGAACGTCGCCGACCGCGGATATTTCGATGCGATAATGCGGCAGGGAAGGGACACGGACATAGACGACCCTGTCGTTTCCAAGTCCACAGGCAGCACGATAATCCACCATTTTTCGTTTTCTACGTAGCGTGCTATCGAATGCGCTCGTCTCAAGCAATATCTGCTTCTCGTCGTTTGACTTCAAACTCTGTTCCTTCTTTACACCTGTCTTGTCAGGTGTAAAACAAGGTGGTATGCTCTATGTCGATTATTTTTCCCTGAATCGAAACATCGGGGGGAAGCAGGGGTACTTAGAATGACAGATGCTGAAAGAGAGCAATTGAAGGAAGAAATCAAGAAGCTCGCAAGGGAGAGGGATGCGGTCATCCTCGCCCACTACTACGTCGACTCCGACGTGCAGGACATAGCCGATTTCGTGGGGGACTCTTACGCCTTGGCGAAGGCCGCGAAAAGCGATCCGAGGAAGACGGTCGTCTTCTGCGGCGTCACCTTCATGGGTGAGAGCGCGTGCATATTGAACCCGGACAAGACGGTTCTGGTTCCGGCGGAGGATGCGGTGTGCCCGATGGCTCTCATGGCCGACCCCGAAACGATAAAGGAGATGAGGGAAAAGTACGACGATTTGGCCGTCGTCTGCTACATAAATTCCACTGCCGAGATAAAGGCCCTTTCGGACGTCATAGTCACGTCGTCGAACGCGCTCAAGATTGTCGGGAAACTTCCTAACAAGAACATATTCTTCATACCGGACGGAAACCTCGGACGCTATGTGGCCGAGCAGATTCCTGAGAAGAACGTCGTGCTGAACAGGGGATTCTGCCACGTCCACACGAGCATGACCGCGAGGGAGATAGAGGCGTGCTTCCACCAGCACGAGGGCGCGAAGATAATAGCGCACCCGGAGTGCATGAAGGAGGTGCTCGACCTGGCCGACTACATCGGGAGCACGAAGGAGCTGATAGATTTCGTGCGGACGGACGGCTCCGAGGAGTACATCGTCTGCACCGAGAGCGGCGTGCTGCACGAGATGGAGAAGGTCGCCCCCGGAAAGAGATTCTATCCTGTCGGGGCGAAGCAGGTCTGCCCGAACATGAAGAAGATAACGCTTGGGCGTGTCAGGGACTGCCTTCTGAACAACGCTCCGAGGGCCGTTTGCGACGACTCCCTCAGGGAAGCCTCGTGCAGGCCTTTGGACAGGATGCTGGAGATGGCGAAATGACGGAGACTTCATACGATGTCGTCATAGCCGGGACTGGTGTCGGTGGACTCTACTGCGCATTGAACCTCGACCGCGGCAAGAGGATTCTCATGTTGACGAAGGCTCGCGTGGAGGAGTGCGATTCCTTCCTTGCGCAGGGCGGAATCTGCGTGCTCAAGAGCGAGGACGACTACGACTCCTACTTCGAGGACACGATGCGCGCCGGACACTACGAGAACAACAAGAAGTCCGTCGACACGATGATTCGCAACTCCCGGAAGACAATCGACAGGCTCATTTCCTACGGTGTGGATTTCGAGCGGAACGGCGACGGCTCCCTCAAGTTCACGAAGGAGGGGGCGCACTCCACTCCGAGAATCCTCTTCCACCAGGACATAACGGGCAAGGAGATAACGAGCAAACTGCTCGCGGCCGTGAGGAGACTTCCGAACGTGGAAATCATGGAGATGACGGAGATGACGGACATCGTTGTGGAGGACGGCGTGTGCGCTGGAATCCTTGCGAGGAATCTTGAGAGCGGCGAGGAATTCATGTTCCTGTCGCGCGACGTGGTGTGGGCCACGGGGGGAATCGGGGGAATGTACGAGCATTCGACGAATTTCCCCCATCTCACGGGCGACGCGCTTTCGATAGCGAAGAGGCACGGAATCCCCGTAATCCACGAGGACTATGTTCAGATACACCCGACGACACTTTACGTAGAGCGAGCGGACGGAAAAAAGGAACGCTCGTTCTTGATAAGCGAGTCCGTCCGGGGCGAGGGCGGCATCCTCCTCGGCAAGAACATGGAGAGGTTTGTCGACGAACTCCTCCCGCGCGACAAGGTGACGGAGGCGATAAAAGCGCAGATGGAGAAGGACGGAACGAAACACGTCTGGCTCAGCATGAGGAAAATCGATCCCGTCGTCATAAAGACTCACTTCGAGCACATCTACGAGAGGTGCCTTGAGGAGGGAATCGACTGCACGAAGGATTTGATTCCTGTCGTTCCCGCCCAGCACTATTTCATGGGCGGCGTGGCGGTCGACGACGACTCGATGACTTCCATGCAGCACCTCTACGCGGTCGGAGAGACGAGCTGCAACGGCGTGCACGGAAGAAACAGACTCGCGAGCAACTCTCTCTTAGAGAGCCTCGTTTTCGCGGAGATTGCCGCGAACAAGATAAACATGGAAGGGGAAAGAAAATGAACGGAATAACGATGGGACTCAATGTGGACAACCTGATTCTCTCTGCGCTGAGGGAGGACATATCGAGCGAGGACGTTTCCACGAACGCGGTGATGCCGGAGAAAAAAGAGGGCGTCGTTGAGCTTTTGGTGAAGCAGGACGGAGTGGTTTGCGGTCTTTCCGTCTTCGAGAGGGTGTTCTTCCTCCTCGACCCTTCGACCAAGTGCTATTTCTCTGCGAAGGACGGAGACGACGTCAAGAAAGGGCAGAAAATCGGAGAAGTCCGTGGCGACATACGCGTCCTGCTTTCTGGCGAGCGCACGGCCCTCAACTATCTCCAGCGTATGAGCGGAATCGCGACGTACACGAGGAATGTCGCGAAGCTGCTCGACGGCACTTCCACCAAGCTCCTCGACACGAGGAAGACGACTCCGAACAACCGCATCTTCGAGAAGTACGCGGTCACTGTCGGCGGCGGACACAACCACCGCTACAACCTTTCGGACGGAGTGCTCTTGAAGGACAACCACATAGGCGCGGCCGGTGGCGTCAGGAACGCGGTCAAGATGGCTAAGGCGTACGCTCCGTTCGTCAGGAAAATCGAGGTGGAGGTGGAGAATTTCGACATGGTCAGGGAAGCCGTGGAAGCCGAAGCCGACATAATCATGCTCGACAACATGGAGAACGAGGAGATGAGGAAGTCGATTGAGCTTATCCGCTCCGCGAAACACAGAATCGAGATTGAAGTCAGCGGAAACGTGACCAGGGAGAACATCTCAAGGCTCACAGGACTCGGTGTCGACTACATATCGAGCGGCGCTTTGACTCATTCAAGCCCGATTCTCGACCTCTCCCTCAAGAACCTCCATGCCGTCTGATTCTATGGAAAAGAAGAGGATTGCAGGCGACGAACGCCGGACGGAAATTCTCAGGATTCTCAACGGCTCGGACGGGCCTGTCACTGGCTCGATGCTCGCGAAGACGCTTGGCGTGAGCCGCCAGGTCATCGTCACGGACATGGCTCTCCTTCGCGCCGAACGGAACGACATCCTCTCGACGAATTCGGGATATGTCGTTTCGTCGAAAGTCGATTCACAAAAGGGCGAGCGGAGGATTTTCAAGGTCTGCCACACCGACGAGCAGCTTGAGAGCGAGCTTTCCGCGATAGTGGATCTCGGCGGAACCGTCCTCGATGTCTTTGTCGAGCACAAGGTCTACGGAACCATATCCGCTCCTCTCAACATTTCGAGCAAGCGCGACATCCAAAATTTCCTTTCTGATTTGAAAAGCGGGGTGTCCACGCCGCTCAAGAACATAACCAACAACTTCCACTACCACACAATCGAGGCGAAAAACGCCCAGGTGCTCGACGAAATCGCCGGCGCGCTCGACCGGATGGGGTATCTCATCGATGTCAGGGATTCCGCGCAGACTTACGAGGCGAAAGACTACAGCGCGATGTGAAGCCTTTGCGAATCCATTCTGCGCCGCGAAAAAAAATTGGACACAATTTATATTTTTTTATTATATTTATGTCGAAAGGGGTTTTTAATATGGAATACAAGAACGAGACATTCGACATGGAAAGGGCTTTGTACGGAATCACAGACTCGGTCGTGGAGAACTGCCGGTTCGACGGGCCACAGGACGGCGAGTCCGCGATGAAGGAGGCTTCCGGGATTGTCGTCAGGGACTGCTTCATGAACCTGCGCTATCCTTTTTGGCACGTCACGGACGCGAAGATTTCCGGCTCCACTCTCACGGAGAACTGCCGCGCCGCGCTCTGGTACGACAGGAACATCGAGATTGAGGATTGCCGAATCGACGGCATAAAGGCCCTCCGCGAGTGCGAAAACGTCTCCCTCAAGAACTGCGTTGTCGATTCTCCCGAATTCATCTGGAAATGCAGGAACATGACAGTCTCAGGCGTCGAGATTCTCGGCTCTGAATATCCGTTCTTTGAAGTCGAGGACGCGAAAATCAGCAACCTCAAGATGAAGGGAAAATATTCGTTCCAGTACTGCAGCGGCATCGAAATATCCGACTCGAACTTGGACACGAAAGACGCCTTCTGGCATTCGAAGAACGTCACCGTCAGGAACAGCGTGGTGAAGGGCGAGTATCTCGGCTGGTACTCGGAAAACCTCAGGCTCGTTGACTGCACGATAATCGGTACCCAGCCGTTCTGCTACTGCAAGAATCTCGTCCTTGAGAACTGCGTGATGGAGGGATGCGACCTCTCGTTCGAGAGAAGCTCTGTCTCCGCGGTCGTGAAGGGTAAAATCGACAGCGTGAAGAATCCACTCTCTGGCAGAATCGAAGCCGACTGCATAGGAAAGCTGATTGTGGAGGATAGCGTCGTCGACAAGGCGAAGACGGACATCGTTTGCGCCGACATCGGGTGCCAGTGCGCTTGATTGTTTTCCGTTTCTCCTCGATGAGAGTCTTTTCCTGTGGTATTCTGAAGGCACAAGAAAGTTAAAGGAGGCTTATTTTGGCATCTTGGAGGAATGTTTATTGCTTGAAGTCCGACACAGGACCTCTCGACTTTTGGAACTGTGTTCGCCCGCTTTTTCCGGGGAGTCCTCTTCCCGATTCCGTTCCGAGGAATTTTTATTTCGAAACCGGATGCGAGCTTTTTTCATGGAAGTGTCCTGACGAGGACTCCAGGTTCTACGAGCTGCTTTTCTCAAGGGACGAGAACGAGCGCGTGTCGTCCCTCAGAATCGTCTTCGGAGAAGAAACGGTTGGGGAAAAAGGCGGAAGCGTGCATCCGCTTTACTATGAGGAGACGTCCGACGGAGGCTCGCTCCCTTTCTGCCGTGATTTTTTCGCCTTATTGAAGAAATTTGTTCCCAAGAGCCAAATTTCGAGCAAAATAGTGGACGACAGGGCGGAGGCTCAGAAGCTGTTTCTGAAGGCGGACTCTTTTCCGCTCATGGATTGCGATTTCATCAATTTGCAGCGGAAGCTCGACGAATTCCTGTCCAATTCCCTTAACAAGTCTTTCCCCGTCTCCGTGAAGTTTTCTGCGGGAAAAAACGGCAGGTTCCCGTTCCCGGAAAATTGGATGTCTGCCCTTGTCGATGATTTGTGGTTCTTGAACGCGAATTTCGTCAAGTCTGGAGGAATCCTGTCCGCCGTGACCAAGGAGAATTTCCTGCTGATGGACTCCCGCCTCAGGAGGAGCGACCGCGCGTCCAAGCGGAACGGCCGGACGCGCGAACGGTTCACAGACAGAATCGAGTCCTTCGTCGAGAAGGAGAGGGAGCGAGTCGCTGGTTTGTTGGATTGGCCGCCGCCAGTCGCTGTCGAGTCTGACGGAAAATCCGCTGCCGGCGTCGGGCTTTTGGAGCTGGGCTTCCCTGAAAGCGGCTCCGCGCCCGACGATGCGGAGCTTTACGGAAAACTCGCGGGGGCGATTGTTGAAGCTGTCGAAAGCGGAGAGTCGCTTTCCGAGAGGATCGGCATCCTGATGCCGGGCTTCGACGCTGGAAAGGGGCGCGCGCCGTTGGCGGGAGGCATGGACTTCCATTCGAGGAGCGGCGAGCTTGACGAAGAGAGGAGGGCGCGTCTTTCTGAGGCCAACGATACTCTTCGGAAAGAGGTTTTGTCGCTGTCTTCCGAGAACGCTTCCTTGAAGTCCGAAATCGGCAGTCTCAAGTCATTATTGAAAAGCGGAGCCGGCACGGACATTGATTCTGTCCCGAAGTCCGCCTATGAGGCCGCGCTTTCCGCTTCCGACGTACTTTCCCAGAAGAACGGGGAGCTGTCAGCCGAGAACCGGACGCTGCGCGCGGACAAGCAGGCCCTTGAGAAGCGTGTGACTGTGCTTGAGAGCAGGGGCGGCTCCTCTTCGGAGTCTGACGTGGGGCTTCCGCTCTTTGTTCCGTGCTCGAAAAAGGAGCTTTTCGCCGAGGAGATTCGGGACTATCTCTACAGCTGCCTCTACCAGAAACTTGAGGACGAGCGGACGAGGCTCCCGGAGAACGAGGAGACAGAGGCTTCGAGGAAGAGGGACGTTCTGGAGGCTCTTTTGGCCGAGCGTTCGTTCGATGGCGGAGAGTCGGTGACCAGCATGAAAATGGAGAAGATTGAATCGATTCTCAAGGCGGCGAAAAAGCCTTCCCTCGACGATTTGGCGAGCGAGGGCTTCGTGCGCATAAAGGGGACGAAAACCCATCCGAAGATGTACTTCTACGACGAGCGGTATCAGGTCACGTTCTCGCTTTCCCCCAGCGACGACAAGGTTCCGATGAACAAAATGAAAGAGATAAGAAGCAGGTGCTTTCTGTTTTGACACGGGGCCCGTTCGGAAACTTCTGTTTCTGGGCGGGCTTTTTTTTCGGCTCCGTCCAGAAAAACGTGCCCACGCTGGTGGCCTCCTGTTTTGTAAATCAACTTTATTCGATTTAATTCAAAAAAAATTGAAATAAATATTTTGCTATTTCTTGATAACGGATTTACAATGGAGTTGACGAAAAAACAAAAGCTAAAAAAGGGGAAAAAATGGAAAGCATCAAGGATTTGATAACATCCGGCGGAGCAATCGTCGGAATCGAATTTGGCTCGACAAGGATAAAGGCTGTTCTTATCGATTCTGACAACGCACCGCAGGCCATGGGAAGCCACACTTGGGAGAACTCCCTTGTGGACGGCATCTGGACATACTCCGAAGAGGAAATCATTTCGGGATTGCAGGCGGCATACGCCGATTTGAAGCGCGACGTAAAGGAGAAATTCGGCGTTCAGCTCAAGAAAATCCGCGCGCTCGGCTTCTCCGCGATGATGCACGGCTACTTGGCTTTCGACGAGAAAGGTTCGCTTCTCGTTCCGTTCAGGACTTGGCGCAACACAATCACCGGAGAGGCTTCGGAAAAGCTTTCTTCCTTGTTCGGCTACCCGATTCCTGAGCGTTGGAGCATATCCCACCTCTACCAGGCGATTTTGAACGGGGAAGAGCATGTGAAGGACGTGGCTTTCTTCACGACACTGGCGGGCTTCATCCACTGGAAGCTTTCGGGGAAGAAAGTGCTTGGAGTCGGAGACGCCTCGGGAATGTTCCCGATTGACACAGCCACAAAAGACTACAACAAAAATTTCATCGAGAAATTCGACTCTCTCGTGGCGGGCAAGAAATATCCGTGGAAACTCGGCCAGATTCTTCCGAAAGTCCTTCTCGCGGGAGAGGATGCAGGCTCTCTCACGGAAGAGGGCGCGAAGATTCTCGACCCGGCAGGAGACTTGGAGGCCGGCGCGAGAATGGCTTCTCCCGAGGGCGACGCCGGAACCGGCATGGTCGCGACGAACAGCGTGGCCAAGCGCACCGGAAATGTTTCCGCGGGAACGTCCGTCTTCGCGATGGTCGTCTTGGAGAAGGATTTGTCGAAGGCATACAACGGACTCATCGATTTGGTCACGACTCCGGACGGCGCGCTTGTGGCGATGGCTCACGCCAACAACTGCATGGGGGAATTCGACCACTGGGTCTCGCTCTTCGACGAGGTGATTTCATCGGTCACGGGAAGCCCAGTCGACAAGAGGAAGCTCTATTCGACTCTCCTCAATTCCGCTTTGAAGGGCGACAAGGACTGCGGCGGTCTCCTTCCGTTCAACTACCTTTCCGGCGAGAGCATCACGGCTCTCAGCGAGGGGCGGCCGCTTTTCGTGAGGAGCCAGCACGCGTCATTCACCATGGCGAACTTCATCCGCTCTCAGCTTTTCACGGCTTTGGGCGCGCTCAGGACGGGAATGGACATCCTCTTCGACAAGGAAAACGTGAAAATCGACACCCTCACAGGGCATGGAGGCTTCTTCAAGGATGCGGAGATTGGCCTTTCTGTCATGTCGGCGGCTTTGCACACGCCGGTTTCCGCTTTGGAGACGGCGGGCGAGGGCGGACCGTGGGGAATGGCGGTTCTCGCTTCCTACCTTGTGAACGGAAACGGGGAAGGCCTCGACTCATGGCTTGAGAAGAACGTCTTCGCTTCCAGCAAGAAGACGACTGTGGAGCCAAAGCCTGAGGACGTTGAAGGATTCAACAAATTCTTCGCCCGCTACACGAGGGGCTTGGCGATAGAGAAGGCCGCGATTGAGAATATCGAATAAAAATTGACGAAATTTCGGAATCATATAAACGAAAAAGGAGTGAAAAAGAATGGACACATTGGAAAAGTCATTGTCAGGCTATGAGTTCTGGTTTTTGACGGGAAGCCAGGACCTCTACGGAGAGGAGACTCTCAGGCAGGTAGCCGTCGACTCGAAGAAGATGGTGGAGGAGTTGAACTCGAAGGCGGGCTTGCCGAGCAGGCTCGTCTGGAAGGAGACGCTGCTGACTCCTGACTCAATCCACAAGACGCTCGAAGAGGCGAACGCCGACGACAAATGTGCGGGCGTAATCGTCTGGTGCCACACGTTCAGCCCGGCCAAGATGTGGATAGCCGGCCTCAACGCGTACAAAAAGCCGCTGCTGCAGCTCAACACGCAGTTCAACGTTGAGATTCCGTACGCCACGATGGACATGGACTTCATGAACCTGAACCAGAGCGCGCACGGTGACCGTGAATTCGGCTTCATCACGAGCCGCATGGATTTGCCGAGAAAGGTCGTCTGTGGACACTGGGCCGACGAGAACGTACAGAAAAGAATCGCGGACTGGATGCGCGTCGCCCGCGCCGTTGCCGACGGAAAGACTCTCCGCGTCATTCGTTTCGGAGACAACATGAGGGAAGTCGCGGTCACCGACGGCGACAAAGTCGAGGCGATGATAAAGTTCGGCTGGAGCGTGCCGTACTACGGAATCGGCGACCTCGTGGCGTACATGAACGAAGTGAGCCAGGGCGACGTCGACGCGCTCTACGACGAGTACAACCAGAAATACGAAATCAACTTCGACACTGGCAACGGCTTCGACAAGGACTTCATCGTCGGACAGATAAAGGAGCAGGCGAAAATCGAAATCGCGCTCAGAAGGTTCCTGAAGGACAAGGACGGAAAGGCCCTCTGCACGAACTTCCAGGACCTGCACGGAATGAAGCAGCTCCCGGGTCTCGCCATCCAGAGGCTTTTGGCGGACGGATACGGATTCGGAGCCGAGGGCGACTGGAAGACTTCCGCTCTCGTCAGGACTTTCAAGGCGATGACGGCAGGGCAGGTCGTCCCGGGCAAGAAGGGCAACGCCTTCATGGAGGACTACACATACAACCTCGTCGCCGGAAAAGAAGCGAACATGGGAAGCCACATGCTCGAGGTCGATCCTGAAATCGCAGTCTCGAAGCCGAAAATCGAGGTGCACCATCTCGGAATCGGAGACAAGGAGCCGCCCGCTCGCATGGTCTTCAACACGCTTGAGGGCGAGGGACTCGTGGCCGCGGTCGTGGACATGGGCAACCGCTTCCGCTGCGTCCTGAACGAAATCGACGTGATTCCGCCGGAGGCTCCTCTTCCGAAGCTCCCTGTCGCAAGAATGCTCTGGAAGCCGTACCCGAGCCTCTCGACCTCGGCCGAGGCGTGGATTCTCGCTGGAGGCGGCCACCATACGGCGTTCTCGAACATCGTCACCCGCGAGATGCTGCAGGACTGGGCTGAGATGGTCGGAATCGAGTGCGTGGCAATCGGCAAGGAGACCACAATCCCGCAAATCAGGAACGAGCTTAGATGGAACGCCGCCTACTGGGGAGGCAGAAGATAATGAGCGCATACCAGACAATAAAGGAGCAGGCATACGAGGCAAACATGCAGATTCCTGCCCAGCACTTGGCAATCTACACATGGGGCAACGTGTCGTCGTTCGATGCCGACAAAGGTGTTTTCGCGATAAAGCCGTCTGGGGTCGCATACCCGGAACTCACAGTCGACAGCATGGTCGTGGTCGATTTGGACGGAAAAGTCGTGGAAGGAAATCTCAATCCTTCTTCCGACACTCTCACGCATTGCGTCCTGTACAAGGAATGGGCGGCGAAGGGCGGAGCCAAAATCGGGGGAATCGTCCACACCCACTCTACGTACGCAGTCGGATGGGCGCAGGCAGAGCGTCCGATTCCGCTTTTCGGAACGACACATGCCGACCATATCCAGTCCGTCGTTCCATGCACGCACTACATCACAAAGGACGCGCTCACACGGAACTACGAGCTTGAGACCGGAAACCTCATCGTGAAGCACTTCGCCGACGAGGGCTTGAACCCAGCCGAGACCACGATGGTCCTGGTGGCAGGCCACGGACCTTTCACATGGGGCGCGACAGCCGACAAGGCCGTCTACAACGCCGCAGTCCTTGAGGAAGTCGCACGCATGGCAACGATAACCTTGCAGGTGAATCCTGCCGCAACGCAGCTGCCTGCCTACATCGTAGACAAGCACTACCAGCGAAAGCACGGTCCGAACGCCTACTACGGCCAGAAAAAATAAGCTTCTCTGGGGAAAGACGAAAGAACCGCGCCGAGGGTGAGTTTGCTCCCGGCGCGGTTTTTGTCGAATAAGCAAAACTGAACACCCAATTGTTTCTGTGCTAGAATGCACATTGCAAAATTTCAGCTTGGTGTGGAGAAGATTCATGACAAAGGATTTGACGACTGGGCATCCGTTGAAAATCATATTCGGGTTCGCCCTTCCGGTGTTTTTCGGATATTTGTTCCAGCAGGTCTACAACATCGTGGACACAATCATCGTTGGGCAGTTCCTGGGGGTCGACGCTCTTGCGGCGGTCGGCGCGACGGGAAGCCTGCACTTTTTCATCATCGGATTCTGCATGGGGGTCTGCTCCGGATTCGCGATTCCTGTCTCCCAGAGGTTCGGCGCGAAGGACTACGGAGCGATGCGGCAGTTCGTCTTCAACGCATGGCTCCTGATTGGCGCGCTCGCCGTCGTCCTGACGGTCGTCACGGTGATTTTCTGCAGGCAGATGCTGGAACTTCTCGAAACGCCAAAGAACATCATCGACATGTCGTACTCGTATTTCGTGATAATCCTGGCCGGAATCCCCGTCATCCTGTTCTACAACACTTTGGCCGGAATCATAAGGGCTCTGGGGGACTCGAAGACTCCGCTCTACTTCCTGCTGATTTCCGCGGTGCTGAACATCGTTCTCGATTTGATTTTCATTGCCGTCTTCAACATGGGCATTTCAGGAGCCAGCCTCGCCACGGTGATTTCGCAGGGCGTGTCGGGAGTCATGTGCTTCATCTACATGAGGGCGAAATTCGAGATTCTCAGGCTCAAGAAAGAGGACAGGGTCGTCTCCGCAAAAAGGATGGCGACACTAACGAGCATCGGAGTCCCGATGGGGCTGCAGTATTCGATTACTGCGATTGGAAGCGTAATTCTCCAATGGTCGGTGAACATCTTGGGGTCGGTCTATGTGGCCGCCATGGTCACCGCGCAGAAAATCAGCATCTTCTTTTCGACACCGTTCGACGCGCTTGGAACGACGATGGCGACCTACGGCGGGCAGAACGTGGGGGCGAAGAGAATCGACAGGCTCAACTCTGGGCTTTTCTGGGGGTGCGCAATCGGCTTCGCGTGGTCGCTGCTGGCCCTCGTTGTCCTCTACTTCTTCACGGACGACATGGCGTCCCTCTTCATGAGCAAGGACGAGCCGCCTGAAGTCGTGGCGGAAGTAATAAAGAACGCCTTCTACGCTCTCATGGCGAACGGCTGCACCTACGGTCTTCTCACCCTCGTGAACGTCGTGCGCTTCATGATTCAGGGAATGGGATTCTCCCACCTGGCGGTTTTCGCGGGTCTCGCGGAGCTTGTCGGAAGGGGCTTCATCGCAATCGCCCTTGTCCCTGTTTTCGGTTTCCAGGGGGCGGTTCTCGCAAGCCCTCTAGCATGGGTGCTGGCGGACGCCTTCCTGATTCCTGCGTATTTCTCATGCCGGAAGAAGCTCATACGGACGCTGGAAAATCCTTCTCGCCCATGACGCATTCCGGTGGTTTTGCCATCAAGTTTTTTTGATTGACAACCGACTATATCAATTTTACCATATACGTATTAGGAAAAAACGATATGAATCAAATCTACGACAAGAACAAGGCTGCGCAAATCCCGCCGATGGGATGGAACAGCTACGACTACTACAACGTCGGCGTGAACGAGGAGCAGGTTCGGAAGAACGCCGAGTACATGGCGAAGAACCTGAAGGATTTCGGCTGGGAATACATCGTTGTGGATGCCCAGTGGTCAGACCCCAACGCGCTTTCGCTCGTGCCGGAATCCCAGTACGTCCCGTTCTCCCACATGTGCCTGGACGAGTTCTCGCGGCAGGTTCCAGACCCGGTGCGCTTCCCTTCGAGCGCGGGTGGGAAGGGCTTCAAGCCGCTCGCCGACTACATACACTCCCTCGGACTGAAATTCGGAATCCACATCATGAGGGGCATCCCCCGCTTCTGCGCCCACAACCACACGCCAATCTTCGGCGGCAGGGGCGTGACGGCCGACAAAATCGCGAACCCTTTCAGCGTGAGCAAGTGGAACGGCGACATGTACGGGGTCGACATGACGAAGGACGGAGCGCAGGACTACTACGACAGCATTTTCGCCCTCTACGCCGAATGGAATGTTGATTTCGTGAAGGTCGACGACATCTGCAACACGAACATGTATCCGCAGAACCCTTATTCGGCGCAGAAAGAAATCGAAGCCATCGCAAAGGCGATTGAGAAATGCGGAAGGAGCATGGTGCTGAGCCTTAGCCCTGGACCTGCCGTAATCGAGAAGGCCTGGCACTTGCGGAAATACGCGAACATGTGGCGCATCACCGACGACTTCTGGGACGAGTGGCGGCTTTTGAAGGCCATGTTCGAACGCTGCGACGTGTGGCAGAGACATGTGGGCGAGGGCTGCTGGCCTGACTGCGACATGCTTCCGCTCGGCAGAATCGGCAAGTGCTTCGCGGACGAGCGCGACACCCGCTTCTCCAAGGACGAGCAGAGGACGATGATGACGCTGTGGTGCGTTTTCAGAAGCCCCTTGATGATAGGCGCGGAGTTGACGCTGATGGACGACTGGACCAAGTCTCTTCTTACGAACGGGGAGGTGCTTTCCGTGTTGAAGTACGGACACGGAGCCGAGCAGCTCATGCGCGACGACGAGACTTGCGTTTGGAGGAGTTTTTCTTCTTCCGACGGCGGGCTTGTCTATCTGGCGTTGTTCAATATTTCCGAGAAAGAGCAGACTGTCTCGGTGCCTTTGCGCGAGGTCTTCGCGGGCGAACGCTTCGACGGCAGGAAATGCGTCGTGCGCGATTTGTGGCGGAAAGACTATGTGGAGGACGGCTCGGACGAGTGCGATGCCGTTTCCGCAAAACTTTCCGCGCACGCTTCGGTGCTTTATTCGGTCAGCTTGGTTTGAAAGGCAGTTCTCTTCAATAATACGCCCTCAGGATTATTCCCTGGTCGTAGTTGCCGAAGCCCTTGCCGAATATGTTCATTCCGCCGAGGTGCTCCGCGCTCTCCTTCACGCCGAGCCGTATGCGTATCGAGTGGTGGTCAGAGATTTTCAAGTCGTCGAGCGTCACGTCCGAAAGCTTCTCCCCGTCGACGAAGCTTCCGTCGTTCGTGACGGAGAAGTGCTTGAGGAGTCCGTATTGGCTTCCTTCCAGCTTCCACCAGTCGGGCGTGTATTTGCCGCGCTTGTCTCCGTAGTCCCCTGGGCATGTCCATGTCCCGATTTCCGTCTTGTTCACCCATATCGTTATGTCGCTCGGCCAGTCTGGGTTCGTTCCCGGAGTCTCCGACGAAAGTTCCGCGCTCACTTCGAGTTTCGACAGCTTTCTCTTGTCGTAGAGGGTGTTGTTGGGGAATTTGTATTCCACCGAGCCAGAGTTGCACCAAATCAATCCCGCCTTCATGCGGTCTGGGTTCAGGAATGCGTTCGGCATGTCGAGCTGGCCGATTATCTTCTCCGTCGAGCAGAGTCCGCATGGGGCTGTGACCTGGCAGTCCGTGAATATTCCGAGCGGCATTTCAATCTCCATGCAGTTGTTCTCAGGCGGCTCCTGTTCCGAGAACTGTATGAGGATTTCGTGGAACGCAGGCTCGCAGATTTTCTGCGTCCCCTTCCTGGCCTTCACGTTGTTGGTGTTGATGAGTCCCGCTTCTTCCAATATGGAAATGTGCGTCGCCACCGTCGACTGCGGAAACTGCAGCATCTCCGCTATCTCGTTTATGTTCAGGGGTCTTTCCTTTATGAGCGAAAGTATCTGTATGCGCGGTTCGGAGGCGAGAGCCTTGAGCTTTTTTATGTCCTCAAGAGGTTTTATGATGAGTACTGAGTTTTCATTTTCCATAGGTAAAAGCCTTGTAAAAAAAAATAAGATTAAAATAAGTTTTTTAAATATATCAACTTTTGTTGATATAGTCAAAAGGGGGACCGCTTTTGGCAGTCCCCCCCCGATAAACTCTCATCTTGACCGGTTACTTTGCGTCTATTTCAAGAATTGTGAGCGAGCAAGGCTTTGCAGGGTAGGTGAAGCTCGATGAGACTCCGCTGAATGTCTCCTCTTTTGGAGCCACTTGCTTCGGCGTCCTGAAGCTGTTCTCGTCGTCCGCTCCTCCCGTGAGCACCGTGACCTTTGCCGTTGACGACAGGGCTGGGGCGTTCTTCAACTCGATTTTCACATCCTGCTTGTCGTTCGTGACGTTGACAATCTTGATTATGACCTTGCCGTCCTTTGTGCGTCCCACATGGGCGTAGAGCGGGTCGAAGTTCTTCACGTCGGTGAACTCGTGCATGAGTTTTCCGTCGAGATAGCACTTGTAGGTCTCTCCCTTCACTTCGATTTTGATTTTGTACCACTTGTTCGTGGCGAGGTTCATCGGCTTGGAGTCTCCGATTATGCTCCTTCCGCCGAGCGTTCCCTTCTCCACGCAGCTCTGGGTGTTGCCCCAGCCGCCCATGTTCCACCAGTAGAGGCTGTCGCCCTTGACTCCGAAGCTGATGAGGAATCCTTCCGCTCCGCCTGTCTTCTGCGCCTGCAGCTCAAGCGTGTAGTTCTGCATTCCTTCGATGTCGGACTCGTTGTCCAGTGCCATGAAGGCCGGAGTCGCCATCGATTTCTGCTGGAACTGGCCGCTCGATGCCGCCCATTCGCCGCTCTGCGTCGCCACGCTGAACGCGCCCGTGTCCTTGGCTCCGCTTGAGGTGTAGACGACCTTTCCTGTGTCGTCGTTCGTCACCTTGATGTCCTTGAAGTTCGCCGTCGTAGCCCACGAGCCGATTCCGACCGTTCCCTCGATTCCTGCCTTTTTCGCGTTCGCTACCGTCGGCTGCGTGAGGGCGGACTTGACCGTGTAGTCGCTCTTGTGGTTCATGAACATGGACTGCACATAATAGTTCGGAGTTCCGTAGACCTGGCTGTTGTCGAACCAGATTGCGTCCGGCTGCCACTGCACGAAGCCGTCGCGCGCGAAGAGCGGTGCGTAGCTGGAGATTTCGACCACGTCTCCGTTCCTCTCGATGCTCGTCATGTAGGCGGCTTCCGTTATGGCGGCGTAGAGAGAGTTCCTTCTTCCGTCAACCCACGAGGCGTATTCTCCGATGAAGACTTTAGGCTGGCCCTCTCCGCGAGGGTAGAATTCCTTGTCGTCGTAGCGGCTTCCGTTCGTGAGGAACCATGTGTATGGGTTGTAGTAGTGCTCGTCGACCAAATCCGTGAGCTCGCTCGTCTTCTTTTTGTTCTCCCACGCCTTGACCTGCTTCCATGCGTTGTGGAAGTTCACGTCGTTGTAGGTGAAGCCAGACGAGATGATTGTCTTGATGTTCGGATACTTCTTCTTGATTGCCGAAGAGATGTACTGGAAGCGGGCGAGATAGTCCCCTCCGCAGTCCTCGTTTCCGATTCCGATGTAGTTGAGCTTGAACGGCTCCGGGTGTCCGGCCTCCGCCCTGATTTTTCCCCATTTGCTCGTGGCGGGTCCTGTTGCCCACTCAATCATGTCGAGCGCGTCCTGCGCGTACCATTTGTAGTCGCCTGTCGACGATTTCTCGCCGTCGTGGCTCATTCCAACGCTCAAGACAGGAATCGGCTCGGCGTTCAAGTCCTCGCAGAGCCTGAAATACTCGTAGAATCCGATTCCGTACGACTGCTGGTATGGAACGAGTCCGCCCCAGAAGTTCGGGGTCTCCTTCCTCTGCTCGACAGGCCCCACCGTGTTCTTCCACTGGTAGCGGTCCGCCAAGAAGTGTCCGTGGACAATGCAGCCGCCTGGGAAGCGGATGAATGCCGGGTGCATGGCTTCGAGCATCTCCGCCAAATCCTTTCGGAGTCCGTTCGGCTGGTTCTTGTAGATGTCCGCCATGAAGAGTGAGACGAAATCGACGTCGATTTTGCCCGCCTGGTCCGAGTAGAGCGCGATTTTTCCGTTGTATGTGTCGGCGGCCGCCGTGAGCGAGAAGTCGAATTTCTTCCATTCCTTCGTGATGCCCGTGATTTTCGTGGAGGCCGTCTTCGCTCCTGTTTCGTCTGCCCCGATCTGCACGGTCACGCTTGAGACGCTTCCGTCTTCGCACCTCAAGTAGACGGAGCCTGGGTATGTCTTTCCCGCCTGGAAGTACATTCCCTTGTAGCCCTTGTTGTAGAAGCCGTCCCCGGCTGCCTTGGCCGTGAACGTGGCGAATGTGGGGTTGTTCTCGTTCAGGCCGCCTTTCTTGTTCGCCTTGAGCCTGCTCGACGATTTTTCGCCTGAAATGTTGATGTGGTCCTTCCATCCCGTCGTCGCGCTGTTGTTGCTGGCTCCGAACTCGAACGACCTGTTCTGCACCATCTCTCCGTAGAGTCCACCGTCAGCAGCGTAGTTGATGTCCTCGTAAAAGATACCGAAAAGATTCTTGCTGACCTCCGTCTGCGGCGCGCCGAAATCGGCCGACAGCGAGGCGCCTGTCTGTGCGGAGCCTGGAAGCGCAAGACCTGCAGCCGCCAAAAGTATGGCGAGAAGCTTCTTGTTTTTGTTCATGGCAATCTCCTTTTTGTGATTGGATTTTGTTTAATGATGTGGCAGAAAATTCCCGCTGTCAAGAAAAATATCAAAAATAATTGATATGTATCATGTTTTTAGAAAACGCTGGCCGAGACGCTAAATCATGTTCGATTCGAATTTCCCTCTCGCGTCTTCCCTGTTCACGGCGTACAGGTTTATGCCGAGCATTTCAAGGCAGTGGAGGACTTTCGAGATTTGGAGCGTCTGCTTGCCGTTTTCGAGTTCCGAGAAAAAGCGCGCCCCCACGTTGCATATCTCGGCTGTTTCCGCTTGTGTAAGTCCAAGCTGCGTCCTTCTCGTCCTAATCGCTTTTGAGATTGTTTCGACGGATTCTATTCTCATGACAGTAGAATAACTTTCCCGAACGGGAAAATCAAGCGGAAAAAGTGCCTGTTCCGCCATTTTTTTTCCCGTTCGGGAAAATCCGCACGTCATGTCGAACAAAGCGGAATCCCGAACATAAAAAATCGGGAGGTGTTACGAAATGTATGCTAATAATGTTGGCTGAGCGTAGTCGAAGCCCTCTCATTGTTATGTAAAAATTGGTCATTTCGACTTCGCTCAATGACCGGTTTTTACGTCCTAGTTTATCAAAACTAATTGATACATATCGAAAAAGTTCAAAATATTGATTGACACATGGAAAAAGTGGATTTACTATTTTCATATCGGCAAAAATCGATGTGTTTGGAGAGAGATTCTGCAAGCGGTATTTTTGGCCAATGATTTTTCACCCGTGGCGGCAAACCTATAACCTTAGACCTCCGACAACAGCCGCTGCGGGTTTTTTTTGCCTGCTTCATGAAAACTGCTCGGAAACTTCAGTTTCGGAACAGGTCTATTCCTTTTCTTAAACATATCAAAAAAAAATGATATATATCAAAAAAATTGATTCTTTTTGTTGACATATGTGGAATCCCGTTTTACGATTTATTGAATCGGCAAAAGTCGGTATATATCAAAAAGTGTGGATATATGGAATTTTCCGTATTTAATCCATGTTAAAAAGGGGGCATTTATGAAAAAAATGAGGTGGTTTGGCAAGCTCTGCTGCGCTTTCGCGGCGGTGACTCTTGCCTCTCTTTCGGTGATGGGCTGCGACCTGGAAGTTGACGACAAGGACAATCGTTACGAGGAAGTCGGGTATGCTGCTACCGGCCTTTCCGTGACAGGACAGACGACATCGTTCGTGGTCGGTTCCGAATTCTCTCTCGGAAACGGAGTCTGCACTGCGACTTATTCTTACGGAGACCCTGCGACTGTGACGGACGAGGTTGTCCAGAGCGGCTTCGACTCGTCTGCGGTGGCTTCTTCCCAGACTGTAACTCTTTCATACACCCACGGCGGAAAGACCGTAACGACTAGCTATGATGTGAAAATCACTGCTGCTGTGGCTTCAATCGCACTCAAGACTGGCGACTCCCTCTACAGTTTCGCCGCAGGCGGCTCTTACTATGTATTTGGAAAGTCCACTGCAAAAATGGTAGTTACATATACTGATGATGCAATTGAGGAAGTTTCCGCTAGCGAGGCTGCATTCAGCGACGTGACGAATACAAATGCAAAGTTGACATACAAAGGAAAGACTGTTGATGTGTCTTTGACTGAAAAGACGCTGAGCGAGCTTTGCAGCGAGGGCTACATAGCCCAGCTTTGCAGCGAGGGCTACATAGCCCAGCTTTCAACTATATCCAGTGCAGGTGAGAATGTCGCCTTCTATACGGTAACAGGAACTGGAGATGGCTATACAGACGCAACTCACAGTATGAATGTGGGATTTGCTCGTGATGGTGCTTCTGAATACACAGTCAAATATGCCACATTGAACGGTACTGCTTTTGTTACAAGCGATACGACAGTAAATAATACTGTGTTCGTAAATGACCCTACGGTTTGTTCTGTCCACACTACTACAGCGACTGGTGATTTTACAATCTATGCCCTTGCAGATTTCTCTAGTGTTTCTTGTACTGCTGTATACGGACCTTGGAATATTGTCATAGGTGATACCGTAAATCCTGGCTCTTTTGGCTGGGTCGCCCGTCCTGATTATTTCGGATTTGATCCTCTCCCGTCTTATCCAACGGTAGTGTATGCAGGCACTTCAAACTTTGTTGGTGAAGGCGATTCCAGCAATGGTACTCTGTACAATGGCAAGTTTGCTTTGTTCAAAATAACAGGAACGCAAACGACTGTAAAAGAAGAAGTGTTCATTTTGGAATACTGATAATGGGAAACGTTGCCAAACAAAAAAGGAGAACAGACAAATATGAAATTGAACAAATTGATGCTTGGTGCCGCTGCAATGGCCTTGGTCAGTGGGGTTTTCGCGCAGAATGTCACGTTCCACTCTGGAATTGACTATACCGTTTGGGGCTTGAGACGGGCCTTCTACAACGACGACGGAGAGAAGGACAACACTTCCTCTTCCGCAGGATACGACCCGGACGGAAACATGACCGTGGACGTTTCCGTAAAAGCCGCGAGCTTCGAGTTCAACCTCGGACTCTACTTCAACGCTGACGGCGGCGACGAGGAATATATCGACTATTCAGACGGCGGAAAGGGAACTCCGTTCTATCAGGGAAACATGAAGGTCGGCTTCTTCAACGACCAGGTGAACCTCTACACGGGTAAATTCGAGGGCTTCAACGGCGGCTTCATCGCTGAAGGCTCTGTCTTGGGCGACCAGTACATCACGAACCTCGCAGATCAGGACTATGGCCCGTACCTCACGGGTCTTGAGTACACGCCTCAGTTCCTTAGCGGACTCAGGCTCTTCGCCGGCTTCCCGATTCTCCCAATCCGCGGAAACGGAATCCAGACAATCGACGAACACGAGTACAACCAGTGGAAGTACCTCGGAAAGAAAATCAAGCTCGCGGCTTCTTATCAGGTTCCTGTGGACGGCCTCGACTTGACGGTGAACGCCGGTTTCAGGCCGGGAACGTACTACGACGGAGTTGACAACGGCGGAACGATGTCGACTTTCACGGAGACTTTCACGGAGAGCGCGTTCGGCGAGGGCTACATTCAGGCCGTCATGCCGAACTTCATGGACATGATGGACTTGGTCGTGAGCTACGATTTGCGCTACAGAGACGGAACATACTTGAACGTCATGAACGAGACCGAGGAGCACAAGGCGTTCTCGCACATGGTCGGTCTTTCGGCTTCCATGGGCTTGACCGAGGAAATCTCGCTTTCCTGTGAGGACCGCCTGGTCTACTGCGGCGACGACTACATAGCCGACAGCGAGAAGCTCCTCTACAACGTTCTCGCCGTAAACGGAGAGTACGCCGTTCCTGGAACGCAGATTTCCCTCGGAATGGACCTCGCGCAGATTTGCGCGGCCGACGCGAACGGAAAGGCTTTCGCAGACGACGACGGAACAGGAAAAATCAACAACGCGGCATACGCTTCCAACTCTGACATCTCGCTCACGCTTAACGACATGGCGACCGCGAACCTTCTCGGAGGAGAGGCGACGAAATACCTCGGAACATACGTCAAGCCGTACTTCAAGTACAACTTCGCGAACGGTTCTTTGATTGCCGCTTTCGAGCTTGCCTACTCGAAGGCTTTCACGGACGACGTTTCGAACACTTGCCTTTCTTACCGCATCCCGGTCGGAATCAAATTCCAGTTCTAAGTCGACAGGAGGCATGAGTGATGAAAAAATTGAAACTTATTTGCTCTGCCATCGCGGCCTTTGGATTGCTTGCTTTGGCGGGCTGTGACTTGGAACTAGACGACAGCGCGAAGGTGCTGTACAAGGATTCCGTGACTTTCGACACAGGAGTGGCTGTCGCGGACGACTGGAGCGACTCCCTCGTCGTGGGGTTCTCTCCCATGTACGGAACTTTCACCTACAGTCTGTACAACGGTGGCACTGCTGAGTTGGAAGACGCAACTGTCACAGGCGCCGACGCTTGGTGGACGGGCCGCGTGGATTCTTCATCGGTGTCGCTCGCGGACGGAGAGACCGTGACCGTGAAGCTTTCATGCACTTCGGGAACTACTGTGGCGTTCTGTATTCATGTCCACAACAATACAGGCTGGTGGTGGTACAACCCCGGCGACGGAAACTTCTGGGGGGACGATTCTTTGAACGCCACCTACAACAAGACTTACACAATGAGCGGAACCAGGACTTTGACGACCGACGTTCCGTTCACTTTCACCATAACCCGCGAGGGGAAGAATCTTTCGTGGAGCATGGTGACTGTCGGTTCAAGTTCGGAAGAGGATGAGGAGGACGACTGATGAAATTGCAGAAAGTTTTGATTGGTGCTGCCGCCTTGTCGCTCGGTTCGGCACTTTGCGCCCAGGAAATCCACATCGGCGGCTATGTCGATTATTCAAGCACTTTGGCGACCCAGGTGGTCAACAAGGAGCCGGGCGCGGACGAGTGGGACGCGACCCAGGTGGGCGCCGAGTTCGGCCCTGTGCAGAACGGCATCCACTTCTTGAACTTGGACGCGACCGCGCTCAACGTGGACTTCCACACGAACGTCTGGATTGGAGCGGGCTTGGGTCCGTGGTACGCCGATGTCCCTGAGTACGTTGACCGCACGAGCTATGACGGAAGCGGAACGTATTTCAGCACGACGGACGACGACGCTTCCACCCCTATCGGACAGATGTGGGTCTGCACGCACTTCATCGACGACCAGCTCCGCTTCTACACCGGAAACTTCGCCTCGAACGGCTGGAGCGCGGGCTACATCTTCGCGGGACACGTTCTCGGTGGCCAGAAAATCAGCGCGCTCGCCATGCGTGGAACTGGCGACGATTCAGCATTCACGGGAGTTGAGGTTCTTCCCCGCGCATTGAACGGCTTCAAGGCGATTGTCGGATTCCCTGTGGCTCCCTTCACGGACAGCTACGAGAAGTTCAACGACTGGTCGCACTTCATAAAGAGCGTCAAGTTCATGACCCAGTACAGATGGCTCTTGTACAACGTCACGTTCAACGCCGGTGTCCGCCCGAACTCGTACATGACGAACGGCGACGGATACGACTTCAGCGGCGGCGACTACACGAAGAGCCTCTTCGGAGAAGCCTTCCTGCAGGTGGACATGCCGAGCCTCATCTACGGTGTGCAGATGAACGCCAGCTACGACTTCCGCTGGAGAGAGGTCGAGGAGAATGGAATCAACCTCAAGGCTGCGAAAGACTGGTCCACAACGACATTCGCACATCTCTTTCAGGCTTCCGCGAAATTCACGAGCCTCGTGGAGGGATGGACGTTCGGAATCGAGGACAGGTTCGCCTACTATCAGCCACACTACATCGCAATCAACGAGATGGCAATCTACAACGTGCTTGGCATAAACGGTGAGCATCCGATTCCAGGAACGTCGTACGCTTTCGGTTTCAACACCCAGTTCATGTACGGACAGGACGCGAACGGAACGGCGAACGGCTACAACAAGCCCAACTATTTCGACGCGTACGCTTCCGACTTGATTGCCTTCGATGCGAACTTCATGGGGCTCGACGGCGAGGCGGCTCCTTCTTCGGGCAGCGCAGGTCGCTACTTCTCGGTGTACGGCTATCCTTACGTCCAGAAGAACTTCGCGAACGGCTACACGAGGCTTGGAGTCGAACTCCAGTACAAGCACTTGGAGACGAGCGACGTTCTTGAGGCTTTCGCATGGCGCGTTCCGCTCACTCTCACATTCTGGTGGTAGTCTGGTGTCGGAGAAGAGAATTTTTGAAAACTTTGGAGGAATTTTTATGAAGAAAATATTGCTTGCGTCCGCGGCTTCCGCCGCTCTGCTCTGCCTTGCCGGCTGCGGTTCCACGTCGGTTGCGGGCGAGGGCGGAAAATTCGCCATAACGGAAAATTCGGGCGTTGTAGGATACTACACTTTCAGCGAGCCAATCGACGACAGCCTTGAGGTCGCGGACCATTCCGGCAACGGAATCTCGGTCTTCACTGCCGCCCTCGACGGTTCGGAACTCGACGAGGGACACGATGGACAGGGGCTCTACTTCAACGGAACGGACGAGTACATCACGCTCGACCCGAGCGTCCTTGACGGCGAGGGCTTCACCTTCTGCGCGTGGCTGAATCCTGAGTCGTGGAAGGTCTGGGCGCGCGTCCTCGACATCGGAAACCAGAAAGAGGACTTGTGGATCGGAATGGACTGGGAGACGAAGATGCTCCGAATGGACGTTCTTGGAGCGAAGGGCAGCGTCTCTGTTCTTTCTCCTCTGCCGGCGGTCGGCGAGTGGACGCACCTCGCGGCTTCAATCGACGGAAGCGTTGCCAAGCTCTACATAAACGGAAAACTCGCCCAGAGGATTCCGTGCAGGGTAACTCCGGCGGACATCGGAGCGAACGTGCAGGGAATCTACGTTGGAGCGTCGAACTGGCCTGATCCGCTCTTCCACGGCGTGATGGACGATGTTCTTGTCGCCAACCGCGCTCTTTCCGCAGGTGAAATCGCCGCCATCTACAACGGCGTTACACCCGGCGACGAGTGACTTTGATTCTTCGGGGGCAGCATGAACATCACCGACATAACAGAGAATGACGAAAAGAGGCCGCTCGTCGAACAGCGGGCAGACCCTTATGTCTATTTTCACACTGACGGCTACTACTATTTCACGGCCAGCACGCCTGAATACGACAGGATCGAGCTTCGCCGCGCATGGAGCGTGAAGGGGCTTGCGGATGCCGCCCCCATGGTCATCTGGCGGAAACATTCGTCGGGACCCATGAGCTGGCACATCTGGGCGCCCGAGATTCACTTCATCGACGGCAAGTGGTACATCTACTTCGCCGCTGGAAGGGCGGAGGACCCTTGGTGGATTCGCACCTGGGTTCTTGAGAATTCCTCTTCCGACCCTTTCTGCGGAGAGTGGGAGGAGAAGGGAATGCTCGAATCCGAGTGGGACAGCTTCATGCTCGACTGCACGGTTTTCCAGAATCGGGGAAGCTGGTATGCGGTCTGGGCGCAGAAGAGGAAGGAGCGCGAGGAGAATTCGGCCCTTTTCATCGCAAAGATGGAAAGCCCCACGAAACTCGCCCTTCCACAGACGCTGCTCTCCGTTCCCGAATTCGACTGGGAGTGCAGGGGCTTCCGTGTGAACGAGGGGCCCGCCGTGCTGCAGAGGAACGGAAAAATCTTCCTCACCTACAGCGCGAGCGCAACCGACGCGACTTACTGCATGGGGCTTCTTACGGCGGATGACGGTTCCGACCTTCTGGACGCTAAAAACTGGAGGAAGAGCGAGAAGCCCGTCCTCGTGACCGACGAATCGAAAGGCATTTTCGGACCCGGACACAACAGTTTCACGACCAGCCGCGACGGAAAGGACGACTACTTGATTTACCACGCCCGGCCTTACGCCGACGTCGATTTGGCGTTCGCCCTGTACGACCCCAACCGCCACGCATGGGTGAAGAGAATCAAGTACGACTCGGACGGAAACCCCGTGTTCATGTAGTTTTTAAGGAGTTTGTATGAAAAAAATATATTCAGGCATTGCAGCCCTGCTTGTCGCCGGACTTGTTTGTTCCTGCGGAATGAACAGCGGTTCAGGCGAGGCGGAGATTGAGTCGATCACTTTGGACGACTCGTCTGCGAAAACTGTGTTTTATCCAGGGGACACGTTCACAGCGTCAGCCTTGCTCGTGCAGTCCAATTATGTTGACAACACGTCCAAAAAAGTTCCTCTCAAAAATTGTTCTTTCAAAATTGACGGAAATTCCATAATGGCCGGTTCCTCTAGCTTTTCCGAAAGCGACAAGGGCGACCATACGATAACCGTCTCCTACAAAGGGTGCAGCGGAGACTATTCCATAAAAGTCCTTGCGGCTTCCGAATATGTCGCTCCGACTTTCGTGGACAACTACGCTTCGATTGCGGCATGGAAAAACCGCTACCAGTGGAATCTGGCGAACACGCACGACCCAACTGTCTTCAAATGGACTGACGGATACTACTACATGTTCGGAACCGATGCAAGTTACGGCAACGAGCACGACAACGCGACAAAGGGAAAGCATTTCTTCGGCAAGCGCAGTGTGGATTTGGTTCATTGGGAGTACGTGAACGGCATAATGAACGATGCTCCTTCTTGGGTCGCCACGAAGCTGAACGAAATCAGGGCGAAAATGGGGCTTGACGGAATAGCCGAGAGCGACATCTCATTCGGCTACTGGGCACCATGCGCGCGCGTTGTCGAAGTTGACGGTGTGAAGAAAGTCCGAATGTACTATTCAATCGTGGTCGACAACTACATCGGAAACGGAAAGCCGACTTCGGATTCAGCGAATTTCGACAACACTTGGAGCGAGAGAGCATTCATCGGTGTCGCGGAAAGCACGAACCCCGCCGGTGGACCTTCCGCCTGGAAGGATTTGGGCTTCGTCACTTGCTCGTCTTCCGACAAGGCTCTCGACTACTCCAGGACATCCACAAGCGACTGGAGCGCCTACTTCTACTTCAACGCAATCGACCCGTCCTACTTCATTGACGACGACGGCACCCACTGGCTCGTCTACGGAAGCTGGCACTCCGGTTTCGCCCTCGTGAGAATCAATCCGTCTACTGGAAAAATCGCCGCGGTCGATGGCGACGACTACCTTACAGGAACCGTCACGGGTGACTTCGCGATGGGAGACCCGTGGGCTGACAGTGCCGAGGGGCTTGTGAAGAACGGCTACGGAACAAGGATTTTCGCCCGCGGAATAAGCAGGTGGCAGCCTAGCGAGGGACCGGAGCTTGTCAAATACGACGGAAAGTACTGGCTTTTCTTCGCCAACGATGAGCTCGACGTTCCCTACCAGACCCGCGTGGTCTGCGCCGACAGCGTGAAAGGTCCGTACTACGCATTCCAAGGTTCGGAAATGACAAACGATGTTGACGGCAAGAGAAACGGCAGCACCAGCATCTATCCGATTCTCACCCATCCGTACAAGTTCAGCGACGAGGAACCTGCGAGCGGCGGCTACGGAAGCTGCTACGGCTGGGTCGGAATCAGCCACTGCGCGGTTTTCCAGGACGATGACGGGAACTGGTTCTACATGAGCCAGCAGAGGTTGCCGGCGAATGTCGCGGACAATGCCTACTCAAACGCCATCATGATGGGCGGTGTCAGAAGAATCCTGTGGAGTCCTACAGGAAGTTCCAAGCACGACACATGGCCTATGGTTCTGCCGGAACGCTACGGAGCGATTCCGTCGTCTTACAACCCCGACGCGAACGCTACGGACGGAAAAATATCTGAAAGCGAAATTCCCGGCACTTGGCAGCACATAAATCTGGTTTATGATAGTACAGGCAAAGGCAACATGGACGGAGCTTCCGAGCTTGTCCTTGCGACTGACTACACTATGAGCGGAGCGCTGACCGGCATTTGGTCTTTCAACGAGTCTGACCAGACTTTGAAGCTTGGTGATGTGACAGTCTCGCTCGCTCGTGAAGTTGACTGGGAGAAGGTGCCCAGAGTGCCCACAATCGTGTATACGGGAGCTTCATCTACTAATTATGCCACCACCTACTGGGGAAAGAAGGAGCCAAGTTCCGACTAGCCACCGAGTAGTTTTGATGGAAAAATAAAAAACACGCGGCCGTCCATCGAAATGCGCATGGCATTTCTATTATGGGCGGCCGCGTGCTTTTTTGCTCACAAATCGTCAAGCAAATCTATTGTCTCAATCTTTACTCTTCAATCTCTTCTATTGAAAGCCCCGTGATTTCCGAGACTTCCTCCTTGCTCATTCCACGCTCTAGCAGTTTCTTCGCCGTCGCCTTCTTTTCCGCGAGCACCGCGCTTTCTGTGTCGCCGGCTTGCTTTTCCTCGGTCTTCGCCTCCGTCTTTTCCTTCGGCTTGATTTTTATCGGGGTCGCGGCGAAATCGTCCTGTGCCTGGGCCTCTCCGCCGAAGACGAAATCCGAAAGGAACTGGCCTATGACAATGGACTCAAGTTCGGGGAAGAACGAGAGCACCTGGTCGCGGTCCCAGTTCGAGTAGTTCACGAGTTCCGCGTATTCTTCCGAGACCGCCTTGTATTCCTTGTTGATGATTTTCTTTCCGTTCTCGTCCGTTCCGAAGACGCTCATGACGAGCCTTGCCGCGACTCCCTTCTCGTGCACACCTTCCTTGGCGTACATCTTCTGGAAGTGGAATTTCACGTAGAGGACACTCTTCGCGCCTGTCTCCTTGCAGACGAGCTTGTTCTTCTTCCTGTTCGTTCCCGTTATCGCCTCGTAGCCTTCCGCCGGGAGGGTGTTAGCCACATAGTCCACGAATGTCTTCCCCGCGTTTTTGTATGCCGGGTTGTCCCCCGCCGTCGTCGGGTCGATTACCTCAAGCCCCGCGTTCCTGAGCCTGAGTGAAAAGTACTCGCTCGCCTGGTTTATCCTTTCCTGCCTCTCTTCGTATTCGGGGTTCGCCTTGTTCACGAGCCTGTTCACGGCTCCGCTCAGGATTCCGTCCTCCACGCTCTCTCCACCTGTCCTTTCGTCGTACCAAGGAACGCTTGGGTTCGAGTAGACAGTCATGATTGCGACGGGGGAACGCTCCGCCAAGTCCACTTTTGTCGATGCGCATCCGTAGAACAGTGTAATCGCCGGGACGATGGCAAATATGAATCTTTTCATTTTATGTAATCTCCTTCTGAGGCCAACATTATTTTTATAGATGATAAAAGTGTAGCACAGCTTTTTGCATTTATTCTTAGAATTTTTGATATTTATCAAAATTTTTCTTTCGTTGTCTTGAAGGTGTGGTATACTTTGTATATCAACAAAAATCAAAACATATCCATTTTTCTAGGAGGAAATATGAACAAAGCCATTCGAGCCGGGCTGACAGCGGTTTTTGCGTGCTCCGTCCTTTCCGCCGCCTCGGCCGCCAAGAGCGACGTGGACAAGGCCGTCCTCACTAAATACGCGAACGCCGACTCCTTCAACGGCGCGCAGAATGTGTGGGGGCCGCTGAACTGCCACGACCCCAAGATTTTCCAGGACGACGACGGAACGTACTATGTCTATTCGACCGACGCCGCTATCGGGGGTGCCGGACAGAAGGGATTGCAAATCCGCACGTCGAAGGATTTGGTTCACTGGGAAAGCTTATCGAAGTCGGCCATCCAGCGAAAATGGGACAAGGACTGGCTTCGCTGGGTCAATTTCACCGCGGCGCAGGCTTCCACTTGGGCGCCCACTGTCATGAAGCAGAACGGACTCTACTATCTCATCCACGGAATCATAACGGACAGCCGCGCTCCGGGAAATCCCGACGCCGCAATCGCCCTCACGATTTCCTCAAGCCCCACGGGACCCTTCTGGCCGGCAGCTCAGGCCGCAGCAAAAGACCCGAAGGTCGCCGAGGTGCTTTCAAAGCTCGGTGTCTCATACAAGCAGTCGAACATCGTCCGCTACACATGGTACGACAGGACTTGGGAGAGCGACGACAAGAGCATCTCCGAGCAGTACTGCCACAACCTCGCGAACTACGACACCCACACTGGCGAGGAAGCCGACACTGCCGGCGGCTGGGCCTACGGCTTCGGTGGAATCGACCCTGAGTTCGTGACGGACGTCGCCACTGGAAAGAACGTGGAGTACACAATAAAAGGAAGAAAGTGCTACGGACTCACCTACGGTTCATGGAAGGGCGGAATCGCCTTGATGTATGTGGACAGCGTTTCTTTGAAGCCTGTGAACCCGGCCGACGGCAGCGAAATCGACGCTCCTGCCGACACTGTGCAGGGCGCGTTCGGAAAGGCGATAGCCGGAGGGTACGGTGCGGCATACGAGGGCGCGCAGGTCATCTACAACAGCCAGAACGGCTACTACTACTGCTTCGTCTCCATGGGAAGCCTAGACTGGGACTACCGCGTGGGTGTAGGCCGCTCGAAGAGCGTGGAGGGGCCTTACCTCGACGCGGGCGGACGCAGCATGTACTTGGACGCGATGTCGGCGAGCGTCTACCACGAAATCGGAAGCAAGATAATCGGAGGTCACGTCCTTGAGAAGGGGTTCAGCTTCCGCTGCCAGGGAGGGCAGAGCATTCTCCGCTCGAACGACGGAAAAATCCTTTTCGCCTGCCACGCTCGCACGAACTTCCTTCCGGGCTACTTCTTCTTTCTTCAGGTGCACCAGCTCTTCTTCACGGCTGACGGCTGGCCTGTCCTGAACCAGAACGAGTACTACGAGGACAAGAAGTTCTCTGAGAAACTCGCACCTCTGGCTGTCGCCGACATCGCAGGCAACTACGACACGATTCTCACCGTCCGCGGTTCCGATGCCAAGGATTACAAGCCGTTCGGTCAGGGCGACCCTGTGACCGTGGTCGCCGCCGACGGAATCCCGACCGAGTCCAAGTTGGTCTCTCTCTCCGCCGACGGAAAAGTCTCTGGAGCGTACACTGGAACTTGGTCTCTCGCTTCCGACGGATACAGCTTCTCTGTTTCCCTTGACGGGGTCGGAACATTCAAGGGATACGCCCTCAAGGCTGTCGACTGGGCGAAAAAGAAGGGCAAGACCCGCCAGACTGTTACTTTCACTTCGGTTGACGGAGAGAAGACGGGCGAGTATTTCTGGGGCAACCGCAGGGACAAGTAGATATGTATCGATTTTAATTGATTTGTATCAATTTTTCTTGACAGCTGAAATTTTAGGACTTACAATTTTATTATAAAAAAATTAAACATAAAAAAGGGGGAATCATGAAAAAAATCCTTATGGCATTGGCCGGTGCGATTATGTGCGCTTCGGCAGCTTTCACGGAAGAGCTCACGCTCATGATTTATGCGCAGCCGCAGGAGAAGGCGATACTCGACAAGGTAATCGCCCGCTTCGAGCAGACGCACAAAGGCACGAAGGTGAAGTTCATTTCGTCCACACAGAACGAGTACGACGCTAAGATTCAGGCACAACTTGCTGCTAACAATTTGCCTGACGTCTTCTACCTTGGACCTGGTGGCGTTCGCCAGTACGTGGACAACAAGAAGGTCCTCGACCTCTCTCCGTATGTGAGGGGAGTCGCGGGTGCGAACTTCGACGACCTATACGAGAGCGCGGTGGACACTTACAGGTACGACGGCAAGGAGCTTGGAAAGGGCAACGCCATCTGGGCTCTTCCAAAGGATTTCGGACCTTTCGCGCTCGCCTACAACAAGACGCTTTTCGAGAAGTATGGGGTTCCGCTTCCAAGCAAGGACAAGCCGTACACATGGCAGGAATTCATCGATGTCTGTGAGAAACTCACAAAGGATTTGAACGGAGACGGCCAGAACGACATCTTCGGAACTGGTCTCAACATCCATTGGGCGTTCATCCAGTTCGTGTGGGGCAACGGAGCGGACTTCCTCGACTCTACGCACACGAAAGTCACAGTCAACGACCCGAAATTCGTCGAGGCGTTGCAGTATTGGGCGAACATGACGCTCGGCAACAGCCAGTACCCTGTTTCAGGTTTGTCAAAATTCAAGCCCGTCACGCCGACCGCCACACAGGCTCAGTCGCTCGACACTTACCAGAGATGGATCAAGGGAGAGCTTGCGTTCTTCCCGGCTGGTCCTTGGGATTTGGCGAAATTCAACGACCCGGAGGTCATCAAGTTCGAGTATGACTTGATTCCTTGGCCGGTGCACACTTCAGCCAACAAGACCGCCACATACCGCGGTGGTGTTGGATTCGCCGTGGCCGCGACTTCAAAGAACCCGAAGGCAGCCGCCGAGCTCGCTCTCTTCCTCTCCGCCGACGAGGAGGCGAACAAGATGTATTCCGACATGGACTTGCAGATTCCGAACCTCAAGTCTTTGGCTAGCCGCTACACTTCAAAGCCTGGAAAACCTGCCAACAGACAGGAGTACATCAACATCATCAGCAAGACTGGAAGGTCTTGGCCGTCTGACTACACATACAACTCTGTCTGGTACGACAAGTTCTACATGGGAATCCAGCGCGTCTTGGATGGAAAAATTTCTGCGAAGGACTACTGCGATAAAATCCAGCCGCAGATGCAGCGCGAGCTCGACAAGGCTTTGATGCGCGCGAAGCAGAGTGCCGCCAGAAACAAGTAACGACAGGAGATTTTTATGGCAGACGCACTTAGCGAAGATAAGACGAAAAAAGCCAAAAAGAGAAAGCGGAAATGGAACGACGAGGCCATCTCTGGACTGCTGTTCGTGATGCCTCCGATAATCGGGTTCGTCCTGTTCACTTCTGGGCCGTTCCTCTTCTCGATTTTCGCGAGCTTCACCCGCTGGGATTCCATGACGGATCTCACGCAGTTGTTCAGCATGGATGCGGATTCACGGGAATGGTTCTACTGCGGCTTTGAAAACTACAAGGAGCTTTTCAGCGATGTTCAGTTCTGGAAGGCTCTTTGGAACACGTTCTGGTACATGATAGGCATTCCGCTCGGTCTTGTGTGGGCCTTCGCTCTCGCCCTTTCGTTCAACAGCGGTCTGCCGGGTGTGAAAGTATACCGTGTCATCTACTATATTCCGGTTGTTTCTTCGATTGTGGCGGTCGCCCTCTTGTGGGGTTGGCTCTACAACGGCGACTACGGACTTTTGAATCAGTTGCTGGCCGCAATCGGAATTCCGAAGGAGAAGCTTCCGAACTGGCTGCAGAACGCCCATACGGTCAAGCCCGCCATCATGGTGATGTGCGTGTGGCGCGGAGTCGGAGGCACTGCTCTGCTCTATCTCGGAGCCTTGCAGAACTTGCCGAAGAGCTACTACGAGGCCGCCGTAATCGACGGAGCAAGCCGCTGGCTGATTTTCCGCAAGATTACATGGCCGCTCATGTCGCCAATCACGTTCTACATCGTCGTGACGGGAATTATCGGTGGTTCGCAGATGATTGTCGAGCCGCAGATAATGACACCTGACGGAGGTCCCGACTACAGTTCGGCGACAATCGTCTTCTACATCTGGCAGCACGCTTTCGGCGCGGACGAGAAGGGATTCGCCTGTGCTGCCGCCTGGGTCTTGGCCCTCATAATCTTCGCCGTGACGGCAATTCAGTTCAAACTGAATCCGGCCAGCGAAAACTATCTGGAATAGGGGATTGTACCGATGGAAAATGGAATTAAGATAAAGCCCCATACGGGAATGCGCTACAAGAACGATAGGTGGGTGAATTCGCTCATCTACTTCTTCCTCGCGAGTGGAGCAGTGATCATGATTCTGCCGCTTGTGTGGATGTTCGAGTCGTCCTTGAAGACACCCGGCCAGTTCTTGACGACGCAGCTTTCGCTCGCCATGCCGGAGAACCCGCAGTGGGCAAACTACTTCAAGAGGGTCTGGCAGATGGAACCGGCTCTCCAGCGCGGTATCCTCAACTCTCTCATAATATCGGTGAGCACCATTGTCGTGGGAACGTTCGTTTCCGCCCTTGCCGCCTTCAGCTATTCAAAGCTCCGCTTCCCCGGAAAGGCCAAGCTTTTCCTCGCGGAGCTTGCGACGATGATGATTCCGTTCTCGGTCATAATGATTCCGCAGTTCATCATCTACGCCAGAATCGGCTGGGTCAACACATGGCTGCCTTTGATTATCCCGGGAATGCTCGGCAACGTGGGAATGATTTTCTTCCTGCGCCAGTACATGAGCGGAATTCCGACTTCGATAATCGAGAGCGCCAGAATGGACGGTGCGGGCTACTTCCGCATCTTCATGAGCATCATGCTCCCGAACGCGAAGCCGGCCATCGCCGCCCAGGCCATTTTGTGGTTCATGGGCGCGTGGAACGACTACTTCGCTCCCAGCATCTATCTGCACGACGACAACTTGCTCACCGTGCAGGTCATGATAAGCCGTCTGAACGCGATGTATGCGATCAACACTGATTATCCGCTTCTGCTTACGGCGAGTGTCATCTCGCTCCTGCCGATAATCATCGTGTTCATCATATTCCAGCGTCAGATTATAGCTTCGGTCGCGATGAGCGGTTTGAAATAACAATCGCTTCTATTTCATATCCAACCTTTTCCCCGTACTTGTACGGGGATTTTTTTATGCAATTAGATTTTGCAAGGAGTCTTTTATGGCGCTGCTTGAGATGACGGTCGATGTGCCCGTCCACGACCCCGTAATCGCGAAGGAGGGGAAGAGATACTATTGCTATTCGACCCACGGGCATTTCTATGAATCCGGGGATTTGAGGAGCTGGAAATATTGCGGGAAAGTGTTCGAGAAAAATCCCGATTGGACAAGGGATTTTGTCCCGGAGAACGACGGAAAGGATTTCTGGGCTCCCGAAATCGTCTACAGGAACGGAGAGTGGCGGTTCTACTACGCCGTGAGCACGTTCGGGAAGAACGTCTCCGCCATAGCGATGATGACCAACAGGACTCTCGACCCGAAGTCCAAGGACTACGAATGGAAGGACAGGGGACTTGTCATAAAGTCGTCCGAGGGCGACAACTTCAACGCAATCGACCCCGCTGTCTGCTCTGACGAAAAAGGAAATGACTATCTGCTTTTCGGCTCTTTCTGGGGCGGGCTCGTCATGACTCCCCTCGACGAAAACGGCTTTGCCGTGGACTCCAAGAACCTTTCGTTCGTGGCATCCAGACAGGAAGAGGGCAAAAAGCAGCCGGATCCGAATCCCGTGGAGGGCGGTTTCATCGTGAGACGAAATGGCAGGTACTTCCTCTTCGCCTCGCACGATTTCTGCTGCAGGGGAACTGCAAGCTCCTACCACATCGTGATGGGTTCGTCCGACAAAATCACCGGCCCCTACATCGACGACGACGGAATTGACATGAGGTGGGGCGGCGGAACCACCGTGCGCGACTCCTTCAGTTTCGAGCGGTTCGCAGGTCCCGGGCACAACAGCGTCTTTGTTGACGACGACGGAAAAGCCTATCTCGTCTACCACGCCTACGACAGGACTGACGATGGCAGAAGCAAACTGATGATAGAGGAATTCTGCTTTTAGCTGCTTTGTATTTTTTCGCGCAAAAAAAATGCCATGCCGTTTTTCATCGGCATGGCATTTTTGCGTCAAACCTGAATCTGGTTTTTATTTCTGCTCAGGAGTGTGCCACTTCCAGTTGATGACCTCCGGCAGGTCCTCTCCGAATTCGGAAATGTGCTGCTTGTGGGCGACGAGCGTGTCGTTCATCTGCTGGACAAGGTGGCTGGCCTTGTTTCCGAGCTGCGGAAGGTACTTGAGCGCGGACTTGACCAGGTCGAAGCGGTCGATTTTGTTCTGGACGCGCATGTCGAACGGGGTCGTGATTGTTCCCTCTTCGTGGTAGCCGTACACGTGGAGGTTGCGGTTCTCCCTCTGATAAGTGAGCTCGTGGACGAGCTTCGGATATCCGTGGAAGGCGAAGATTATCGGCTTGTCCTTCGTGAAGAGCGCGTTGTACTCGCTCTCGCTCAATCCGTGCGGGTGCTGGCTGTCGTCCTGCAGCTTCATGAGGTCCACGACGTTCACGAACCTTATCTTGAGGTCAGGGATGTTGTCGCGGAGGATTGTCGTCGCAGCGAGCGCCTCCAGTGTCGGAGTGTCGCCGCAGCACGCCATCACGAGGTCTGGTTCCGTCCCTTCGTCGTTCGATGCCCAGTCCCAGATTCCGATGCCCTGCGTGCAGTGCCTGACGGCCTGGTCCATTGTGAGCCACTGGTAGCTCGGATGCTTCGACGCGACAATCACGTTCACGTAGTTCTTGCTCTTGATGCAGTGGTCGAAAGTTGAGAGGAGGCAGTTCGTGTCAGGCGGAAGGTACATTCTGACGACGTCGGCCTTCTTGTTCGAGATGTGGTCGAGGAAGCCAGGGTCCTGGTGCGTGAATCCGTTGTGGTCCTGCTGCCAGACGTTCGACGTGAGGATGAGGTTCAACGATGCGATTGGAGCTCTCCATTTGAGCTCCGAGCAGACCTTGAGCCATTTCGCGTGCTGTGATGCCATGGAGTCGATGATTCTGATGAACGCCTCGTAGCTCGCGAAGAATCCGTGGCGACCCGTCAAAAGGTAGCCTTCGAGCCAGCCTTCGCACATGTGCTCCGAAAGGTACGAGTCCATGATGCGGCCGTCGTGGGCGAGCTTGTCGTCCGTCTTGATGATTTGCGCGTTGAAGTCGCGGTTCGTCGCCTCGAACGCTGCGTAGAGCCTGTTCGACATCGACTCGTCTGGTCCGAAGATTCTGAAGTTCTTGCTGTCGCTGTTCAGCCTGAACAGGTCGCGCACGTAGTTTCCAAGCTCCTTCATGTCCTGGGCCTTTATGCTGCCCGGAACCTGCACGTCGAGCGCGTACTTCTTGAAGTCTGGAGTCCTGAGGTCCTTCAGGAGTTTTCCTCCGTTCGCGTGCGGGTTGGCGGAAATCCTGTGCTCTCCCTTCGGCGCGATTGCGGCGATTTCGCTCTTGAGCCTGTAGTTCTCGTCGAAGAGTTCGTCCGGCTTGTACGAGCGGAGCCATTCCTCAAGCTCCTTCATGTGCTTCTCTTCGTTCGCGTCCGGCTTTGTGAGGTCGATAGGAACCTGATGGGCGCGGAAGGAATTCTCTATCGGAAGTCCGTCATCGTTGAATTTCGGACCTGTCCATCCTTTTGGAGTCCTGAGGACAATCATCGGCCAGAAAGGACGCTCCGTCTTTCCGTTCTTCCTCGCGTCGTGCTGGATTCTCTTGATTTTTTCGATGCACTTGTCCACGGCCGCGGCCATCGCCTTGTGGGCTTCGATGTGGCTGGTCTCTGGAGTCGCCTCCACGAAAATCGGGTCCCAGCCGCAGCCCTTGAAGAAGCTTCTGACTTCCTCCTTTGAGATTCTCGCGAACACAGTCGGGTTCGAGATTTTGTAGCCGTTCAAGTGGAGAATCGGAAGAACCGCTCCGTCCGTGGCCGGGTTGAGGAACTTGTTCGAGTGCCATGCCGTCGCCAAAGGTCCCGTCTCCGCCTCGCCGTCTCCGACAATGCAGGTGGTGATGAGGTTCGGGTTGTCGAACACCGAGCCGAACGCGTGGGCGATTGAGTAGCCGAGCTCTCCGCCCTCGTTGATTGAGCCCGGTGTCTCAGGAGCGACGTGGCTTGAGATTCCGCCCGGGAACGAGAACTGCTTGCACAGGCGGCTCATTCCTTCTTCGTCAAGGCTCACGTTCGGATAAATCTCCGAATAGTGTCCCTCAAGGTACGAGTTCGCCACGAAGAAGTTTCCTCCGTGTCCCGGCCCCGAAATGAGAATCATGTCGAGGTTGTACTTCGTTATCGCCCTGTTCATGTGGACGTAGATGAAGTTCTGCCCCGGAACCGTTCCCCAGTGTCCGACGATTTTCGTCTTGACCTGGTCCCTCGTCAGAGGCCTTCGAAGGAGCGGGTTCTCCTTCATGTAGAGCTGCGCTGCAGCAAGATAGTTCGTCGCGCGCCAATATTTGTCCAAATTTGAGAGATACTCCTCAGAATCCTCAATCTTTTTTGCCCTTTTAGACATATTGTCCTCCTTTTTGTATTTCTCTTATCGATGATTTTCATTTTATAGCCCAATCGGAATTTAAATCAATAGAAAAATTGTCCATAAACGAAAAATTGCACTTTTTTCGTTTTGACAATGTGCGTTTTTTCGTTTTATGGCGTTTTTATTTTTCGTCATAAAATGAAAACGCCCCTTTTTCCGTTTTGAAAAAGGGGCGAAAATTGCGTTATGCGGTATGGTTTATACTGCGTTTATCTAATTTTCTCTAAAACGTGGATGCTGCAAGTGTTGAATGTTCTCTTGAATGCGTCTTTTCAGTGGACTACATGGACTTCCATGACCCTCGTTCCGGGAGTTCCGCTGATTGCCACGTCCTCCCTGACGATTTTCGCCCCCTTCTGCTTCGCCTTCGTCAGCTTTTTCGGCACGTCCACGCTGATGTCGACAAGTTCGTCGCCGCCGGTTCCGTCAAGCTCTATCTCCTTCAGCATTTCGCTTCCGACTTTGACTTGGAGAACGCCCTTGTCCTTTCCGTAGACCGTGACCACAAGCTTGTTCTGCTTCGAACCCGCGTCGAATTTCATCTTGTATGTGACGGAGCTTCCCTCTCCGGTGAATTCCCTGTAGCTCCTGTCCACGCTCTCCATGTAGCCGATTTTGGTGCCCTCCGCCTTGAACCTGTGCTCGACCTCGCTCTGTTGCCTGCCGCTTTCCACTGCGTCCACGCCGTTCTTTTCGAATTTGGCTGTCCGCTTGTCCTCCGCCTCGTTCGTCGAGGAGAAGTAGACGGTGTATCTTGTGTGGTGTATGTCGAAGAAGGGACGGAGGGTGTAGCTTTTTTTCTTCGCGTTCGCCGATTCCGCCGTCCTGAAACTGAGCGTCCCTGAATTCTCCACGGTTATCCAGTTTCCGATGTCCTTCAAATCCGCCGTAATGACTTCCACGTCCGCGTTCTTGCCGCTGTTCATGTAGATTAGGTGGTCGTCGACGATGTCCTTCGGCATGTCCTTCTTTCCGAGGTCCGCCGCGAGCACTATCGGGCCGTATTTGACCGTGAACCTGCCGCTCCTGTCCATCGCCCGCCTCGCGCTCAGCTTCATGGGAAGCTCAATCTCAAATGTCTTTCCGCTTTCGAGTTTTCCGTAGTCGACGTATCCGTCAGCGTCCGCCCTGTCTGACCTGCACCATGACGGAGACCTCACCTTGAGCGTTTTTCCGTTTCTTCCCGCACTTGCGACCGTGATTTTGGCTTTTTGGCTGTAAGGAAAGTCCGTCTCCATAAAAATTTCGCTTCCATCGCTTCCTTTTATGGAGCACGGAATGAAGAGGTTTATGTAGACGCTTTCTCCGGATTCGCTCGCTATGAATCGGTTGTATCGAGACGGATTCTCAAGTCCGGTGCCCGTGCAGCACCACATGGCGTTGTCGTGTGTTCCGTACACCTTGAAGAATCCCGGCTGGAGCGAGACGAAATATGTCTTCGCGCCCGTCTCAGGGTCCTGCGAGGCGAGTATGTGGTTGTAGAGCGCGTTCTCGTAGAAGTCCGCCACGTCCGATTTCCTGTTCCACGCGAAGATGTGCTCGGCGAGCTCCAGCATGTTGTATGTGTTGCAGGTCTCGCAGGTGTCCTTGGAGAGAGTCTCGTCGTATTCCTTTCCGAAATGCTCGCCCCTTGAATTTCCTCCGATTGCGTAGCTCCTCCGCTGTGTGACCGTCTCGAAGAAGAATTCCGCCGCAGTGCGGTATTCCGACTTTCCTGTCAGCTCGTAGAGGCGGGCGATTCCTATGAATTTCGGAATCTGCGTGTTTGCGTGGTAGCCTTGGAGCTTGTCCTGCCTCTTCATCGCGGGGGCCATTATCTCCTTGTGTATCCACCTCTCCGCCTCCTTCAGGTATCTCTCGTCCTTTGTGATTCCGTAGAGGTCTGCGAACACCTTGCACATTCCGCCGTGCTCGCAGGTGAGCATCTTCTGCATTTCGGCGTCGGACATTTTGCCCGTTCCCCTGATTGCCCAGTCGGCCATCTTCCTGACGATTTCGAGCGCGTCCTTGCTGCCGCCGAACGTGTACGCGTCGAGCAGTCCCGCGTATATCTTGTGTGTCGAGTACCACGGAACCCACCAGCCCGCGAGCGAGAACCTGTCCACGTCGAAGTTCCCCCCGCTTGAGAACACCGTGTCGAATGGCGTGGAGGGGATGCCGGAGAAGTATCCGTCGTCCCTCTGTATTTCCTTGATGCGCTTCACCGTGTAGTCGAGCTTCTCCTTCGCCTCCGCGCTTCCGGTCTGGTAGTGGAAGCCTGAGAGCGCGGAAAGATAGTGCCCAAGCATGTGCCCCTGAATCTGCCTGCTCTCCCAGCCGCCGTACGTCGCCGCAGTCGCTTTTTTCCCGAGGGCGGTGCACGCCGGTGCGAGCATCCTCTCCGGGTTGTATGCGAGGACGTATTCAAGCCCAGTCCTCTGGGATTTCTCGAACAGGCTTCCTTCCTTGAGTGTCGTCTTCTGTGCGTTCAGCATGGTTGCTCCTGCCATGAAAATTGATAAAATTGTGGTTGTCTTCTTCATTTTGTTTTCCTTATTTGTGTAGCTACTGCTTCTGCTTGCTCTCGAAGAATTCGAGGGCAAGTTTCCTTGCCTTGGCGGCTCCCGCCGGGGTGAATCCGTGCCGCTCGCCCGGAAGCACCTTCAACTCTGCGCTCTTGTACCGTTCCGCGGCTTCCTTCGAATACTTCATGGGGACCACGTCGTCCAAATCTCCGTGCACTATCAGAACCCCGCCCTCGTAGCCGCCTGTCTCCTTCTCGACATCGATGGAGAGGGCGTTTTCGATGAAGGGCTTTCCAAGCTCCAGACCCCAGAAGTTGAGCGACTGGGGGATCTTCGTTCCGTCTGGGTACTTCTTCCGCCAGTCGTCCGGTATGCAGAAGGCCGGGTAGTAGAGGGCCATCGCCTTGATTTTTCCCCCAAGCTCCTCCGCCACGAGCGCGCTCACCATTCCGCCCTGGCTTCCCCCGAGTATGAAAATCCGCTCTGGATCGGCTCTTTCGAGCGTCCCTGCGTACTCCACGAGGGAAATCAAGTCTGACTTCTCCGTCATGAGCGTCATGTCGCTCGACCGCCTCGTGCTTTGCGAGCGCGTCGAGCCCCCGCAGAAGTCGTAGGTCATGGCGACGTAGCCGTTCTTCGCGAAGAACCGCGCGTCCTCCAGGAAATCCTGGTGGCAGCCGTTGTAGCCGTGACTGAATATTATGACCGGATGCTTCCCTTCGTCCTTCGGGGCTATGATTTTCCCGTAGACCGTGTTGCCTCCGTTCTTGACGTTCAGCTCCTTCATTCCGATTCTGGCACCCTTCTTTTGACCGAATGCCGCCCCCGCCGCCGCCGCGGCCAGAAGCAGGACCAATTTGAATTTCTTTTTCATGAGATACATTCTATTGCGTTGATGAAGGTTCGCTAGAGTCATAAAATTGAGGATGAGTGCGGAATTCCGACACAGGAGGCTTTTTTTGGACGAAGAATCTTTTTGCTGCAGCATCCGCAGGGTCGACGCGACCCGCTCCCCCGTCTGCGGGCTTGCGATGCTGAACCCCGGCTGGTGCCACATAAGGCGCTGCCTTGAGACGGAGAGTGTCCTGATGATAGGGAGGAAGGGCTCGGCGTTGATTGAGGACGAGGGGAACGTGTTCGAGATAAAGGAGAACAGGATGCTGCTGCTGCCCGCCGGGCATTTGCACATGGGGCACAGGCGCGTCTCCCAGCCGCTTTCATACTGGTGGTTCCACTTTTACCAGTGCGTGGAGCTTGACGGCGAGCTCCGCATCTTCCTTCCGAAAATGATTGGCTACGAAGAGGCGAAATCACTTCTGGTGAAAAAGGACTCGGCGGAGATGAAGAACGACATCGTGCTCCCCCAGTCCATGGAGATAGCGAAGAGCGAGCTTGTGGGGAACCTCTGCGGCGAGGCGTTGAGCGCCTACTCCCAGATGGACCGCTCTCCGCTTTCCTACAACCTGGCCGTTCAGAAAATCCTGCTCGAGCTTTCATCCGAGTTCCGCGACAAAGTTTGCGAGACTTCCGGGATGGGCGCCGCCGAGACGCTCGTGAAGAAGACCCTTGAGATGGTCGAGTCGGAACTGAGCAACCCGAACGCCTCCGTGAAATTTTTCGCCGACGCCCTTTGCGTGAACCCCGACTATCTTGGCCGCTGCTTCAAGAAGGTGATGGACGTGCCCGTCGGCCAGTACATAAACCGCCGCCGTGTTGAGCTCGCCTGCGCCCGCCTTCGGGAGAGCAACAGGACCGTGGAGGAAATCGCCTACGAGTGTGGCTTCGGCTCCAGGAGACAGTTCTTCGACGAGTTCAAGAGGAGGACGGGCATGACACCCTCGAAATACAGGGGCGAGAGCGCGTACATCGGGATAAACGCCCTGTAGTTTTGTTCGAGCTGGTAAGACCAGCCCCGGAATCCGCTATTTCGATTGGTTGAAGAGCCAGTCGCGGATTCCCTCGTAGTTGTAGGCCAGGCTCCAAGTGTACATGTGGCTTCCTCCAGCGATGACGTTGAAGCGGATGTCCGCGTCTTTCTTGAGCATCGCGCTCGTGTCCGCGTTGCGCTCATCTTCGCTTGCTTTGCCGTTCCACATAGCTTCGCCGCGGGCGACCTTCGAGCCGAGGCTTTCCCACAAGTCCACGGCCGCTTTCATCTCAGGGTACGCTTTTTCGTCGCCCTCGCAAACAACAATCCAGAGCTTTTTGTCTTTCATCGCCTTCATTTCTTCCACGTTCCACTGACCCGCTACCAAAAACTGGGCCGCGAACAAGTCGGGGTGCTTGTCAGAAAGCGCGATGTTCGTCATGCAGCCCTGCGACTGCCCGGTTCCGTAGATGCGTTTTTCGTCGACGGCGTAAGTCTTGATGACGCTGTGCAGAAGATTGTCAACCGCGGTCAGTCCGGCGGTCCAGACGTACTCGTCTGTCGTGAGCGCGCCGTATTTTTTTACCACGTCAAGCGGATACTGAACCGCCACGACGATGGCCTTGTGCTTTGTCTGCTCGTCCTCGCTTGCCCAAATCGTGCCGCCGTTTCCCTGCGTCAGAGTTGCCGTGTCAATCGAAGTGTCCGCGCTTGCGTCCGGCACAAAAAAGACGAGCGGATATTTTTCTTCGTCGCTGTATTCTTCGGGCAGATAGATGAAATACGGCAGCGTGATTCCCGTTTCGCTGTCGGTGAATGTCTTTTTCTCAAAGTCTTCTATCACGAGTTCCTTCGCCGATGTTGAGACGAAAGCCTCCGCGCTTGCCTTGAACACAGTGCCGTCAGTCGCCTTGATATCAGCTTTTTGAACGACTTTTGCGCTCAAATCCACAGGAGCACCATCATCTTCAAAACGGGGACCGTTGCCCTCTTTGGCGTTGCCTGCCTCCTTCTTTTCGCGAGGTGGCATTTTTCCGTCGGTTTTGTCCCATTTGTTTTCATAGGCGAGGCGGATTTTTACAATACTTCCCTCAAAATCCAACGCTTCGATTTTTCTTCCCTCAACGCTGTATGTTTCGAGCGTTACTGAAGAAGGGTCGATTTCCTTTGCGTATTCCAAAATGACAGCAGACACTTTCTGACCGTCACCGAAACTTTCCGCGATTGTGCTGACAAGAGGTTTTGATATTGTTTGTGATTGATTTGATGCGCAGGAGCAGACGGAAAGAGCGCAAGTAAAAAACGCCGCCGCTCCCAACAGAGTGTGTTTCATAGAGTTCTCCTAAAATGAAACGGTTGACCAAAATGATTGGCTAGCGGCAGACTCCCGCAACGAGATGTGACATTTTGACTTTAGCTTTTTTCCCCCGCTTTTTCAAATGAAAAGTTTGTTATGGCCTTGGGGCGGCGGAGACTCGGCTCACGGTTCGTTTTGCATTGCAAACACTTCACAAATGGACTCTTGCAACGTATTGTATTTAGAAAAGGAATAAAAACATGTTCAACACAAAGAGAAAGATACTCGCTTTTTATGCAATCGCGTTTTTGACGCTTTTTCTTGGCGCAATTGTCTGGACAATATGCATTGCAAAATTGGATCCGGACATAACTGTTTCGTATTTGTTCAAGAAAAACATCGTCTTGAATCTCCTGTTGAATCTCCTGGTTTGCCTGCTTTTCGCAAGCTGCAAGAAAGTGGGCGTCGTTGCGCTCGTCGCTTTGTTCGCGCTCTCTTCGTTTTCCCTCGTCTTCCCGATTGTCCGCTCAGTCAAAAAGAAAAAAATCTTTCCGTACAATCTCATTTTCATCATTTTTCTGGGCGCATACTTTTCTTACAGCCACGCGTTTTTTTTGTTTTTTGGCGACATCACAGAAATGCTCAAAAAAGATTATTCAAAAATTGACCGCTTCGAGTTCTTTTGGCACGAAGAAAGCAAAAATGATTATTCCTTTGCCACCTCCCCATCGAACGAGATTCACGTCGTCTCATACGAGGACGAATCCTTAAGCGATGACGACAAAGTCGCTCTGGTCAACGGGCAAACGGTAATCGACGCAATCAGCAAGTTTTATGACGACACAAAAACATATCCCGACACACTGGAGCAGCTCGTCCCTGCGTATTTGGAGGAAGTTCCAAGCACCGAATACAGCGGGATTTTCACAAGCGGCAAGTTCCGCTACGCCAAAGACGAAGAGAACCGCTGGTTCAATCTGAAGTTCTACGGCTTTTTTGAGAAATGGTACTGGAACAACGACAAAAAATTCTGGGAATTCGAAGAGGATTGACATTTTCCCGCCGTTTTTTTTGTCGGCGGTCGGCCGGAGGATGTGGTATAATGGTCCGCGTCTGGAGCCATCCGGCAAGCTGCTGCCGCTCCAAGAGGATTGGGGCGGGAAAAAACAAAAAAAGGAGTGAAAAAATGGGATTCTGCAAGGATTTCGCATGGGGGGCGGCCACGGCCGCCTATCAGGTCGAGGGGGCATGGAACGAGGGGGGAAAGTCGCCGAGCGTCTGGGACGTATTCTGCCACGACGGCTCCCACATCAAGGACGGCGGTACGGCTGACGTGGCCTGCGACCACTACCACAGGTTCAGGGAGGACGTGAAGCTCATGTCGGACTTCTCCCTCAATTCCTACCGATTCTCCATCTCGTGGTCGAGAGTCCTGAAGTTCGAGGAGACCGCGGACGGAGGGCTTTCGTTCAGGGAGAACCCGGAGGGGATCGCCTTCTACGACGCCCTGCTCGACGAGCTGGCCGCCAAGAACATAGAGCCATACGTCACGCTCTACCACTGGGATTTGCCGCTTCCGATAAGCCGGAAGGGCGGCTGGCTCAACAGGGCCACGTCCGACTGGTTCGAGTTCTACGCCCGCACGGTCGCCAGGCTCTTCGGCGACAGGGTGAAGCGCTTCATCACATTCAACGAGCCGTCGGTGTTCGTGGGGCTTGGGTACAAGGAGGGCGTGCACGCTCCGGGCTACAGGCTGGACACGTCCGACATCCTCCTCATAGGGCACAACGTCCATCTCGCGCATGGAAAGGCCGTTCGCGCCATCAGGGAAATCGTGGGGGACGCGGAGGTCGGAATCACGCTCGCGTCGTCGCCCGTCCTGCCTGAGAGCGATTCAAAAGAGGCCGTGGAGGAGGCGAGGAAGGCGTATTTCGCCTGCAAAAAGGACGACGTGGTGTTCTCGGACAGCTTCTGGTGCGACCCGATAGTGAAGGGGAGCTACCCTGAAAGCCTTTTCGAGGAATGTCCGTCATTCGCTTCTGAGATAATGGATGGCGACATGGACATCATAAAATCCAAGATCGACTTCCTTGGAATCAACATCTACCAGGGGCGTTTCGCGCGTCGGGAACTCAGGCCGGCGGGGACGGCGCACACGGACGTGGGCTGGAACGTGACCCCTACCGCCCTCTACTGGGGCGCTCGGTTCTTCTACGAGCGATACGGGCTTCCAATCTACATCACCGAGAACGGCATGGCCTGCCACGACGCCGTGAGCCTCGACGGCAAGGTCCACGACCCGAACAGAATCGACTATTTGCACCGCTATCTCCTCGGACTCCGCGACGCGGCCGATTGCGGGGTCGATGTCCGGGGCTACTTCCAGTGGAGCCTCATGGACAACTTCGAGTGGGCGGAGGGCTTCAACCCGCGCTTCGGCATGGTCTACTGCGACTACAGGACTCTGGAGCGCATCCCGAAGGACAGCGCGTACTGGTACAAGAAGGTCATAGAGAGCAACGGCGACTGCCTTTGACAAAAAGCGGGGGCTTCCAGCCTGCGTTTCCGCTTCTTGGAAGCCCCCTCTTTGCAGTTCGCTTCGGAATGCTCTAGGTCGAAAGTCGAGTTTATGCATACCGTAGTTGCAGAAACAAGCTCCCAGCGGGAACCCGTCCATCAAAACGGCAGTACCGCTTCGCGGTGGCGTTAACATCGCTTGCGATGTTTAGTGTTTTGATGGACGGAACCCCGCTTCCGCTTGTTTCTGCCATTGCAATGTGAAAACTCGACTTTCGCCCCTCTATATTTTCCCGACGTTCCCGTTACTTTGTCCTGAACCTCAGCACGTTCCATGAGACCGGCTTGAGAGTGACCGTGTAAACACCCTTTTCGCCCTTGCTCGGAGGAATGTCGGCGGGTTTCACGGCATCCGGCCTTTCGAGCGAGTTCTTCGCCGAGAGGTCGCTTCCCGAAAGCTCCGTCCTCATTGTCATCAACGTGTCCCCGAACGACGACAGGTCGATCTCGGTCTCCGACGATTCCGTCTTGCTCGTGTTCAGGGCGAACACGGTGACGGTTCCGCCTTCCTCGTTGTGCACCGCACTGAAGATGACCGCCGGCACCTCCCCGTACTCCTTCGTGACCTTGTTCTGCACCTTCGAAATCGGCGTAAGGACGGTGCCCCTTCCGTATACGGAGATGTCCCTGAACGGGAAGTATATCGACTGCTTGTACGCGCCCTTTCCCGGCTCCGTGAAGACCGGGGCGATGACGTTCACGAGCTGCGCGAGGCAGGCCACCTTCACCCTGTCCGCGTGGTTCAGGAGCGTTATGGCCATTCCTCCGAACGCGAGGGCGTCCAAAAGCGAGTAGTGGTCCTCGAGGATTCTCGGAGCCTCCATCCACGGATGCGGCTCCTTCTTGCTCTGGTACCAGATGTTCCATTCGTCGAACGAGAGGTACATCTCCTTTCTGCTCCGCTTGAGGGCCTTCACGTAGTCGCAGGTGGCTATGCTCGTCTTGATGAACTGGTCCATGTCGTAGAAGGACGCGAGGAAGTCGTCGTCGTCCCCCTTGTTCTCGAAGTATCGGTGTATCGATATGTAGTCCGCCAGGTCGTACGTGTGCTCGAGCACTATCCTGTCCCATTCCGGGTATGTCGGCATCGAGGACGACGCGCTTCCGCAGACGATCGTCTTTATGGACTCGTCCGTCCACTTCATCAGCTTGATGGCCTCCCGCGCCTTCTTTCCGTAGTCCACCGCGTCTAGGTGGCAGATCTGCCAGGGCCCGTCCATCTCGTTTCCCACGCACCAGTACTTTATCGCGTGCGGTTCCCTGTGGCCGTTCCTTATCCTCAAATCGCTCCACGCGGTTCCCGATGGGTGGTTGCAGTACTCCACCATGTCGGCCGCGTCCTGCACCGTCCCCGTCCCCATGTTCACGGCGGCCATGACCTCGGTGCCGGCCTTCTTCGCCCAGTCCGCGAACTCGTCGATTCCGATCTGGTTGGTCTCCACCGTGTGCCACGCCCTGTCGAGCCTGACTGGCCTTTTTTCCCTCGGTCCGATTCCGTCCTTCCAGTTGTAGCCGGAGAGGAAGTTCCCGCCCGGGTACCTCACGAGTCCGACCCTCAGGTCCTTCACCATGTCGATGACGTCGCGCCTGAATCCCTGGCCGTCCGCCGTTTCGTGGCCAGGCTCGTATATCCCGGTGTAGACGGCCCTGCCCAAATGCTCTATGAACGAGCTGAAGAGCTTGTCGTCGACCTTTCCGTTCGTGAACTCCTTCACGACTGTGACTTTGGATTTCATTGGCTTCTCCTTTTTTTGATTACGCACGTTTTTGAAACTTCCGGGGCGTCACGCCAGCACGGTCACCGCCGCCACGGCGTGCGCGCCTAGGTTGATCGAGACGCTGTTTCCGTCGTTGATTTTGACCTGCAGCGTTTTCTCGGTCACGGCATCTTCCTGTCCGAACGTGTTGATTGTGTCCATCCTCTCTCCGGTCACGACTGTCGCAGTCGCCGACTTTATCGTTCCGTCGAGGTGGGCGAAGCTGATTTCGACTTCCTTCGATGCGCTCGCATCCGTGTTCGCTACGGTCACGAGGTACTGCTTCCTCGCGCCCGACTTCTCTGGCGCGTCCTTCTCCGACGCCGATACGCTGAGCCCCGGAACCACGACGTTCTCCTTCGCCTGCACACCCCTGAGGCTCGCGTTGTAGTCTGGGACGTCGTTTACCCCGCAGTAGGAGTATGCCGCGCTCGTTCCGAGGAGCGTCGCGCCCTGGTGTCCCTTGTACTGGTGCAGGACGTGCCATGTCGGTGTGAGCACGATTCTGTCTCCCTGCGCGAGCACTGGAGACTGGAGGACGTTGACCGCCTGCGCGAGGTTCGCGATTCTGACCCTGTCCGAGTGGTTGTTGAATATGTTGAGCGTGATTCCAGCCACGACCGCGTCGCAGACCGAGTTGTCCTGTTCGAGGAAGCCCGGGTTCGTGCCCTCTTTCGGGGCGAACCAGTTTCCCCATTCGTCCACGACCATCGCCACGCGCTTGTCCGGGTCGTACCTGTCCATTATCTCGCCGTGCCTCCTGATGAGCTCGTCCATCCTGAACGCGTTCCTCATTATCCTGTACCAGCCTTCCTCGCTGAATCCGGTAGCAGGCTTCTTCTCCTCCCAACGGTACTCGTAGGTGTAGTAGTGGAGGGAGAGCCCGTCCATGAGCCAGTGGGCGTTCCTCATGAGGACCTCCGTCCAGTTGTAGTCGTCCACGTTCGCGCCTCCGGCGATCTTGAAGATTTTGTTCTCGCCGTACTGCCTGACGAAGGTCTGGTACCTCCTGTACATGTCAGCGTAGAATTCCGGCCTCATGTTTCCGCCGCCGCCCCAGTTCTCGTTGCCGACCCCGAAGTAGTCGAGCTTCCACGGCTCCTTCCTTCCGTTCTCCGCCCTGAGCTTGGACATCGGGCTCTCCCCCGAGAACGTCATGTACTCGATCCACTCGTCCATCTCCTGCACGGTGCCGCTTCCGACGTTGCCGCAGATGTACGGTTTGCAGCCGAGCTCGTCGCAGAGCCCGAAGAACTCGTGGGTGCCGAAGCTATTGTCCTCGGTGACGCCTCCCCAGTTCGTGTTGACCATGCGCTTCCGGCTCTCCTTCGGACCGATTCCGTCCTTCCAGTGGTACTCGTCGGCGAAGAGTCCGCCCGGCCACCTGAGGTTCGGGATGTCCAGCTCCTTGAACGCCTCCACGACAGCCTTGTTGTAGCCGTGGATGTTCGGAACCGCCGAGTCCTTGCCGACCCAGAATCCTCCGTATATGCAGCGCCCGAGGTGCTCCGAGAAATGCCCGTAGATGTCCCGGCTTATCACCGACTTTCTGTTTTTCGTATCAACAATTATTGATTCTTTCATCGATTCTTCTCCTGAAAACTCAGTTTTTTATATCTATGATTCGATGATAAAGGCGGTTTTTATATTTTGCAAGAAAAATATATCAATAAAAGTTGAACATAATCAAAATTTCTCGTTTAGAAAAATCAGGAAAAAAAAAGGACGCCGCGTCCGCCGCGGCATCCCATTCTCTCAGTCCGAACTTTCCCTACTGCCCTTTCTCGGTCACGACCGCCCCCGAGGCTGAATAGGCTCCGCCGTCCGTCCTGTAGAGCCTCTCCACGCCGCTCGCGGCCACCGTTCCCCCGGAGATTCTTATGAAGTGGCTTGTCTTGGGGTCGTCCTCCTTCGTGTCGGTCTTGAATGCCGTGCCGAGGTTCTGCATGAAGAAGCTTCCGCTCTGGATGAGGATGCCGTCGTCGGCCTTGACTCCGTTCTTGGAGTTCAGGAAGTATGCCTTGAAGGTCTTGTCCTTCTCGACCGTGAGCGAGCGGCAGTTCAGTGCAGAGCCCTTGTCCGTCCCCTGCAGGTAGAACGTTCCGCTCCCCTTGATTTTCACGTCGTCCGCCTTGATTCCGTGGTAGACCCTGCCCACCGCGTAGAGGGTGCCGCTTCCGCCTAGGGCCATGTCCTTCCTTCCGTGGATTGCCGCCGTCTTCTCCTTCGACTCCCCCGACGAGACGACGTAGTTCACCGTACCCGCCGTGGTGGAGATCTCGGTCTTCGCCTCGCAGTGGACGGCCGGTAGCCCCTTGTCGTTCTCTATGAAGGCGTTGTTGAATTTCAGCACCGTGTTCTTCGTCCTGCTCACAATCTGGCCGTTGAAGTAGCCCGATATCGTGTATGTCACGTCCTCCTTTTTGGGGGCTATGACGATTCTGTCTTCCGCGATTGTGACCGTCCTGTCCGACGGCGTTATGGTCAGCGTCCTGCCGTAGTTCCGCCTTGCCCCGTCGATTTCGATAGCCGCGCCCTGTCCGTGCGCGAAAGCGCAGAGACCTGCGACGTAAAGCGCGGCCGCCATTTTAAGTGTGCTGAATCCCATGTTTTTCTCCCGGATGCTTCCCTACAGAATCGGCGACTGCTGGTCGTCGGGGTTTTCGATTATTATGTTGAGGTTCCCGTTCCTCGTCCTAAGCTCGTCTATGAACGACTTCTCGTCCATGCCGGGCTTGGGCTGTATCCAGTAGGAGATTGTGAAGAGCGTGCCCATGTTCGACGTCTTCACGTTCTTGACTCCGTATTTTACAAGGTTCCTCTCGAAAATGTCCTCGAACGCCCCCTTGTAGTTCATGTCCTCCGGTATGGTGATTTTGAGGATCTGCTTGTCCTCGACTTTCCACGCCTTCGAGACCGCGACGAAGACCGCCGTCACCACGATTACCGACGCGAAGCCGAGGAAGTAGTCCCCCAGCCCTATGACAAGCCCCGCCGCCACCGAGAAGAAGACGAAGAGGATGTCCTTCGAGTCCCCCGGTATGCTCCTGAATCGGACGAGGGCGAAGACGCCCGCCAGCGACAGCGTCTTCTTGAGGTCCGTCGCTATGAACGGGATTACGACCGCCATTATGCACGGCAGCAGCAGGACCGTTATGACGAAGTTCTTGGAGTACCGCCTGCCCGTGTTGGCAAGGACGTAGCCCGCCGCCGCGATTGCTCCCGCTACGAGTCCCATCGCCATGCCGAAGAGGATGGAGATGCTGTCCGAGTTGACTGTGAATCCGCTCAAAAAATCCATGTTTTGCTCCTGTAGTTTTTTTATTCTGTTGCTTGCTTTATTGTCTTGTTGCTTTTTTCTGTGAGAACCGCCTGTACTCCGTTCCGTATTTGGAGAACGACGTGCTGAAAATCCTCCTTGAGGAGAGAAACTTCACGAACCACATCGGAAAGACCTTGAACGCCTTCGCCTCCATGAGCCACTGCCCCTCCTCCAGAAGCTGCTCTCCGTAGGCCGGCGAGTCGAGCCTCAAATCGGTCCTCCTTGCCTGTATGTTCCTGTCGAGGGTGAGCCGGAAGTCCGAGTTTCCCTTCTCGAAGAACGCCCACCTGTCGTAGGAGATGAAGACCTTCGGCTTCAGGTGGTGGAAGCGCATCGTGTAGTCTATCTCCCTCATTACTTGCGCGTTCATCTTCGGGCGTTCGGGAATCGAGCCGCTCTCGAAGTACTTGTATGCGTCCTCAAGCGTGAACGCCGTCCGCCTCTTGTTCACGACCCCGTCGAATTTCTTCTTGCTCTCAAGGAAGACCTTCGCATCCAGGGGCACCGTCCCGTAGCTCCTGAGCCTTATCTTCTCCTTGAAAATCGGCTTCTCAAGCGACTTGATTATGAGTTCGTCCGCCGGAGTGTCCAGGTAGAGGTTGCAGATTTTGTACGGCTTCCCGCCCTTGTTGAACGGGTCGCTGTCCATGCGCTCTTCGAGCAGCGGCAGGAGCGTGTCCCTGTCTTCGTCGGTGAGCATGTACTTGATTTCCCTCCTGTTGAAGACTTCTATGGCCATTTTTTCGCCTCCTTTTTCAGAACTTTTTCTTGAATTTGTGGGTGTATGTGATTGGGAATGAGATTGAGGAAAGTCCGTCGTGCCTGGCGTGGTTCATGTCGAGCCTGATTCCCGCCCCGATTTTCCCGTGCTTGTCCGGAAGCTTGAAAACGCATCGGGGATTGATTGTTATCCACGGCTCCGATTCGTCCGTGTCGTAGAGCCATGTCCTGACCTTTATGCTCAGCGATGTCTCCAGCGACTTGTCCACGGCGTAGGTGAGCCTGAGCTGCGAGCAGAAGGGGATTGTGCGGGCGGGGTACTCGTCCGTCCTCTTGGCCGTCCCGTCCTTGTACTTGACCACGGTTTCCCCGCGGATTATTGTCGTCGTCTTGGTGCCTATCAGGTTCCCGTCCGAGTCGTAGTACTTTATCGTCCCTATGTATTCGTTCGTTAGCCCCGACACCACGTCGGCGTAGATTCCGAATCCGTTTGCGAAGAGGTAGCCGAACGAGGCTCCGAGCGCGTATTTCGTGGACTGCTTCTTGTATTCGTAGTCGTCGTTCCTTTCGACGCGCGCTTCCGGGAGGTAGTCCGCGTCCGTGAAGTTGTAGTAGAAGCCCGCGTTCAGAACGAGGTCGCGCACTCCTGTGAATCCCGCGAACGCTCCGAACTTCCTGTCGTCCTCGAGCACGTCGTGGGCTGTGAACGCCATGTCGAACAGGTCCTTCACTCCGGCGTTCACTCCGAAGTCCACCGCCTTCTCGAATTCGTCAGTGTCCGGGTACATGGTGGCTCCGGCCGCAGCCTTCAAATACGCGTCCGTTCCTCCTGGAAGTGTCCACGCCCAGTCGCTCGAAAGTCCGCCCGCGAATCCGTTGGTGTAGATGGCGGCGCTCTCCGTGCCGAAGTACCTGTCCTCCCCGAGGGAGTCCGTTATGAGCCGCCCGTATTTCGTGGTGTCGTCAGCCGCCGCCAGGTAGGCCGAGTCCGCCGCGAACCGCTTGTAGAAGTTCGTCCCCGCTATTAGCCCGAACTGCGGAACCGGCTCGTAGTGGACGAACCCAGACGGAGCGATGACGAATGTGGACGGCGAGTCGTCCGATGTGTCGAGCAGGAGCTCCAGCCTGAGCCGCGCGTCCACTTTCTCCGTCTCCAGGTCCGCCTGGAACTGCTCCCCAATGGCGAATGCGTTCTCCGTCACGGTCCCGCCCGATATTCCGTCCGTCTTCGAGTGCGTGAAGAGGTCGCTCTCTCCGATTTCGTCGATGTCGCTTCCGACCGTGTTCTTGATTGTCAGCTTCCCCGCCGCGGCCGAGAACGCACTGAGCGCAATCATCGTTGTCAATATCGCTTTTTTCATCTGCTTTTCTCCTAGCGATTGCCTCCGGGGCCGCTTGAGCTTCCAGGAGTGTTCGAGGATGTCGACGAGGCTGATGTGCTTGCGGTCTTCGATGAAACAGCGGTTCCGCTCGCGCTTGTCGCTGGAAGGTAGAACTCCGTTCCTGATGCATATTCCGTTCCTGATACGGAGGCTGATTTGTAGGCTGTGTATGTGCCGCTCAACGAGTTGTCCATGTAGAGTGCCGTCGAATATGCGTATGGCGCTTTCACGGCTACGACATTCTCTCCGCTTGAGTCGTTGATTGCGAAGTATGTGTTTGCGCTTCCGTTGCACGATGTGTAGTTCACAAGTTTTATGCTGGAAGAGACTTTCGCCATTTCTCCCATCTGGTCTGTTCCAACGGCAAGCAGCTTTCCTCCTGTGACTTTGAATGAAGAGTCGAAGTCGATTGGGGAGTTGTCGTTCGCGTATGTGCAGACTGCCGTAACTCCGCCTGAGACAGAGACTGTTCCGTTCGAGTCGATTCCGTCGCCTTTCGATTTCACGTAGACGAAACCTCCACTGATTGCGATGCTGGAGCCTGCGTTTATTCCGTCGTCGTTTTCTGCCGAGACGATTGTGCTTCCGCCTGTAATCGAGACGCTCGTGTCCCCCTCTATCCCCTCAGGCGCGAATGTTATGCTGCCAGAGCATTTCACTCCGTCGGCATCGTAGTAGCTTCCTGTCTTGTTGCTGTCGCTCGTGTAGCCCGTCACTCCCGTCACAGTGAACCTGTTCTCTCCTCCTGCAATCTGCACAACTGGCGCGGCGATTCCCTTGCCGTTGTATGTCGTGGCACTTACGCTTCCTCCGTTGATTTTTACGTAGCTTGAGCTGTAGTTCTCGTCGTCCGTTTTGAACGCGTTCGCCTTCCGAAGCTCGCTCGTGCTGACCACGCCCTGTCCGTCGAACGCAACGCTTCCTCCGTCCACGACGATTCCCTGTCCGCCGAAAAGTCCGTTCTTTCCGCTGGAGCTTCCTGTGTAGTTCTTCAAATCGTATGTTCCGCCCTCGATTGTGAGGATTCCGTCCTTCGAGGCGATGCAGTTCTTGTAGCCCTGCGTTATCGAGAGGCTTCCGCTTCCTGAAATCGTCATGCTTCCCTTGCTGTAGAGAGTCCCCTTCGAGTCGCTTCCTTCCTCGCTTCCAACCCTGCCGCTGTCGCAGGTGGACGCGCTGTCTCCGTAGCCGTAGCCGTATTTTCGGCCGTCCACGAGCGTGTTGTCTCCAATCAGGAAGACGCTCGCGCTTCCGCCTTTAGTCATGTCGATGCAGGGGTAGTTCGATGAGCTGATTGATGCGCTTTCCAGATACACGCCCGTTTCGAACGATGTCGAAGTCTGTATCTTCACCCCGCCGTTTTCCATGCTTCCAGAGAGGTGCACGCCCGTGTTCTTTGTGGTGTCCGTGAGGTTTATCCTTATCAGATTCGTTGAATTTCCTGAGCTGTCCTCCGTGTAGTCGATTTTCGCGCTTCCGCCCAAAAGGGAAGTCTTGGAGGTGCTGATTGATGTCCATGTGGAATTGTCTTCTGAGACTTTCCCTTCCGACAAATCGACATATATCGACTGGCTTTCCACGAATGAGGAGCCGCTTGCGGTTGTCGATGCGCTCCCGGACATTGTGCTGTCATAGTCTTCCGAAACAAGGCATCCAGACGAACCTGCGGCTAGAGCCGTCATCAGTAGCATTGGAATTGCTTTTAGAGGATTTTTCATAAATGCTCTCCTTATTCTCAAAAACGGTGGTGATTTTTTTGATTAGGTCGAATGTCGAGTTTATGCATACCGTAGTTGCCGAAACGCGCTCCCAGCGGGAACCCACAGCCGAATACGGCAGTACCGCTTTGCGGTGGCTGATTGTATTCGACTGTGGAACCCCGCTTCCGCTCGTTTCGGCCATTTCTCTGTAAAAACTCGACTTTCGCCCGATTATAAAACAGCGCGGTTGATTTTACAAAAAATTAACCTTAAATTAACATTTCCTTTTCATGACAGGCAGCCCGAGTAGGGGTGCCGACAAGGGCGCGGGCGGCGGCGGAACAAAAGAAAAAACATGCAAACAAAGACTGTTCGTGACTTTGAATGTGCGGATTCCATGCAAAACCGAAAGTGAAATATTCCGCGAAGCGGAAAAAAAATTTTTTAAAAAATTGAACAAATGTATAGTTGTTGTTTGTCCCGAAAAAAGTGAGGATTCAATCACTATGAGATTTCAACAGACAGATTTTTGGACATTTTTCAAATGCGACCACGGCTGGAAGAAAATTTCAGCGGATTTTCCAGTGGGAAACGGAGAAAAACAGAGCGTGAATGTCCTGCACCGGACGTTCAGACTTGGATTTTTTCAGGCGGCGCTCGCGTATGTCCCGATGGCTCCAGAATTTTTCGCGAAAGACGAGAACGGCACCAAAAGCGATTCGGAAACAAGCGCGTATTTGAAAAGGGTAGAGGAATTTTCAAGGGAAATAAAAGAGAGCCTCCCGAAAAACACATTGTGCATAAGATACGACATTCCGCTCGACTTCAAGACGGTGGAGGAGAGGGACGAATCGGTTGAAAGGATAAAGAGGCTGTCGAAAAAAGAGAGAATCAACATAAAGAAGAACAAAGTCGACATCCAGCCGCCTGATTCAACATGGCTCGACTTGTCAAAAAGCGAGGACGATTTGCTTTCTTCGATGAAGAGCAAGTGGAGATACAACGTGCGCCTCGCGCAGAAAAAAGGCGTTGTCGTCCGCGCGTCGCATTTCGGGGACGAGAATTTCGAGCGCGACTTGGACTCTTTCTACGAGCTTTACAAGACCACATCAGAACGCGACGGAATAGGGCTGCATCCAAAAGCCTACTACAGGGATTTGCTCGAACGCGGCGCGAACTCGATGAACGCGCGGCTGTCCAAGACCGGAAAGACCGAAATCACGCTCTACATCGCGAGTCACACCGAAACCGACGAGAACGGCAAAGAGAAGACCGACGATTTGGCTGCGATAATAACGCTTTTCCAAGACGACGAGGCGATATATCTGTATGGTTGTTCCGGCAACGTGAAGCGGAATCTCATGCCTGCCTATCTCGTCCAGTGGACCGCCATCTGCGACGCGAAAAAGTTCGGCTCAAAGATTTACGATTTCTACGGAATCCCACCCACGGGCGCGGAAAACCACCCGATGCACGGACTCTACCTCTTCAAGACAGGATTCGGGGGCGAGGAAGTGCACAGACCGGGCAGCTTCGATGTTCCGCTCTCACGACTGTACGGTCTGTACACGATGGCCGAGGACTTCCGGGCCTGGTACCACAAGAAGTTCCTCAAAAAAATCCGGGGAAGGTAAAAATTGTTTTTTTTGGCTGGAGAGGTTTTCACTTTTTCAGCCATTTTTTTCCTGCGAGGCGAATCAAAAAAAGAATGCCGCGCACGCAAAGCTCAAAGCTCATGGCGAACCAGATTCCGTTCAGGCCGAAATTCCCCACCAGAATGACCGCCAGCGGAATCCTGATGAACCAGACAGAGCCGAATTTGAAAATGCTAGGCACAAACGTGTCGCCGGTTCCCCTCAAGGCTCCGTTCGCCACAAGGGAAGCCCCATAGAACGGTTCGCAGAACGCCTCGATTTTTAGGATGAATGCTCCAATCTCGATTATTTCACTGTCGGGTGTCAGCAAGGACATCATTTCCCGGCCGAAGAAGAACATTATGCTGCCGGTAAAGACCATCAAGACCATACCGGAAAGGGTAGTGAGCCAGCCGAATCGGTACGTGAGGGCCTTTCTTCCGGCTCCGAAACTCTGGCCGCACAAGGTCGAAGCCGCAGCTCCGATTCCATAGGCCGGCATGAAGCAGAGACTTTCCACTGTAACGCCGAAACTGTTCGCGGCCAATGCGGCTTTTCCAAGGGGCGCGGTTATTTTCGAGTAGGCGATTTGCCCGCCTGACATTATCACCTGCTCGAAAGCGATTGGAAGCCCTATTTTCACCGCGGATTTTATGATTTGGCTCTCAAAAGTGAATTTTTCCCCATCCGTGAATTTCAGAATCGACTTTTTCAGAAGAAAGAACATCAAGAACGAGGTCACAATGAACCTCGAAGTAAAAGTCGCAATCGCCGCGCCCAAAACGCCCAAGCCCAATGCGAAGATGAAGAGATAGTTCAGCCCCACGTTCAGGATCGCCATGGAAATCTGCGCGAAACTCGGAACCTTCATCTCTCCCGCGCACTGGAGAAGTTCCGCCGACAAATCGTTCATCTGCACGACGGGGACGGAAAGACAGAAGACGAAAAAGTAAATCCAAGCGTCGTGCCTTATCTCGCTGTCGGCTCCAAGCCAATCCGGCAGAAAAAAGCTGACGGAGCAGCCGATCGCCATCAGCACCACGGAAAAAAGGAAAGTGGAGAGCAGGGCGTTCTTCACGAGATTCCGCGCCTCCGTTTCCTTCTTCGCTCCAATCAGCTGCGCGCACTGCACGGTGAAGCCCATTGCGGCAGCGAAAGTCAGTCCAAGGACAAGCCAGGTGCTCGAAGCAACAAGACCAATCGCCGCCGCCTGGCTCGACCCCAGATGCCCGACCATCGAAGCGTCGATGAACGACATCACAATAGAAGAAAGCTGCGCCAGAATCGATGGAAGGCTCAACTTTCCAATCAGCAGAAGCTGTGTTTTGAGCGGCATTTCCTCGCCGTTCCTCATTCTCAAAAGCAATTCAACAGTTTTCATGCACTCACCACAAAATTCAGGAAAAAGACCTCTCCATCCGCACCACAATCTCCGAAATCCTCTCTTTTTCTATTCCAGAATAGTTCAGCACGAACGAAGCGGCAGACTGCATGGAACTTTCCACATAGAAAAAATCCGACAGAAGCGGAATGTTGATTTTCTCCGACAAGAGTTTCTCCCGTATTTTCGCACTTGAAAGCGGTTCGGGAAGATTTTTCAACTCAAGCAGGAAGTGCAGGCCGGAATTTTCCTCATGAATCGTGGCCTTGGACTTTATGGAACTGGAATTTATCGAATTGATGAAAGCGTTCCTGATGTTTCTGTAGTAGTTCTTCATCCTGATGATGTGCTTTCCGTAGAATCCGCCGCTTATGAATCTGGCAAGCGTGAACTGCTCGAAAGCGGAGACAGGGCACGAATAGAAGCCAAGCCTTTGCTCGAACCGCTCCAGAAGCGAATCTGGAAGAATCATGTAGCTGATTCTGAACGAAGGGGCCAGAGTCTTTGAGAAAGTGTTCATGTAGATGACGCGGGAATCGTCTGAGGAAAGAAGCGACGGAAGCGGCTTTCCGTTGAAGCGGAATTCGCTGTCGTACTCGTCCTCGATGATGAACGAGCCGTTTTTCTCCGCCCATGAAAGAAGCTCCAGCCTTCTCCTCACCGGCATGACGATTCCGGTCGGAAAATGGTGGGACGGGGAGACGTGGACGACCTTCGCTCCGCTTTTCTCAAGATTCCCCGGATTCACTCCGCATTCGTCGATGTCCACGGGAACGACAGACGCTCCGTTCAAGGCGAAGACCTTCGCGACCTTGTGGTAGCCGGGGTTCTCGACCGCATAAGCCGAATCCGTCCCCAAAAGCTGCACAATCATCGAGCAGAGAGATTCAGTTCCAGAACCTATGACGATTTTTTCGGGGGAAACATCCATGTTCCGAAAATCCCGAAGGTACTCGGAAATCGCAATCCTCAATTCCAGAACGCCTTTCACGCTCACCCTGTCCAAAATCCGAGCCTTGATTTCCTCGTCGGTCAAAACTTTCCGCATAAGATGCGCCCAAAGAGAAAACGGAAAGTTTTTTGAATCCGCTGAATTGCTGGTAAAGTCAGCGAAAAATGCTTCGCTTTTTTTCGGCTCGTCGGCGCGCTCGTGGCTTGCCGCTTTTTCCCCAATCGAAGGAACCGATTCAGAGACCGCGACGTCCGCCAAATCCGTGACGAAAAAGCCCTTTTTTTCAATCGAATAAATGTAGCCCTCGGCGATAAGCTCCGCATAGGCGTTCTGCACCGTCATGACGCTCACGCCCAGATGCTCGGCGAGAGAGCGTTTTGACGGAAGCCGCCCGTTCGGAAGCAGTTTGCCGTTCGATATTTGCGAGCGGATTTCGTCGCAGAGAGTTTCGCAAAGTCCTTTTTTGGAAGCGGAAAAATCAATCGTGAACATTCTGCGATTCTACTGTTTTTTTGATAAAATAAAAAACATGACAGACTTGTACATTTTCGACTTGGACGGAACTTTGATAGATTCGGGAGAGGACATCGCCGACTGCGTGAACGAAGCGTTCTCCCATTTTGGATATTTCAGAGTGGAGAAGGAAAAACTCATCGCATTTTTGGGCGACGGAGCGAGGGCATTGATTGAACGCGCCCTAAAAGAATCCACCAGAGGAAAATTCGACTTTGAGAGCGACTTCGGAAAAAGGAAATTCGACGAACTTTTGAACTGGTACCTCGAATACTACTATGAGAATCCAGTCAAAAAAACGAAACTCTACGCCGGAATCAAGGAACTTTTGAGGACGCTCAAGGAGAAGGGAAAAAAAACAGCCGTACTGACGAACAAGCCCGGAAGAATCGCAAAGACGATACTTGAAAAACTCGAAGTTGAAAAATACATCGATTTGATAGTGAGTCCCGACGATTTTGCGAAGAAAAAGCCGGACCCCGCCGCGTTGGCTTTCACGGTCGGAAAAATCAACGAAAAATTCGGAAGCTCATTTGCGGAAGACAGCGTGATAATGATTGGAGACAGCAATGTGGACATAGAATGCGGAAAAGCCTACGGCTGCAAGACTGTCGGCTGCCGTTCGGGAATCGGCGACACGGAAAAACTCTTGTCGGCCAGGCCGGATTTGTCTTTCGCGGTCGCCTCCGAAATCGAAAAATTCATCGACGTGCTCTCCGAAAACTCCGACATATCGGAAATCCAGAAATTCGCCATGGAAAACGAGGTTCCGATTCTGCAGGACGAAGGCTCGACTTTCATCTGCGACTACATTCTTTCTCACAATGTAAAAACGATACTCGAAATAGGAACTGCAATCGGCTTCTCTTCGATACGATTCGCGAAACTGAACCCGCAGATAAAAGTCACGACAATCGAAATCGACGAGAAACGCTACGAAACGGCAAAGAAAAACGTGGAAAACGAGAATCTTTCCGACCGCATAGAGCTGATTCTCGGAAACGCGCTTGAAACCCCAATCGACAAGAAATTCGACCTGATTTTCATCGACGCCGCAAAAGCCCAGTACATCAAGTTCTTCGAAAAATACAAGGAAAACCTCACCGAAAACGGCGTCATCTTGAGCGACAACCTCTCGTTCCACGGCATGGTAGAGGACTTGAGCCTGACGCACAACTACAGCACCATAAAGCTCGTCAAAAAAATCAGGAAGTACATCGAATTCCTCAAGAGCAACGAGGAATTTGAGACCGAATTCCACAAAATCGGCGACGGAGTGTCAGTGTCGAGGAAGGTGAAAGGTGAAAGTTGAAAAATTATCATTGTCGGTTCGACTCCGCTCACCGACCAAGCACGGTTGCTGAGCGGAGCCGAAGCACGGTTGCTGGGCTGTTCCCTGAGCGAAGTCGAAGGGAGTCGAAGCATGGTTGCTGAGCGCAGTCGAAGCACATTTTTCATTTTCCATTTATCCGCTTAGCGACTTCCAGGAGCTTCTCCCTGTCGTTCATCTCCGGGTCGTCCAGGACGCACTGGAAAAGCTCCTGCAGAATCTGGCCGATTTTCTTTCCGGCGGGAATTCCAATCGCCATCAAATTCTTTCCGTTCACTTTCATGTCCTTCAAGCTCAAAGCCGACTGGGATTCCTCGATTGCCTTTATTCGCTCGCGGAGGAGAATCATGTTCTCGGCTGTCTGCGTCCCCGGAAGAACATGGACTCTGTGCTTTCCGAAAATGTCCGCCTTCCAGACCTCGAAAATGTCGTCGACGCACTCGGGCTTTATCCTGACGATGAACCTTCTGACAGCGGCGTCGGACCATTTGTCGTTGAAGAAAGTCATGTGGTTCAGAATCAAGTGGGAAACACGGTCGATGAACGCGTTCGGGAACTTGAGGCGCGTGAGAATCGGAACGACGGCCTCGGAAGAATACAGCTCGTGCCTGTGGAAGTGGATTATATCCACGAACTGGCCGGAACCTTTCGGATACTCGGTCTTTTCCACAGTCTTTGCCTTTTTCTTTCCGATGTCGTGGAAGAGCATGGCGGTCCTTACGACGAGATTGCCCTTCGGCGCGCCGTCGCAGGCGTATATGCAGTGGTCGAGAACGTCGAATTCGTGGAAGCTTCTCGCGTCTGCCTGCATTATTCCGCGGCATTCGGCAAGCTCTGGAATGAACATCTTCAAGATGCCCGTGTCCTCCATGAAATGCAGCCCGATTGAAGGCTCGTCCGAGGAAAGCAGCTTTGAGAATTCGTCCCTGAACCTCTCCATCGATATCCCCGAAATCTTTTTCTGCACATCAAAATCCGAAATCGCGCTGAAAGTCTCCTTGTCGATTGAAAAACCGAGCTGGGCGGAAAAACGAAGCGCGCGGACAGGACGCAGCCCGTCCTCCAAAAAACGCTCCTTCGCGCACCCCACCGTTCGAATCACCTTCGCCTTTATGTCGTCCCTGCCGCGGAAGGGGTCAACTATCGAACCGTCCTTGAGAGAAGCCGCAATCGCGTTCATCGTGAAATCCCTTCTGGAAAGGTCGTCCTCCAATGTCGCGTCGAACGATACGGAATCCGGGTGCCTTCCGTCAGAATATCCGATGTCGCACCTGTAGGTCGTCACCTCGATTTCTTTTCCAAGAAGATGGACAGTCACCGTTCCGTGGGCGATGCCCGTCGGAATGACCTTGTGGAAAATCCTCATGACATCCTCCGGCTTCGCGTTGGTCGTAACGTCCCAGTCGGAAGCCGGCTTCCCCATAAGCTCGTCCCGCACCGCGCCGCCGACAAGATACGCCTCGAATCCGTTTGTTTCGAATATCTCGTCCATCTTCTTCAACACAGAAGGAATTTTTATCGATTTCATAGTATATTTCCTTAAAAAAGTTGCCAAAAACATAAAATAAAACAAAAGAATAGCAAAAAGGAGCTTGATTTTCCATGATATGCGTGTTCACAGGCGGAGACGCCCCAAGTCCAGAAAGCACAGAATGTTTTTTCTCTGAAAAGCGGAAGGAGCAGGGCGGCGGATTTTTTCCGTTCAAGTCAATCGCGGCAGATTCCGGGCTTGAGACTTTTGAGGAATATCAAGCCAAGTTGGAAATTTTCTCAATAAAATCGATTCTGGGAGACTGGGACAGCATAAAAAGCAAGGAGAAGCTCTCGGAATACCCGAAGGAAATAATAGAGAACCACATCGTTGACAAAGACTTCACCGACACCGAGCTGGCCCTCGAAAAAGCCCACTCGATGAAGGATTCCCCGGACGAAGAGATTGTCCTGATTGGAGCGGGCGGGGGAAAGAGGATTGACCACCTCATCGCAGTCTACGACCTTTTTTCGACACCCCTGCGCCCCGACACATGGATTACGGGCGAGCAGTTCCTCCATTTTCTAGGAGAAGGAACGCGCGCGGAAATCTCAAACCTCTCGGAGAAGGACACCGTATCGGTGCTGAGGACGAGCGAATCAAGGACGGGCGGAAAGATAGAATCCAAGGGGCTAAAATGGGAGTCCAGTCTTTTCAGGATGGAAGGGGTTCCGAGCATATCGAACAGGATGTCGGAGGACGCGGTCCGCAACCGAATAGAACTGAAGTCCGTCGAAGGGGATTTTGTCATAGCACTGCCGAATTCAGCGAAGATATCGATTTTTCCATTCGATTGAGTTGGAATTTTCGAGAATTCAGACAGTGATTCCGAACGAAAGGATGTTCACCCCCCTCGAAAAGAACACAAGCGCGACAGCTACGCAGAATGTGACTACGAAGCCGAAAAAGAAGAAGACATAGCGCAGCCGTTTCTCAAGGAAAATGCAGACGAAGCTGACCACGGCAGAGGACGCGCTCATCAGCGACAGAAGAATCGATACCGATGTCGTCATGAACAGGAGCAGGTTCAAGTCGGAATCCAAAAACATCTGGAAATTCCCTATGGCGAACATCATGAAAAGTCCCGCAACCAGCAGCGAAAGAAAAACGACGCACCTCCTCGTCAACCTGAAAAGCATCGGAATCCTTTCCTGCATGTTCGACTCAAGGAATTTTCCGGTAAACTCCTCAAGCACGCCAAGTCCGTCCATGTCTTCGGCCTCGTCGATTTCCAACGTATCGACTTCTGCTGCAGACATCAGACTGAAATCGAACCTGGAGCCGTCTTCTTTGTCGTCATTCATCGCTCACCATCCGCGTCGTCAAAAACTCAACAGGGAATTGATTTGTTGAATCAACCCATTTTAAAAACTATCATTAGAAAAAAACATTTACAACAAAATCAGGAGACACAAATGAAAAGACTGTATGGACTCAGGGGAGCGACAGGAGCGGAAAACACGAAAGAATCTATCCAGAAGAACGTCGTGGAAATGTGCCTTGGGCTTTTCGGGTCGAACAAATTGAATCCGGCAGACATCGTATCGATACAGTTCACCCAGACAAGGGACCTCACCGCGATGAACCCTGCGGCAGCTGTCAGGCGGGGGCAAAGCGAATTCGACGTTTCAGGATGCGCTCTGTTCTGCAGCCAGGAGCCAGAAATAGACAACTCGCCGGAAAAAATGATAAGGGTTCTCGTCACCTGCTACATGGAAGAAGGCTCTTCTTTGAACCACGTCTACATCAACGGCGGAGAAAAGCTCCGTCCTGATTTCGCGAAAAAATAAAAAAAATAATTTTTTTTTAGAAAAATCGATTGACAATTTTTTTGAACGAGTATATATTAATACTCGTTCCGAACGACAAGTTCTTAGGAATAAAAAATTAGAAACGCTGCCTTAGCTCAGTTGGTAGAGCACGTGATTTGTAATCTCGGGGTCGTGGGTCCAAGTCCTACAGGCAGCTTACGGGGAGTTCGCATAGCGGCAATTGCGGCGGACTGTAAATCCGCTCCCTATCGGGTTCGGGGGTCCGAGTCCCTCACTCCCCATAAAGGTCTTGAGATGTCTTACAGAATTTCTCAAGACCTTTTTTTTATTCAAAACAAGCGTGTGGAGATATGATGTTTTACGACAATGGATTACAATTTTCATGTAACAGGTGTTCTGATTGCTGCAGGCTATCTCCCGGTGTCGTGTATCTCACGTACGACGACCTCCACAGGCTCTGCGACAAGTTTCAGCTTGGGGAAAAGCAGTTCATCGACATGTATTGCAGATGGATGTGGTATGTAGACAACACAGAAGTCCTGTGCCTCAAAGAGATGAAAAATTTCGACTGCGTGCTGTGGAAAAAAGAATGCGGCTGCAGCGCATACGAGGCCCGTCCGCTGCAGTGTTCCACATATCCGTTCTGGTCGTGGATGCTCGAAGACAAGGAATCGTGGGATTCGTGCGAGAAGGACTGTCCTGGAATAAACGCAAAAAACGGAAAATTGTGGACGAAGGAGCAGATAGAAGAGCAGAGGGCGCTTTACGACAGCATAAATCCGATTCACAAAATAGAATACGAAAGCTCAATATCTACCAAAAACAAAGGAGAAACAAAGTGAACATTCATTTTTGGGGGGTTCGAGGCTCGATTCCGACACCGCTGACACCGGCGCAAGTTCAAGCGAAAATTTCAGCGGCCATCAAAAGAATGACGAAAGAGGATGCGGAAAACGAGGAGACAAAGAAGAAATTCATTTCATTGCTGCCGAAGTGGATTTACGGCACGGTAGGAGGCAACACTCCGTGTGTCGAGCTGACGGCTGAGAACGACACGAAGATTGTGTTCGACGCTGGTTCCGGCATCCGAGGCATGGGAAAGTACGGAGTTCCGCAAAAGGACTTCCACTACAACATGCTCTTCTCCCATTTCCACTGGGACCACATACAGGGGTTCCCTTTTTTCGATCAGGCGTACAACCCGAACGCGGTTTTCGACATATACTCGCCGTTCGACAACATGAGGGAATTCATGAGCGACCAGATGGTGCCGCCGTATTATCCGGTGACGATGGACGCGCTTTCAAAGAACATGAATTTCCACAAGATAAGCACGGACGACGTTCTTGACATTGGAGGACTGAAAGTGACGTGCGCGGAGATGTCCCATCCAGGGAAGTCCTACAGCTACCGGGTCGAGGAAAAAATCGGCGACAAAACGAAAAGTTTCGTCTATGCGACGGATGTTGAATTGACACCCGCGGATTTCGAGCGGACGAAAAACAAGTCCCACGTGTTCGAGGATGCCGACGTCCTCGTCCTCGATTCCCAATACACGGTGGAGGAGGCGTTCAGAAAGGAGAACTGGGGGCACTCGTCGTTCTGCTATGCAGTGGATTTCGCGGCCACATGGAACATCGGCGAGATTTACCTTTTCCACCACGAGCCGACATACGACGACAGGAAGCTCGACTCGATACTCGAATCCGCGCAATGGTATGCCGACTATGCGACAAGCGCGCAGGTGAAGGTGCATTTGGCAACGGAAGGGCTTGACATAAAACTATGAACGAAACATCCAGCAATTTGCACGACGGTTTTGCGGAAGCCGAATCCGAAAAGACGAACGAAAAGTTCGGGTTCGACTACCACCTGTCGGATGGAGAGGTCAAAGCGCTCGCCAAGTTTTTCAGGAAGTTTCAATCCTGCATTCCAGAGGAACTCGAAAACCTCAGCGAGCTGATTGAAAGCAAAATATACGATTCAATGACGATATCCGAAGTCATGAATTTCTACTCTTGATTTATGGCGATTGAAAATATTCGCCGGGAAGCAACATGAAAGAGAAGCGTGGTTCAAAAAGCGAATCCGTAAAAAGCAAAAAAAACTCAAAAGCCGAAAAGCCGGACGAATCAGATTCTGAGAATTCGACCGGAAAGGCGACGTCAAAAAATCGCAGAAAACACCCGTTTTTCCTCCTCGGTTTTTTGTTTTTCGTAGTCTTGGTCGTGGCGGCCGGCTTTTTCGCAATCAGAAAGAACATATCTCCAGTGGAACCGGACAAGAACGCGGCAGTCTCCGAGTATGTCAAGATTCCGTCCGGCATGAGCGTGAAGTCGATAGCGGAGATGCTCGAAGAGAAAGGGCTCATACGCTCGTCAAGGCTTTTCTACATGACGGTCAGATTTCCAAAAATCCTGCTGAAGGACTACACGTCCATCGTTTTCAAATCAGGCGTGTACGAGATTTCGCAGTCGATGGACATGGTGGAAATCATCAAGATACTCGCCGACGGAAAACAGGCGTTCATAAAAACATCGATTCCAGAGGGGCTGACGACAAGAAAAATCGCTAAAATCCTTTCCGACAACAAGGTTTGCCGCTACGATGATTTCGTGCAAGCGACAGCGGACAGGGCGATTCTGGAAAAGTTCGGGATACAGGCCGCGACATGCGAAGGCTACCTGTTTCCGGACACTTACTATTTCTATCCAGAGATGCAGGCGCCGGAAGTCGTCGCGATGATGATAGAGAATTTCTTCACGAACCTGAAAACGATAGCGGGACAGTCGGAGTCGGACGGAATAGACTACACGCGCCTAATTCTCGCCTCGATTGTTGAAAGGGAATACAGAGTCGACGAAGAAGCGCCATTGATTGCAAGCGTCTTCCTGAACAGAATGGCCATCGGGATGGGCTTGGAGTCGTGCGCGACGATAGAGTACATAATAACCGAGATTCAGGGGAAGCCGCATCCAGACATCATCACGTACAAGGATTTGAAAATCGACAGCCCGTACAACACGTACAAATGGTCGGCGCTTCCACCGGGACCGATATCCAACCCAGGAAAAGTCGCCCTTTCCGCGGCGTTGAATCCGGCAGAGACGAACTACTACTATTTCACGCTGACAAATTCGGAAAGAGGCTCCCACACGTTCTCGACGACACTAAAGGCTCACGCGAGGGCGACCGCTGAATTCAGGACGAAGAGGACGAACTGACGAGATGCCGAAGATAATAACCCAGGCTTCCATCGACGAGGTGAAAAACGCGGCGGACATAGTATCTGTCGTCGGGGAGTATGTGCAGCTGACGAACAGGGGCGTGAACTGGTTCGGCTGCTGTCCGTTCCACAGCGAAAAGACACCTTCGTTTTCCGTCAACGCGGAAAGGGGGTTCTACCACTGTTTCGGCTGCAAGGCGAGCGGCACTGTCATAAAATTCGTGCAGGAGATGGAAAGCATATCGTTTCCAGAGGCCGTGGAAAGGCTTGCCAGCCGGTACGGAATAGAGCTGAAGTACGAGGACGGGGAGTACGTTCCAGACGAGGCTGACAAAAGGAAGAAAGACTTTCTGTCTCTCTACGAACGGATGTCCAGCACTTTCCACTACCTTTTGACACAGACGCAGCCGGGGGAGCGCGCGTTCAACTACATAAAGGGTCGGGGGCTTTCGGTGGAGACCATAGAGAAATTCAGACTGGGGTACGCTCCCGCCGACAAGTTTTGGCTGAAAAAATTCTTGAAATCCAAGAATTTCACAGACGATTTTTTGGCGGAATCTGGACTTTTCAGCCGAAACTATAAGGACATAGCGTTCTTCAACGACAGGCTGATGTTTCCAATCTTCGACAGGAACGGGGAAGTCGTGGCTTTCGGGGGACGCGCCCTTGAGAGCGACAACAACGCGAAATACCTGAATTCCGGTGAGCTTCCATGGTACCAGAAAGGGAAGACACTTTACGGATTCAACTTCGCGAAGCAGTCGATACGGAAGAACAGGAAGGTGATATTCTGCGAGGGGTACATGGACTGCATAGCGTACCACCAATGCGGAATCGACTACGCAGTGGCGCCTTTGGGAACCGCCCTGACGGACGACCAAGTCCACATGGTGAAAAGTCTGGTCGACGAGGTGGATTTGTCTTTCGACAGCGACGGAGCGGGCCAGGCCGCCACCAAGCGGGCGATAATAATGTGCAGGAAACAGAATCTGCCGGTGAAAGTCATACACCTCAAAGGAGGAAAGGACCCGGCGGAAATAATGATAAATTTCGGGAAGGATTATTTGGCGAACGAGGTGGAAAACTCTATATTTGATTTCGACCACCTTTTGATGTCGCTCACGCAAAAATATCCGGTTGACACACCGGAAGGAAAGGGCAATGTTGCCATGGAACTTTTCGACTATGTTGATGCGTTGCAGTCAGACATCCAAAGGGAATCGACATTGAATCTGATTGCCCAGAAAATAGGGCTTTCAGTGGAGTCAATCCGCAACGATTTCGAGAATCGCGAACAGGCGAAGGAGAAGCTCGCGTCATATTCGGTATTGAGAACCCAGCACGGGAATGCGGAACCGGGGGCGAACGTCCAGATGGATGTCAAACCCGACGCGGAATTCCGGGCAATGCTGGCTGTGGTAGCAGACATGAATCTGTTCGATATGATGAGCGCGGAACTTTCAGAAGGCGATTTCGAGAATCCACTCGCGAGAAGTCTCTTCGCGACATTGAAGGAGTGTCACGAATCGGGGGAATTTTCTTTCGACTCATTGCAGGAGCACTGCCACAACGAAAAGATTCTTCAGATGATAAACGAGTCCATCATCACGGGAGAATACGCGAACAACACGGAACAGTCGGTGGCGGACAGCATACGGATGATAAAAAGGAAATGCCTTGTGAAGAGACAGTCTCGGCTTCAGAATTCTATTCAGAACTTGTTGACGACGGCGTATGACGGGGAAGAGCTTCAGACTCTGCTCGAAGAGAAGATGAGCGTGGACAGGCAACTGAACAACAGGGAATTCTGAGTGTCAAAAAAGAAAACTTAAGGAACAAGGAAATATGAAGAAGGAAGAAAACAAAAGCGGCGAAAGCAACGAAATCATGGCAGAAGCGGCGAAGCTCGGTCCATCGGTCACAAAACTTGTGAATTTCGTCAAGGGGAAGCAGGTCATCACGTTCGAGGAAGTCAACACGATTCTGAGGATAGAGCAGAACAAAGACACGTCCGAGGAAGTGATAGAGAAGAACAACGAGCTGATGGACAAGGTTCTCCAGCTCTTGAGCAAACTCAACGTCCAGGTCATCGAGGACGGAATCGACGAGATGGCGGAAGAGGAGGAGAGCGAGGAAGAGTCTCTCCTCGACGACGACTACGAAAGGGACGACGACAAGGGTGACGACGGAATCGATGTCGATGTGGCCGACGCTTTGGCTGACTTCAACAGCCACAAGCTCGTGAACAGCGACAAGGAGTCAAACATCGACGACCCGATCAGGCTTTACCTGAGGGACATCGGAAAGGAAAAACTCCTCACGGCAGAGCAGGAAGTGAAATATTCGAAGGAGATGGAGGATGGAGAGAACATCATAAAGGATGTCATCAAGCAGGCCGGAATCATGCTCCCGGAATTCTTCGAGATTTCGCAGAAGGCATTCAAGAAAATAGATCCGCACGAACCCGGAAAGCCAAGGAAGGAGATAAACGAGGCGCAGGCGGAGAAGAGACGTCTCAAGAACAGCTACGGGGAATTCATAAAGCCTGTCAAGGACGACATGAAGAAGTACATGGCACTCAAGAAACAGCTCTTCGAGGAAAGCAAGTCGTGCGAAGTCTTCAACGCTCCGCAGCTTGTCGAACTCAGGGCGAAGATTCTTCCGTCCCTCCAGCAGATAGACATACAGACGGAGGAAATCGACAGGTTCAGCTCGAAATTCAGCGAGGCCACGCAGAAAATCGAAGAGTACCACAATACGCAGGAGAAAAAAATGAAGGAGCTTCGTATTGCGAATTCCGCAGAGCTCAGAAGTCTCGGACGAAGGCTCGCCATCCACTCCGAAGCCGTGAAGCTTGAGCAGGAGCTTGGTCTCAGGGGCGACGAAATCAGGGAAATCTACTCCCAAATCCAGAAAATCGACAGGAAGCTCGGGAAAATGGAGTACGAATTCGAAAATTCAGTCGACGAGATTCTTGAGATGGCGAAGCGCATACGAGATGGAGCCAGGAAACTCGCGAAGGCGAAAAACCACCTCATAAACGCGAACCTGAGGCTCGTCGTCTCCATAGCGAAGAAGTACACGAACAGGGGACTCCAGTTCTTCGACCTCGTACAGGAGGGCAACATCGGTCTCATAAAGGCCGTCGAGAAATTCGAGTACAGGAAAGGCTACAAGTTCAGTACGTACGCGACATGGTGGATTCGGCAGGCGATAACCCGCTCGATATCGGATCAGGCGCGCACCATCCGCGTGCCCGTCCACATGATAGAGCAGATAAACAAGGTCGTGAGGGAGAGCAGACAGCTCATGCAGAAACTCGGCCGAGAGCCTACAGACGACGAAATCGCGCAGCAGCTCGGATGGCCGGCGGCGCGCGTCAAGCAGGTCAAGAATGTCGCCAGGGAGCCGATTTCTCTCGAAACTCCAATCGGAGAGGAAGAGGACAGCCAGCTCGGAGACTTCATCGAGGACAAGGACGTGGAGAATCCGGCAAACAAGACTTCGTACACGCTCCTCCAGGAACAGCTCCGCTCTGTTTTGGACACGCTGCCGGAAAGGGAGCAGGAAGTCCTGAAGATGAGGTTCGGCCTAGACGACGGATACAGTTTGACGCTCGAAGAGGTCGGTCTCTATTTCAACGTCACACGGGAAAGAATCAGGCAGATCGAGGCTAAGGCTCTCAGGCGGCTCAGACATCCTAAGCGCGCAAGCAATCTCCACGACTACCTCGAAATGTAGTCCCGCCGATTCTCGCCGAGTAAAAAAATAAGCAACGAAGGTTCCCGCATTTTCCTCAAAAAAGGTTGAATCGGGAACCTTCGTCTTTGTGGACATGACCAGTGAATTTTTATATACTTTGCGGATAGTTTTTGTGAGGTTTTTTGCATGGAAATGACAGAAGTTTTTGACAGTCTGAAATCGCTTCAGGGTGTCTTGGTTAAGAAATACGAACTGGAAAAGCTGATTGACGACGCTCCAAAACAGCTTGTCTATCTCAAGGAGCTCGTTGAAAGTCTCAAAAAGCAATACATAGAAAAGAATTCTGAGTATGAGGAAGTCAAGGCGAAAGTCGACGAACTCACAGAGGAACTGAACAAGACTGTAGAGGAACGGGAAAAGTGCGAGCGCGACATGGACAATGTGACAGCGCACAGGGAATACGAAGCACTTGAAAAGCACATAACAGAAGCCTCTGAAAAAGAAAAATCCATAAGGGACGAACTCAGGGGAGAGCAGGACAAGCTCGCCAGCCTCTCAAGCACGCTGAAGGACAACAAGGAATTCATAGACTCTCAGAAGGCGGAGCTTGACTCAATGAATTCGCAGATGACGGAGACCGTCAACGGCTACAACGAGAGCCTCGAAAAACTCAACGAGGAAGAGAAGGGGTTGTCGGGAGCTTTGGACGAGTCTTATCAGGAGACAGTCCACAAATTCCACAGCATCATCAGAAGAAACAAGGAAGGAATTGTAGCCGTAAGGAACGGAGTCTGCACAGGATGCCACATGATTCTTCCTGCCCAGTTCGCGAACGAGGTCAGGGAGGGCGAATCCATAAAATTCTGCCCATACTGCAGCCGAATCCTCTTCTACGAGGAAGCTGAGGAGAGCGAGATGGAAGACTTCTCGACGCTGGACGAGACAGGAAGCCTCGCGGACTTCGCCGGAGACGATCTCGATGATTTCGGAGAGGATTCGGACTTCGGTGGAGACGACGATACGTTCGAGGATGGATTCGATTCGGACAAGGAAGGAGACGGAGATCTTTCTGGCGATGAAGATTCGGACTTGGACGACGGAGACCTCTCCGACGAGGATCAGGACGATTCAGAGGATCCGAATTCCTAGAATCATGCAGGCGAAAAGCCGTTCGGCAGGACAAAGCCGCCGTTCGGCTGTTGGGAATTGAAATTTCAGAAAAGATATATAACCGTGCTTCGGCCTGCTGATGAAAACAGGACGAAGTGAGGAAAGTCCGGGCTCCACCGGAAAAAATGCCGGACAACAACCGGGCGTCCTTTTTAGGGCGACAGAAAGTGCAACAGAAAATACACAGCCAGAAATGGTGATGGTGAAAAGGCGAGGTAAGAGCTCACCGCGGAATTGGCAACAATTTCGGCATTGCAAACCTCATTTGGAGCAAAGTCAAGTAGCGGCAATCTTTTTCCGGAGAATTTGCCGCGGGTAGGCTGCTAAAGGCATCGGGCGACCGGTGTCTCGGATAGATGGTTATTCGACACAGAACCCGGCTTATTATCTTTTCTGTTTTTTTTGCGAGTGACAAATGAGACAAGAAAGTTTATATGACAGGAAAGTTGTAAAACGAGACGGCAGGTTTTTGAAAAGGCTTGTCATCGTATTCTTGTGCGCGGTTTTCTTGTCGGTATTGATTTTCTTTTCATATTTGTTCATCAGTTCCAAGTTGAACTCAGGGACGTCTCTGTTCAATTTGAAGGCAAAATGGAAAGAGTATAGCTACAAGGACGTTTACGACATAAGCACAGCAATTCTTTACGAGCGTCCTTATAACTATACGGCTCTTGTATTCCACGGTTATTCTGCGTTCTTCCTTTCATTGTCGGACAACGACACGATTCAGGCGCAGAACTACATCGAGGAATCCATAACTAGTCTTAGACAGGCTTTGATTTCTACGACACCGGGGGACGAGAACGTTCCTCAAATCGAATACATGCTCGGCAAAGCCTACTTCTACAAGGATTATCTTTCTGCCTACCATTACTATGCGGACTTGTCCGTGAAATACCTGCAGTCGGCACTGGACAAAGGGTACAGGGCGAGCGACACGGCTGAACTGCTGGGACTCGACTACGCGGCACTCGGAATGACCATGGAGAGCATCGAGTCTTTCTCGGAAGCAATCGTGGAGAGAAGCTCGGACACGCTTATCCTCGCCATTGCCGAGCAATACATCAACGCGAAGCAGTATCAGACAGCCGAGCAGTACCTGCACAGAATATCGAGCGACTGCAAGGACGAGAGGATAGTCATAAGAAGCCATTATCTGCTCGGTCAGATTTATCTTGAGCAGAGTCTCTTCGAAAACGCGGTCATTGAATTCAACAACATAATAGAGAATTTGGATGGGGCGGAGAATTCTGCCGATGCGTATTACGGGCTGGGCCTTGTCTACGAAAAACAGGGCGACTTGGTGAAGGCGAGATCAGAATGGAGAAAAGTCATTCGGATACAGCCGAATCATCAGGGGGCCATAAGCGCATTGAAGCGGATTTCCGATTCTAAAAATTAAAATCGAAAAATTGGGGGATGAAAATATATGGGACTTTTTGACAGTTTCTCAACTGATATCGGTATCGACTTGGGCACTTGCAACACGTTGATTTATGTTCGCGGAAAAGGAATCGTTGTCGACGAGCCTTCCGTTGTCGCCGTTGAAAAAGGCACAAAGCGTGTTGTTGCGGTCGGAGCCGAAGCGAAGCGGATGCTTTACAAGACTCCAGGCAACATAGTCGCGATTCGTCCTCTTTCAGATGGAGTGATAGCCGACATCGACAGCACGGAGAAGATGATAAAGTACTTCATCTCCAAAGTCATTTCCCGCCACCAGCTCTTCAAGTCGACACGCATGAAGATTGGAATCCCTTCATGCATCACACAGGTCGAGAGACGCGCGGTAATCGAGGCGGCACTGAAGGCAGGCGCGAAGGAAGTCGACGTGATAGAGGAGTCTTTGGCGGCAGCAATCGGAGCGCAGATAAAAATCGAGGAGCCGGCGGGCCACATGATTTGCGACATCGGAGGCGGCACGACGGAGGTCAGCGTCATATCGCTTGGTGGAATGGTCGTCACAAAGGCCATAAGAGTCGGTGGCGACAAATTCGACGACGCGATAGTGAAGTACGTCCTCAAGAACCACAACCTCAAAATCGGTCTGCAGGCTGCGGAGCGGTTGAAGATACAGATAGGAAACGCCATATCCGACAAGGACAACACTATCGAGACAATGGAGGTCAGGGGAAACGATGCAATCACGGGTCTTCCAAGAAGGCTTGAAATCGACAGCGTTGAAATAAGGGAGGCGTTGAAGGACACGGTGCACGAGATCGTCGAGCTGATAAAGGTGACGCTCGGAGAGACTCCACCGGAATTGGCGGCCGACATCGTTGAACGGGGAATCGTCATGTCTGGAGGAGGAAGTATGCTCAAGGGGCTTCCAAAGCTCATATCAAAGGAGACCCAGGTGCCTGTGTTCCTCGTGGAGAAACCGCTTGAATGCGTCGCATTGGGGGCGGGCCAGGCGTTCGAACTGTTCAAGGATATGTCTTCTGACCGCTCGGTCTACGACAACCTCAACGACTGATGAAGGAGTCTATGAATTCTTCAAACCAAAGCAGGCATTTTTTTCGCTTCCACATAGCCGAGTTTGTCTTCGTGATTCTGCTGGGGCTTTCGACTGTTCTTCTTGCGTCGAGTTCCGGTGGCTTCGTGCTTAATTTCGAGCGGATAGGATTTTCGATAGTCTCCTCGTTGCAGAAAGGAGTAAACGCCGTCTCAACAGGAATTGGCGACACTATAAACGCGGTTCAGGAGCTTTCTCGGATGAAGAAGGAGAATGCGGTTCTTGTCGAGAAGCTCAAGAACTACGAATACTTCCAGAGAAACAACACAGAGATAAACAAAGAGAACGAAAGATTGAGGGAACAGTTGGGATTTTCCACGAAAATCGAGCAGAAGAATTACCCGGCCCAGATAATCGGGCGGAACACTGACAACCTCTACTCGACGTTCACGATAAACAAGGGAAGCAGAGTCGGAATAAAGAAAAACATGCCCGTCATAGCGATTCAGAACGGGCAGATTGGTCTTGTCGGAAAAATAGTCTCTGTCGGTGCCGAGACCAGCATGATTCTTCCTATATTCGACTCAAAATGCACCGTGTCGGCCAGGATACAGACGACACGGGACATAGGACTTGTCAGTGGACTGGGAGCCGACGACAGAACCCTCTCTATGAGGTACATCAAGAAAAGGGTTTTGGAGGAGTTGAACTACGGAGACACGATAGTGACATCGGGGGAGAACGGAAACTATCTTCGGGACATCACAATCGGAACCATCTCGAAAATCACAGTCCTCGATTATGATTCGTCGCTCGACATAGAGGTCGTGCCTATCATAGATTTCTCAAGGCTGGAATCCGTGATTGTCGCTGATTTGAAGGAATTGAACCCTAGCCTTGTGAACATTTCAAACTGAAAATTATGCTACGTTCGTTTTTTGCATCTGTCGTTATTTTGCTGAGTTTCGCGCTTTTCGAGTCGGCTGTCCTGTCGAATGTCAACATGCTACCGGCCGTTCCCGATTTTCTACTAATCTGCACGATTTATTTCGCAAGCAACAACGGAAAGCTGTATGGCGTATCCAACGGATTCGCTTCAGGACTTATTCTTGATTTCCTGACAGCGGCCCCTCTCGGACTCCACTGCATTGTCAGGACGATAATCGGCTATTCGTGCGGTCTGTTCAACAAGACACTGAATCTGAACGGAATCTTTCTTCCTGCCGTCATGGGGGCGGTAGCGACGCTTTCGAAAGCGTTGATAATATGGATTCTTTCGGCGGTATTCCCGATTTCCGTGAACCATTATTCCATTTTTTCGATGGGATTTTTGTTCGAATTGTCCGCAAACACGGTTCTGACTCCGATTATGTTCAAATTTCTCGATATTTTCAGGAACACGCTCGTAGTCGATCAGGAAAAGGTATCATAACGGCAAAGGACAGAGGTGAATTATGGAAGGCTTCAACAACGGGAACTCACAAAACGCACCTTCGCAGGTGGAGCGCAACATACGCATAGTCGTCATTTTCGCCATAATCGTCTTTGTTTTCGCAGCGTACCTTACGAGGCTCTACACATTGCAGATTGTCAAGGGAGACTCTTACAGAAGCCAATCTAGGCAGGTCTCAAGCCAAACGAACTCCATCCCGGCGCAGAGAGGCGAGATATTCGACAGGAACGCGACACTCCCTATGGTCATCAACTCGGACTCGTTTGCGGTCAGTTTGGATCCAGCAGAAATTCCAGCGGACTACTATGCGACAGTCACTTCAAAACTCGCGCAGATTCTCGGCATCGGAAAAAACGAAATCGACAAGAAAATTCCGGCGAAGGACAGGAAAATCCACAGCCATGTAGAGATAAAGAACAATGTCAGCTTCGAGGCCATCTCGAACATTGCGGAGAACATAACGGACTTTCCCGGAGTAACATGGCAGTTGAAGCCGCTCAGGAACTACGTCGAGACTGGCTCAATCGCCCATGTGGTCGGGTACGTCGGAGATATTTCGAAAGACGAAATCACGATGATGTACAACAAAGGCTACACGACAGGGAACATGATTGTCGGAAAGACGGGAATAGAAAAGCAGTACGACTCTCTGCTGCAAGGGGTTCCAGGAACAGAGAGGAAGAACATCGACGCGAAAGGGCGCATAATTTCCGACAAGCCGATCATAGAGCCGCCTCAGATGGGGAAAAGGCTCATACTAACGATTGACTCAAGGATACAGGAGCTGGCCGAGAAGGCTCTCGGCCCAAGAGTCGGTGCGGCGGTGGTCCTGCGTCCTTCGACAGGGGAAGTCCTCGCCATGGTCTCATATCCGTATTACGATCAGAACATATTCAACAGCGACGACGCAGCCGCCCAGTACACGAAGCTTGCGAACGCTCCGAACAATCCACTTTTGAACAGAGTCGTGAACGCCGTCTACCCGCCTGCGTCTACATTCAAGACAATCATGACGACGGCCGCGCTTTCGGAGCATGTCATTTCGCCCGCGAAGAAAATCGAGTGCCCCGGAAAGGTCGTCTACGGAGACAGAACGTTCAGGTGCCACAACAGAGGCGGACATGGCTGGCTCGACATGAGGAAGAGCCTTGCGGAATCGTGCGACATCTACTACTGGGTTGTCGGAAGGGACTATCTCGGAGTCGACAGAATCGCACAGTATGCGAAGGAATTCGGATTCGGACAAAGTTTGGACATCGATTTGCCGGCGCAGTCTTCCGGCTTCGTTCCGACGGCTCAGTGGAAAGAGAGGAAATACCATGTGAAATGGCTCGGCGGCGACACGATGAACATGTCCATCGGACAGGGCTACACGACAGTGACACCGCTGCACATCGCGAACATGATGGCGATGGTCGCGAACTCAGGCAAAATCTACAAGCCGCATCTCTTGAAGGAAGTAAGAAACCCGGTCACTGACGAGGTAATCGAAACCGTGCAGCCGACAATTCTCCACGAGTCGAACATCGACCCGTCAATCTGGAGGGCGGTGCAGGCGGATTTGCGGTACGTCATCACGGACGGAACCCCGCAGTGGCCTATGGCGAACAAGGTAGTGTCGATAGCAGGAAAGACGGGAACGGCGGAAGTCGGTTCGGTCGATCATTGGCATTCATGGATGGCGACATACGGACCGTACAACGGCTCCCCGGACGATCAGGTGGCGGTCGTCGTGCTGGTTGAGGCCGTGAACAAGTGGGACTGGTGGGCGCCTTACGCTACGAACATCATTTATCAAGGAATTTTCGCGAACCAGACTTACGAGGAGGCGGTACAGTCGCTTCCGAACGTGCGAGCATACATGTACGAGCTTGAGAGAAAGAACGGGCAAGGCCACAGGCAGGAATAGGAGGGACAGGAGATGAAGATAAAAATCGTCCAACATTTCGATTTCATGATGCTGTTCTCGGTTCTCGCGCTCATAGCACTGGGGGTGATGTTCATCTATTCGGCAGGCGTCGGCTCCGACGGAGTGTCGATGTCGAACCAGTACATAAAGCAAATCATATGGGCGGGAACAGGACTGCTTTTCATGACGGCGCTCGCTCTGCTCGACTACAGGGTCTTCGAAAAATACGCCTTTACGCTGTTCATGATTCTCATAGGGCTTCTGGTTTTGGTGCGCTTCACCAAGGCGGTGAACGGAGCGCACAGCTGGCTCGGATTCGGGGGATTCAAAATCCAGCCGTCAGAATTCTGCAAGCTGTTCTTCATCATATACTTGTCGAAATATCTGGACAAATCAAAGAACGCGCCCCCTCTGAAGAGGCTCATAGTGTCGATTCTGATTTTCATGGTTCCGTTCGGCTTGATAATGATTCAGCCGGACATGGGAACGGCCAGCGTCTTTTTCGTCATTCTCTTCTTCATGCTTGTCTTTTCGGAAATTCCGCTGCGCTACATAATGCTGTTCTTCGTCGGCGCGGCTTTGACGGTTTATTTCCTGGTCTTCCCGGAATGGTACAAGAGAATCGCGCACACGACGATTCCTCTGATAAACATATTGACGAACACGAAACTCCGGGCGATTGTAACGCTCGCGACGGGAGCCGTCTGCATAACGGGAATAATCGGCAATTTCTTCTACAAAGAAAGCAAATACTTCTACTGGATTGCATACGTCTTTGGGCTGATATGCGCCGCGCTTATTTTTTCGTATGTGGGAGGAATGGTCCTCAACATCGGAGGCGAGGAGAAATCAGACTATTGGCTCAAGCGTCTCGTCATATTCATGGACCCGGAGAGCGACCCGAGAGGAAGCGGCTGGCAGACGCTCAAGTCCTTGACGACTGTTGGAAGCGGGGGACTTTTCGGAACGGGATTCCTGAACGGAAGGCTCATACACTCAGGCTATCTTCCAGAATCCGACACCGACTTCATATTCGGGAGTTTGTCGGAGGAATTCGGCTTCATAGGGGCGATTCTGGTCTTCGCTCTCTATTTCATCATCTTCATTCGGACGCTCTCGATAATCAAAAACTGCACGATTCCGTTCGGAGTCTACATCGCCGCGGGGATATTCGGCATCTTCTTCTGGCATTTCGTGGAGAACGTGGGTATGGTCATAAGCTGCATGCCAATCACCGGTATCCCCCTCATGTTCATGTCCTATGGAGGCTCCTCCCTGTGGACAGCAATGATGGCGATAGGACTTTTGATGAGCATAAAATACAGGAAATACGACTTCGCTTGAAAAAGGTATCAAATGAAAACAGTCAATCCTCTTGAAATTTTCGGTTCTGAGCTCTGTTCGGTTCAGAACCCTTCGTCGTATATAGGCGGCGAATTCGGCTCTATCGTCAAAAAACACACAGACGGCGACGATATGTTCAACTTCGGCATCGCGTTTCCTGACGTCTACGACATCGGAATGTCCAACCAGGCCATAAAAATCATCTACAACGGTCTGAACAGAATCGGCACTGTCAGATGCGAGCGCATTTTCGCCGTGGACAAGGACTTCGAGGAACTCCTGAAAAAGCACGACGTTCCACAGTACACTCTTGAGACGGGAATGCCGCTGAACGAACTGGACATGATTGGTTTCTCAATTGGCTACGAACTTGGAATCACGGGGGTGCTTTCGATACTTGATTTGGGGAGAATTCCGCTTCTGAAAAAAGACAGGGGCGAAAACGACCCGATTGTGATAGCCGGCGGCTGCGGCGCGACAAATCCGGCTCCGTTCTCTGATTTTTTCGACGCGGTTTTCATTGGAGAAGCCGAGGGCGGAATGTTCGACTTGATAGAAGAGCTTTCGGTCATGAAGAAAAGCGGGAAAAGCCGCAAGGACATTCTCGAAGCACTTTCAAGGAACAGCCACGTCTGGACGGAGGGAATGTCGGTTGAAAAATGCGGGCACGCGAAGGCTTTCAGGGCGGTGTGGGCCGAGTTCGGGACGGTGCCGTCGGTGCAGTCGTTCATGCCGCTTCCGAACACGAAGCCGGTGCAGGACCACGGAGTCGTGGAGATAATGAGGGGCTGCCCGAACGGCTGCCGCTTCTGCCACGCAGGAGTCTACTACAGGCCACAGCGGGCGAAGACGAAGAAAATCATATTCGAGGAAGTGGAGAATCTCGTGAACGTGGCGGGCTACAGGGAAATCTCGCTCACGTCCCTTTCTTCGGCCGACTACCCGGACATAGAAGATTTGCTCGACGATTTGAACAAGAGGTACAAGTCTCAGAACGTCAGTTTCCAGCTTCCGTCGCTGAAAGTGAACAGTTTCTCGCTGCCGCTTCTGGAAAAGCTTTCCGAGGTCAGGAAGAGCGGACTCACGTTCGCAGTGGAAACACCGGAGGAGGCTTGGCAGCTCAGGCTGAACAAGGAAGTCTACGCCCAGCACCTTGAGGAAATCATTCAGGACGCGAAAAAAAGGGGCTGGAAGAGCGCGAAGTTCTACTTCATGGTGGGGCTTCCTTTCCCGGAGACTGACGAAAAGACCGAGGAACAGGTCATAGTCGACTTCCTGCTCGACTTGCAGGCGAAGACACGCATTCAATTCAACGTCAACGTGGGCACATTCATTCCAAAACCGCACACGGCGTACCAGTGGGTGAGGCAGATAAGCCCGGAGGAATCGGACAGGAAACTCTCCTACATTCGCGACCACCTTCCGAAAGGCCGCTTCCATGTCGGAACGCACGCGATATCCACGAGCTACATCGAAGGACTGATTTCCAGGGGCGACAAGAGAGCCGGAAAAGTCATCCTGAGCGCGTACGAAAAAGGCGCGAGGCTAGACGCGTGGGAGAACCATCTCCGTGACAACATGAAGTTCTGGAACGAGGCCTTCGACGAGGCCGGATACGACGTTAGGGGCGAAATTCTCCGGGAAAGAGGCAAGGACGAGAAACTTCCGTGGGACGATGTTTCCCTCGGACCTTCAAAATCTTTCTATAAAAACGAGTGGGAGCGGAACTGCGAAGAGAAGCTCACCCCGAAATGCGCTCCGAACTGCGACCACAAGTGCGGAGTCTGCAACGACAAGACCTGCGTGAACGTGGACAACAGAAAAGGCGAAATCGGCGACATCAAGGCGGCCGACGGAATCAGGCGTGCGAAGGACAACATCCCGGTCATGTACCGCGCTGTCTTCCAGTTCACGAAAAGCAGGGGAGCGGAATTCATCCCGCACCTCACGCTCATCGAAATCTTCAACAGGGCTATCCTGAAAAGCTCGCTTCCGTTCATCTACACTGTCGGCTTCAATCCGCTTCCCAGGCTCGAATTCGCCACGACACTCTCGCTCGGAATCCAGTCCGACGTTGAAATAGCCTCGACCGTGCTGTTCGACCCGGTAAGCGAGAAGGAATTCATCGAGAAGATGAACGCGAACTTAATAGACAGCATTCGAATAAAGAAATGCTTCGTCTTTCCTGTCACGAACCAGAGGAGGCGCGAATCGCTCAGCTCGGCCCTTTGGGGGAACGTCTACGAGTACACTTTCAAAAAGGATGCGGAAAAAATCCGGGACTTCTTCGGCACGGAAGCGGCGGCTCCGTTCCTTGATGAAAGTTCCCTTTGCGCGTTCGATTTCGCGGAGCTGGACACGGACAAGAAAATCCGGGCGCGTCTGATTTTCAAGATGGACAGGCCTTTCAGGAACGCGCTTGAGGAGCACTTCGGCGACAAAATCTGGAACATCGCTTCAATACGGAAAATCAAGACGCTGGCGATTCCGACAATAATCGGTTGGACGCCGGAAATAAACGCGGCCTACCAGAGCAAACTCGACAACATGGAAAAGCGGAGCGAGATGATTGGCATCAACGCGGAGTTCAAGCAGAAGATTCTCCATGCTAAGGACAACAAGGCCACGGCTGAATTCACCGACTACTTCGAGCTTTACGGAAGAATCGCGGCCATAAACGAGCTGCTCATCAACCAGCGCGACGAGCGCAACTCGAAATGACAGGGTTATTGACATAAGTCAAAAACATCATTATTTTTCTCACAAGGTTTCTGACTTATGTCAGAAACAAAAAAAGGAGTTTTCATGCCACGGCCGATTCGATGCAGGGAAATACACTCTCTTCCAGAATTCTACAGTTTCATTCCCGAAGAGGGCTGGAACGGAGAGAGCGTGACGATGACAATCGACGAGTTTGAGACGATACGGCTCATGGATTGCGCGGGCCTCACGCAGGAGGAGGCGGGCGAGAGGATGAACGTTTCGAGGACGACGGTGACGGCGGTCTACGAAACTGCCCGCAAAAAGATAGCGGACTGCCTCCTCAACGGGAAGCGGCTCGTGATTTCAGGCGGTTCCTGGCACATCAGCGGCGAGCGTGAGATAGCTTCAAAATTCACCAAGAAGGAAGAAAACACGATGAGAATCGCAGTCACACACGAAAACGGACAGGTTTTCCAGCATTTCGGGCACACCAAGGAATTCAAGATATACGATGTCGAGGACAAGAAAATCGTCAAGTCGGAAGTCGTCGACACGAACGGACAGGGGCACGGCGCGCTCGCGGGGTTCCTGAAGGCGGCGGGGGTCGATACCCTAATCTGCGGAGGAATCGGAGGAGGCGCGCAGAACGCCCTCAAGGAAGCCGGCATCGCGCTCTTCGGCGGAGTCAGCGGCGGCGCGGACGATTCGGTGGCGGCGTTTCTGGAAGGAACCCTCTCGTACAATCCAAACGTGAAATGCAGCTACCACGGAGATGGGCACGGACATGAGAGCAGAGAAGGTCACGTCTGCGGAACCTGCGGAAAACACGAGTAAGAAACGAACGGAATCAAGAGGTACTAAAAATGACGATTCAGGAAAGAGCGGAAACGGCCGCAAACTACAAGAAAACGGGAGTCTGCAACTGCTGCCAGGCAGTGACAAAGGTCTTCGCGGACACGGTGGACGTGGACGAGGCGACACTCATGAAAATGTCTTCGGGATTCGCGGCCGGCATGGGCTGCATGGAAGCGACCTGTGGCTCACTCATTGGAGCCACGATGATTGCCGGACTCAAGACGCAGGGGCAGGGCACTCCGCGCTTCTCCAAGGAGATTCTCGCCGCGTTCAAGGAAAAGAGCGGAGCGACAATCTGCAAGGAGCTGAAGGGCGTCGGAACCGGCAAAGTCCTCTGCGAATGCGACGACTGCGTACGGAACGCCGTCATGTCCCTCGCGGAAGTGCTGGGGGAGTGACGGACTTGTAAAGTTCGATGGAAAAATCCAAAGGCGGAAGGAGGCGGAAAGCCCCGGAGTCTTTGGATTTTTTTTGCATGAACATCTTTTCAATATCCGAAGTTCTTCCCCAGGTCGTACTTGCCATACTCTTCGAACGCCCCGACATTCGAAGTCGTCACGGTCTGTCCGTATACATCCGTGAGCCTGAAATAGTGATTTCCGCTCAAAAGGTTCTCTCCGCTTGCGACTTTGAACCAGTTGTTTTCGATTCCGTTCAATTTTTCAACTTCGCTGAAGTTCTCGCCGTCGCTTGAAAATTCCACTTTCTTCAGCGGATAGCGCATGTTGTAGAACCTGAAAGCTAGCCACCATTCGTTCGCACCGTCCTTCACCTGGATTTTTATATTCTTGGAAGTCGGATAGGGGACAGTCTTGAATGTCATGTCCAGCACGCCGACAGACGCATCCGCAAGGGAAGTGAACGCGAATTTTTCCAAGTCGAAAAAGTAATTCGCCTGACTCGTGTGCTCGGCGTTGTCGGAACTCGGGCACAAATCCGTCACCAGAAGATGCACGGTTTTTCCATTGGCGGAAAGCTCCACGGCAGTTCCCGCAGAAAGCTCCGAATACTTCGGCTCGGAGACGGCGCAGTGGTACCAGCCGGATTCGATTTCGGGCACATAATATGCGACCGAGGAAGCGTCCGCCCCTTCGTACCAAGTGACATAGTCGGAAGTCTCCGTTGAGTATTTTCCCGTGAAAGACGAAACGCCGCCAGCAGTGGAGGAATCTACTTGGGAATCTTCAGAATTGCACGCCAAAAACAGCGCGCCAAAAATCAACAATGTGGACGTGAACAGTTTTATTTTCATTATGACGAAATTATAGCACGACGAGAGGCTTTTCAGGCATTTCGCATGTTATAATTTTTTCAGGGGCGCGATTATGGCATCTATTGACCGACTACTTCAAATCTCATTGATTCGCCCTTCTTCCCATTCTCCTAAAAAAAGGCCGTCTGGAAATCGCCGTTTTCAATAGCAGTTTCCAGACGGCCGTGCAGTTCCTTTAGAGGAATCCGCTCAACTAAGACTTAGAGAGTATATCCGGCTCCAGCCTTGCTTGAGACGTTGCTCTTGGCTGTCGACGTGCTGTCGAGAGAGTAAGAGTAGGTCACAGAGAACGGCTTTGAAGAAGTCGTTGTGGAATTGCAGCCTTTTGAAGAGCTGTCGGAATTTCCGCTTGAATACAAAGTTCCGTAGGAATCCTTGAAGCTGTAGTACATTCCGCTTCCGAATATGTTGTTCTCGGCGATTATGAGAGCGTTCTTCCTGACTCCGACACCGTACTGCTGCGAGTAGCGGGGACTTGAAGCGTCGTAGTAGTTGTTGAACAGATGGAGCCTCGTGTTCCTGACCATCGGAAGCCTCTGACCACAGTTGTAGAAGTAGTTGTGGTGGAGTGTGACAGTGCGTGTGGAGTTCGAGCCGTCGGAATCGCTTGAGCCGATGAGCATCGTCTTGTCGTGGTCTTGGAACTTGCACCAAGAGACCACGATGTTCTTCACAGAGCCCTTCATGTCGCAGAGACCGTCGTATGTCTGCCACTTTTCAGATGTAGAGCCGCCGGTCTTCACCGTTGTGACACCCATGGAGTCCTTGAAAGTGCAGTGGTCGATCCAGATGTTGCTTGAAGAGCCCTGGATTACGACGCAGTCCCACTGTGCGTTGTATCCGTCGTCCTTCTCGTGGTGCGGGAACGGGTCGTATGCGTCCTGAATCGTGAGGTTTCGCAAGACGACGTTCGAGACGCTTGAGATGTTGAGCATTCCGCCCTTGACTCCAGAAGAGGATGTCTTTCCGACAATCCATGTGTTCGAGGCGACGTTCACCTTGATGATTTCTCCGTACGCCGTGTTGCATGCCCAGAGATATTTTCCGAGAGAGCTTTCAGGCGAAGAAGATGACTTGTCGTTCGTCGAGGTCGAGCATCCCTTCGCGTATGCGGTGACGAAATCCGAATAAGAAGTGTACTTGCTCGAAGTGTTCGACTTTACGATGGAGTTCAAACCTGATGTTGAACCGCCTGCAGAGGATGGCAGGTAGCCGTTCGAGAGGTCGATCATTCCGTTGACGTAGATGATGTATCCGCCTTTCTTCGCGTATGTGATGAAGTCCGAGCGGTTTGAGACAGTCACAGTGCTGGACGGTTTCGTGACGCTCGCGTATCCTGTCGGCGTGTCGCTTATCGAGAGCGAGCCAGATGAACTTGAGCTTGATGAGCTAGAACTAGATGAACTAGAACTTGACGAGCTTGAGCTTGATGAAGATGACGATGATGATCCAACCGCAGTCTTGATGTAGTAGATTGAAATCGCGGAGCCAAGAGACTCAAGGTAGTAAGTTCCGCTAGAAGAAATCGAGTACGTGTACTGCGCGATAGAAGACGAAGTGTTCTGCTTGCTGACGACGGAGCCTGTCGAATCGACAAGGGCCAAGTAGCGGCCGGAAGCTCCCGTAGCGAAGACCGTCACAGTCGCGGCTCCGCTCGTCGTGAAGCTCACGCACCTGTAGGAACCTGCGTTTCCGGCTCCGCCAAGGTTGAGAGCCTGAGAGAACGTTTTGTTCGAAAGGCTCGCCGAGCTGTACGGAGTCGAAACAGTCTTCGAACTCGTGGCGTAGATTGTGTAGTTTCCGCTGGTCACGTTCGACGTGAACGTTCCATGGGAAAGGTCGTCAGCGTAGAACGACGACGTGCCCGAAATGGTGGCGCGCTCGCTCTCGGCGACTGAGACCGTCTCGTCTTCGCCGTTCGTGATGTTCGAACACCCTGCGAGAACCAGCGATGTCGCCATTGTCAAAGCCGCAGCGGCTTTGATGAAAGTACATTTTTTCATACTTTACCTCTGTTTTTTTTATTTCTCTTTCCGTCTGGAAAAACGGCTCAGTTCAGCGCGCGATTTTCCAGACGGTACAAGACATTGAATCGGTGCCCCACAGGCTTAGAGCGTATATCCGGCTCCAGCGTTGCTCGACACGTTGCTCTTGGCTGTCGACGTGCTGTCGAGAGAGTAAGAGTAAGTCACAGAGAACGGCTTTGAAGAAGTCGTCGTGGAATTGCAGCCTTTTGAAGAGCTGTCGGAATTTCCGCTTGAATACAAAGTTCCGTAGGAATCCTTGAAGCTGTAGTACATTCCGCTTCCGAATATGTTGTTCTCGGCGATTATGAGAGCGTTCTTCCTGACTCCGACACCGTACTGCTGCGAGTAGCGGGGACTTGAAGCGTCGTAGTAGTTGTTGAACAGATGGAGCCTCGTGTTCCTGACCATCGGAAGCCTCTGACCACAGTTGTAGAAGTAGTTGTGGTGGAGTGTGACAGTGCGTGTGGAGTTGGAGCCGTCGGAGTCGCTTGAACCGATGAGCATCGTCTTGTCGTGGTCCTGGAATTTGCACCAAGAGACCGTGATGTTGTAGACGGAGCCCTTCATGTCGCAGAGGCCGTCGTATGTCTGCCATTTCTCGGATGTAGAGCCGCCCGTGCTCACATAGGAAAGTCCCATGGAATCCTTGAAAGTGCAGTGGTCAATCCACACGTTGTAGGAAGAGCCCTGGATTACAACGCAGTCCCACTGTGCGTTGTAGCCGTCGTCCTCCTCGTGGTGAGGGAACGGGTCGTATGCGTCCTGAATCGTGAGGTTCCTCAATACGACGTTGGAGACGCTTGAGATGTTGAGCATTCCGCCCTTGATTCCTGATGAAGACGTCTTTCCGACAATCCATGTGTTGGAGGCGACGTTCACCTTGATTATCGAGCCGTATACGGAATTGCAGGCCCAGAGGTATGAGCCGAGAGAGCTTTCAGGTGAAGACGATGAAGAATCGTCAGTGGATGTGGAGCATGATTTCGCGTAAGCCGTGACGAAATCTGAGTATGAAGTGTACTTGCTTGAAGTCTGCTCCTTTACGATTGAGTCCAATCCAGAAGTCGAGCCGCCCGCTGTTGAAGGCAGGTATCCGTTGGAAAGGTCGATCATTCCGTTCACGTAGATGATGTATCCACCTTTCTTCGCGTATGTGATGAAGTCCGAGCGGTTTGAGACAGTCACAGTGCTGGACGGTTTCGTGACGCTCGCGTATCCTGTCGGCGTGTCGCTTATCGAGAGCGAACTTGATGAAGATGAGCTTGAAGAACTTGACGAAGAACTAGAAGAAGAGCCGAATCCGTTGTTCGATGCGAGAGTGTCGACATCCCATGTGCTTGAGTCCGCGACGAAGGTTCCGCTTGTCGTGACCTTGCGGTTGAGAATTACGTCGCGGCTTGAATACTCGGCCGACTTCACAGAGCTTGAGAGGGTTCCGATTGAGCTGAGTTTTGAAGAGAACTGGGAAGCGGCAGTCGAATCGAGTTTCCAACCGATGTACTGCTGGTCGCTTGTTCCCATCGCCGCAGACTTGGCGCACGCGCTGGCCCATCCGCTTCCGCTGAAAGTGCAGTCCACGACCGCGCCCTGGTTGTAGTAGCTCGTGTTTGTTCCCCACGGATTCCTGAAAAGATATGTAGTGTTTCCGCTGGCAGAAGTGAGAGTGCAGTTCAAGAGAACGACTCCCTTTCCCATCGTGGAAGCGACCGACGCGCGGGGAGCCATGACATACGCCTCGTGGGAAGAAGCCGAGCTGTCGTACACAGAAGCGATTGTGCAGTCCTCGAACAAAGCGACGCCGCCGCTTGACTCCATCCAGATGAAATCAACATCGCCCTCGACATGGCACTTGTAGAACCATGCCTTGCTGATTGTCCTCAAAGTGTCCTGATGTCCCTTGAACGCGCAGTTGTAGGCCGCGAGAGTTCCTGTAGAATCGAACGCGAGGACTTCCGACTGGACATTGCTCGTGCCGTATGTGGCCCTGTCATAGTCGCTTTCAAGTGTGATGTTCTTCAAAACGATGTTGCACGAACCGCACAATTCCATAAGCTCACGGCCTTTTTCCGTTGCCATGTTGGAGCCGTGGCCTTTGATTACGGTGTCTGCGTACGAAGAAGTCTCGCCGCGGATTGTGATTGAGGCCGAGCCGTAGTAGTAGATGTAGCTTTCGTTGTATGTTCCCGCGGGAACGACCACGGTGTAGCTTCCAGAAGAGCCGACGGCCGCCAGCGCGCTCTTTATCGAGCTGTACGTTCCGACGACATCGGAAGACTTGTACAAGGTGATTGCGCTTGAGGAAGATGACGAGCTTGAAGAGCTTGACGAAGAACTAGAAGACGATGACGAAGAAGAGCTTGCGTCGGTCTTTATGTAGTAGATGTTTATTCCAGAGCCGAGCGACTCAAGGTAGTATGTTCCTGCCGATGGGGCAGAGTAGGTGTAGGCCGCGATTGAAGATGAAGTCTCCTGTTTCTCGACGACGCTTCCGCTTGAGTCCACCAGGGCGAGGTAGCGTCCAGTCGCTCCCGTGGCGAACACGGTGACAGTTGCCGCTCCCGCCGTCTCGAAGCTCACGCAGCGGTAGGAGCCGGCGACACCGGCACCGCCGAGGCTGAGCGTCTGGGTGAACGTCTTGTTCTGGAGCGTGGCGGAGCTGTAGGGCGTGCTCACGGTCTTAGAACTTGTGGCGTAGATTGTGTAGTTTCCGCTCGTGACATTCGAAGTGAACGTGCCGTGCGAAAGGTTGTCCGCATAGAACGAGGATATGCCGGATATGGCGGCGCGCTCGCCCTCGTCAACCAAAACAGAATCTTCTCCGCCTCCCGAGATGTCCGAACATCCCGCGAAAAGCAAAGAAGCCGCCATCGCAAAAGCCGAGAAGGCTTTCAAAAAAGTACACTTTTTCATACTTTTCCCCTTTTAGTCTTGTATCGCCAACACTTTCTCCGTCGAAAATCGCAGTTTCTCCAAAATCTCCATTTGGACTTGAAAAAGCAGTTGTTGAACTTTACAACGTTATAATCCAAATGTCAATTATTTTTGGATTATAACGTCCTTTTAACTATACATTAGTTGATTTTATTTTAAAAAATCGAAAAAATCAGCAAACAGTGTTAAGATATGTTTGAGGTATTTTTTTTATGACTGCCAAGACTAGAGTTGAAAAATCAAACCCGTCGTGTTCGTCGACGAGAGCAAGTGCTGCAACTGCCACAGGTGCATTTCCGTGTGCCCTGTCAAATACTGCAATGACGGTTCATCGGGAAACGTGAAAATAAACCACGAGCTTTGCATCGGATGCGGAGCGTGCATAGAGGCGTGCATACACGGAGCGAGGTACGGGATAGACGACACTGACGAATTCTTCTCGGATTTGAAGGCTGGAAAAAAGATAATAGCAATCGTCGCCCCCGCAGTGGCCGCGAACTACCACGGAAAGGACCTTGAGTTCAACGGCTACCTGAAGTCGATAGGAGTCAAAGCGGTGTTCGACGTCAGTTTCGGAGCGGAACTGACTACTCAGTCGTATGTAGAGGACTTCAAGCGGAACAACGTGCCTCTCATGATTTCCCAGCCGTGCCCCGCGCTCGTCACTTACATCGAGACGTACCACCCGAAACTCATACCTTACCTCGCCAAAAGCGACAGTCCGATGGCGCACACGGCCACAATGATTCGAAGGTTCTACCACGAATACGACGACTGCAGCATAGCCGCGATATCCCCATGCTTCGCGAAAAAGCGCGAGTTCGACGAGAACGGAACGTGCGAATACAACGTGACTATGAAGAATCTGGACAAGCATTTCGAAAAAAACAATATAGACATCGCCTCGTTCCCGAAAGTCGACTACGACAACCCTCCGGCCGAGCGCGCTGTGCTATATTCGTCTCCGGGAGGGCTTGTGAGGACGGCGGAGCGGTACATACCGGGCATAACGACAAAAACGCACAAAGTAGAGGGGAACCCCGATGTCATCGACTACCTCTCGCATCTCGACGAATGTCTCCAGAAAGGGAAGAAGCCGAACTACATCCTAGTCGACTGCCTCTACTGCGGCAAAGGCTGCAACTATGGCGGCGGCACGACGACGCGCGACATCGCGCTGGAGAACCAGGAAGTCTTCGTGGAGAAAAGGGCGATAGAGCGCAGGAAAAAATGGTTCACGGCGGGGACTGTAAGGAAAAAGCTCGCCGTCAAAAGGGTGAACCGAATCATCGGCAAATTCTGGGAGCCGGGCATCTACAACAGGGAGTACACCGACAGAAGCGAAGTCCTGAAGCGGTATTTCAAGGAACCGACGGCGGAGGACCTCGAAAAAGTATTCCACCTCATGGGGAAGGACACCGACGCGAAGCGCCGCATAAACTGTCAGGCGTGCGGCTATGACACTTGCCACCAGATGGCGGTCGCCATCTTCAACAACCTCAACAGGCCACAGAACTGCCACTTCTACGTCACGGACAGGGCGGACTCCCTCAAGGTGGAATTCAAGGTGGAGCTTTCCGGCTCAATCTCCAAAGTCACCGGAAAGAGCGTCGAAATGCTCAAGACCACCGACAAGGACATGGACACGCTTCTCTCGCAGACGGACGGAATGGCGAAATCGGTCGAAGAGTCGTCGACGGCGGTGGAGAACATGATCGAGAACGTCAGAACCATCGCGAGCGTAATCGAACGGAACTTCGAGAGCGTGCAGAAACTTGAGGAGGCGACAAGAATCGGAAACGAGAACCTCGGAGAGGTCAACAATCTCGTCTCCGTCATAGAGCAGGAGTCGAAGTCGCTGATGGACATGGGGAAAATGGTCGGGCAGATAGCGAGCCAGACAAACCTCCTCGCCATGAACGCGGCGATAGAGGCGGCGCACGCGGGAGACGTCGGAGCCGGGTTCGCTGTGGTGGCGGACGAAATCAGGAAGCTCGCAGAGGACTCCGGCGCGCAGTCCAAGCAGATGGAGGCCGCGCTCAAGCGCATAAAGACGATGATAGACAACGCCTACAACAAGACGGGCATGGCGCAGAGCGAATTCTCGAACGTCGTGAACCTCGCAGACGACGTGAAGGACAGGGAAACGAAAATCAAGGTTTCGATGGCAGAACAGGCCGATGGCGGCCAGCGGGTGCTTTCCGGTCTTGACGAAGTCCAAGGCGGCGTGGAGTCTGTCATGACCGCCGCAAAGGAGCTGCAGTCGAGCACCAACGAAGTCATAAGACAGATAAGCAACATACAGCTTTAGCCCGCAGCGGGCTAGACGGAAAAAGCGGAGCCTGAAAAAAAATGGGATTCCGCTTTTTTTTACAAGTCTAAACCGCTTTTCTCCATTGCGACCTGTCTTTTTGCAGATAGAATGATACACGCGAGGTTTTGAATGCGAAACGCCACAAGACGATTGTTGAACTTCATCAGGAAGAGGCTGTCATACAGCAGGTACGTCAAGAACTACATATTCCTGTCGAATGTCAGATCCAGCATCTTCATATCCGTAATCGTCATACTGCTCGAACTGTGGATGATAGCTTCGGCAGTGTTCAGGATAGCGACATCGGACCAGACATACACGCTCGCGTGGATAGTGGAGCATCTCGTATCTTACTTCCTACTCTTGGCAAGCGCATCGTGTCTCCTGGCCTTCTGCGTCAACTTCCTGCGCGGAGGAGGCCTCGACAAACGGACTGGCCGCGCGGCCCGGATTGTCTTCGCCATAGTCGCGCTGGCGTTCGGAATATACATATCATGCGCCAGCATCGACCCGTCAGGGCAGGTGTTCGCGTTCCTGACCATGGAGATGTTCGTCCTGTGCATATTCACGTGGCATCCGGTCGCGTTCGTCGCGGTGCTCACGACCTCCTTCCTCGCGTACCTGGCGGCGAGAAACACCGTGCAGCCAATAACATACAGCGTCAAGGTCAACGCCTTCACGTCATGGCTGTCCCTCCTCGTGATAGGGCTGAACAACCACGAGCAGAGGAGGGTGGAGGCGGAGAAGGACGAACGGCTCGAAAGGCTGAACGAACACCTTCAGGACAAGTCGGTAATAGACGAGCTAACGGGCGTTCCGAACCTCACGTTCTTCAACGAGAACGCTGACTCCATCCTCAAAGACAAAGACACCGACCTGCAGGCTCTCAGGTTCGTGTTCATGAACGTAGAGAATTTCTCAAGCTACAACAAAAAGTACGGATTCCAGGCCGGAAACGAATTCCTCAAGAAAATCGCGAACATCCTGTCGGACGAGTTCAAGGACTCGCTGCTGGCCAGGTTCTCGGACGACTATTTCGTCGCTCTGTGCCCGGCGGCAGGCTTGGAGGCGCGGCTTGAGGCGGCGAAGGACAGGATAAAGGCGGAGGAGGAGTCCGTCAGGCTTGGGCTGAAGGCGGGAATCTACACACCGGAAAGCAGTACCGTCGACCCCGGACTCGCGTGCGACAACGCAAGGTACGCCTGCGCATCGACGAAAAAACTGTACGGCAAGGACACTGCCGTATACGACAAGAAGATGGCGGACGACTTCAAACTCAAGCAGCGCATCGTCAACAACATCGACATAGCGACAGAGCGCGGATACATAGAGCTTCACTATCAGCCTGTCGTCCTGGCGGAGAACAACAAGCTATGCGGAGCGGAAGTCCTCGCGCGTTGGCGCGACCCCGAATACGGATTCCTCCCGCCGAACAAATTCGTTCCGATACTGGAGGACTACCACCTGATCCACAAGCTCGACATGTACGTAATGGAATCGGTCTGTTGCGACCTCAAGAAAGCGTACGAGCAGAAGATTCCGATTGTTCCCGTCTCGGTGAATTTTTCGAGGCTGGACTTCGAGATGCTCGACTTGGTAGAAGAGATAGGCCGGATTCTGGAGAAGTACGGCATATCGAAGAACGACATACACATAGAGATAACAGAAAGCGCGCTGTCCGAGAACGATGGAAAACTAGAAAAGGCAATCGGGGAATTCCACCAGAAAGGATACTCTCTATGGCTCGACGATTTCGGGTCCGGGTATTCGGGCCTCAACGTGCTGAAGGATTTCAACTTCGACATGATGAAGATAGACATGAAATTCCTGAGCAAATTCTCCGAGAACGAAAAGACCCGTCCGATACTCACTAGCATAATCGAATTGGCGCAGAAGATAGGGATGCAGACGCTTTCCGAAGGCGTAGAGACGGAAGAGATGAGGGACTTTCTCAAGTCCATAGGCTGCGAGCGTCTGCAGGGGTACCTTTTCGGAAAGCCGATGCCGAAAGACGAATTCAAGAGAAAACTCAACTCAGGAGTGTATGACACGAGCGTCCTCAAGTGGGGCTGAAACAATATCCACTGCGCATTCAAAATCCGACAGCCGGCCGGCAAGAGCATTCTCTTCCGGTCGTTTTTTTTCTCTTTTTTGTTTAGAAAAACCAGATACCAGCGTTTTTGAAACAAAAATCCTCAACGGAAAATCTCAAAGACGCCACGCCGGAAAAAAAACGCAGGTAAAACTAAATAAAAGACAAGAATACAAATATTGATATATAAAACATTTTTACAGTAATTGACATATTGAAAGTTTTATGATTTATCATTTTTTTTCACTAAAAAACGCATAAATACAGACTTTCAAAAGTCCAAATTCGTAAAAATAAAAAAAATCTTATCACGATATACAATAATTCTATAATAATAACACGAATACATAAAAATAGCCAAAATTACAGAACAATTACTTTCAGACTATATTCAAGTAGACAGAATACACATTATGAGCAGTTATGGCTAACAAAGATTCATTGTAGGAAAGAAATTAAAAAGACTTTTTACACACGGAAAACTTCAGCGGGCTGTGCCGGAAATCCCCTTCGCGGCGTCCTTGAGCCGCTTCTTTCTCGCATACATTGCGGAGTCCGCCCGCTCGAATACGTGGGTGAAATTCCTGTCCGCGGCACCGTCGAATTCGGACATCCCCGCGGCGACGACGACAAGCCCGTTCTGTCCATTGTTCCCGTCAGAAACCTTGTCGAGTTCTGCGAGTAGCTCCGAACGGTGCTCGTAGTCGTTCCCCTTGAGGATTGCGACGAATTCGTCTCCGCCGGTCCTGAACACGGGACTGTGGTCAAACGTCACGCAGATGAGGTGGCAGGCGGCCTTTATGTACTCGTCCCCCGCCTTGTGCCCGAGATTGTCGTTCACCCACTTGAGGTTGTTGACATCGCAGACGACGACCGCGAATTCTGAAAGAGAGCCTTCCTCAATTTCGCGGTTCAGGGAGGACTCGTATTCTGCATAGGCGTGCTTGCTCTTCACGCCAGTAAGGGAGTCACGATACGCCATCTCTCTTGCGCTGTGCATTTCGCGCTCGTGCTCAAGCTCGTGCGCGCTTATTACGACCGAGTTGCTGAGGATGATGAGGACGGTAACGAGGAAGAAGAACAGCACCACAAGCGTCGTCTTTATGTTCGCCGAAAGCACGTTCTCGAAAGCGCCCCTGAGCGAGGCGGAAAAGTCTCCGCCACCGGAAAGCACGAAATTCTGCATCTCCGAAATCCCCGCCTCGACCGCGCCCCTGTAGTTCTTGACCATCCAGACCAGCGTCAGCACAAGAACCAACGAGAGGAGGAACATCCACACAACGTTCGACCGTCCGTAGACTCGGTCCCTGTCGTTCTTCAATAGCGAATGGAACCGCAAGAAGGCGATGACGGTCCAGGCGGAGAAAAGGAAGTACGACTCGGACGAGATAGTCCCATCGGAGACAAAGTTGGACACCACGAGGAACAGGAAATAGACGAGCATCATCGCGCATCCGACGAAGCCCGACAAGGCGTCCGCCAGCCTCCCCTCTTTTTTGGCGGCCCTGAGCGTCACGAGAGAGATGAAGCCATAGACGACGGTGGAGCCTATTGTCGTGACGTCAACAATCCAGCCTATCGCCGTCCTCCCGAAGAAAGGAGCGGCCGTAGAAACAGCGGCGACGAGCCAGACGGACTTCGCTGGAAGTCCCTTCGCCGAAAGCGACGACAGTGCCGATGGGAGCACACCGTCCTCCGACAAGGAGCGGACGAGACGGGAGAGCGCGCTCATGTTGCCGATGAGGCTCGTCACGATGAGTGCGAGAAGGGAGAGCATGAGGACGAACACGCCCGCGTCCCCCATGTAGTGTTTGGCGGCATAGAACACAGGCAGGGCGTCCAGGCCGTCGATGTTGTCCATGTCGGATATGTATTCGAACCAGCTTCCGTACTCAGGCGGATACGCCGACACGGAAAGGACTATCAAGGCGAGATAGAGAATTGTCGTCACGAACACGGCAGAATTCAGGACAGTTCCGTATTTTCTCCTGTCGAAATCGAATTCCGGGACGAAGTGTGAAATGTTCTCGAAGCCTATGAACGCCCAGGGAGAAATGAAGGCGATTTTTAGAATCTGGGAGAACGCGCCGCCCGCAGAATCCGAAGGAACGAACGACGGAGAGAACGAAAAGCCGCTTTCCCCGTGGAAGACTAGTGCGGCCACCGTGCAGAGGGCTATTCCGGCGACGAAAACGGAGACCAGGACAGCCATCAGGAGAACCGGCAGACGGCGGCTCAAAGAACAGGCCGCAGCCGTGACGGCCACGGAAGCCACCGAGAGGATGATTTCTCCGAGGAAAATCCTGTAGCCGAAGACCGAGTAGTCCGGCCCGAACTGGAAGAAATCCCCGAAAAAATACCGTGCGAACAGCGGAATGCTAGTCTCGTTCGCCCACAGCATCGCGAAATACGTCAGTACGATGAACGACGCCACAAGAAACGCATAGTCGCTTCCGAGAGCATTCTTGGCGTACGCATATCCTCCACCGGAGGACGGAAACCTGTCCATGAGGAATCTGTAGTTTCTGGAGACGAAGAGCATGACGACAGCTCCGGCCGCCAAACCAAGAACGCTGCCCAGAACACCTCCAGAAGAGAGGTATGTGCTGCTCGTTATGAAAAAAGCTCCCCAGCCTACGCTGGTGCCGACGGAGAACGCCCACGCCGAAAAAGGCCGAATGTGATTGCACGATTCCATTTTCCGAAAACTCCACACAGTTTTGTTTTTTACCACTATTTCAAGTATACAACCAAAAGACAAAAAAAAGACCTCCCAAAGGCGAAAAAGCCCAAGGAGGTCTTTCTGATGGTTACGGAATCAGAATTCCGTATGCGAACCGTTATTTAGCGTCGTTCTTTCTTGAAGTGTCGGCCTTTCTCGACTGCTCGACAAGCTTGCTGTATTCGTCCCTGACGTTCACGACATTGTTGTCGTAGTCGCTGAGCTTCTGCCAGAACCAATAAGGAAGCTGGACGATTTTTCCCTCTTCGTCCCACTCGATACTGACATACGCGCCCTCGACCTTCGTGACGACGACATGCGGATCAGACTCGCTGACAGGGAAATTCGGGAAATCAAGATCAGGAAGAGGCTTTGACTTGCGAAGCTCATCGTAAGCGTCGCGGAGTTGCGCAAGATCCTTGGCCGCAGAGGCGTTGCTCTCGCCCTGCTTCTTCTGGTCTGCGAGTTGCTTCTGCAAATCGGCGATTTGCTTGTCCTTTGAAGCGGCTGCGGCCTTGTCCTTGTTTGCGGCGTCGAGCTGCTTCTTCAGGTCGGCGATTTCCTTGTCCTTTGCGGCGACCGCAGATTTGTCCTTGTTTGCCGCGTCAAGCTGCTTCTTCATGTCAGCAATCTGCTTGTCCTTTGCGGCGGCTGCGGCCTTGTCCTTGTTTGCCGCGTCAAGTTGCTTCTTCAAGTCAGCGATTTCCTTGTCCTTTGCGGCGGCTGCGCTGGCGTTTGCGGAAGAAGCGGCCTTCTCCTTGCTGGCGGCGTCGAGCTGCTTCTTCAGGTCGGCAATCTGCTTGTCCTTGGAAGCGGAAGCGGCTTTATCCTTGTTCGCTGCGTCGAGTTGCTTTTTCAAGTCGGCGATTTCCTTGTCCTTCGCGGCAGCCGCGTTTGCGTTCGCGGAGGCGGTGGCCTTGTCCTTGTTGGCTGCATCGAGCTGCTTCTTCAAGTCGGCGATTTCCTTGTCCTTCGTGGAAAGCTGGGCCTTCTGCGCGTCGTTCTCCTTCTTGAGGGATTCGCTGAGCACGCCAGACTTCTTGGCGGCCTCGGCCGACGAATTCGCGGCCGCAAGCTGCTTCTTCAAGTCGGCAATCTCCTTCGCCTGGGAATCGGAAGTCTTCTTCAAAGCGTCAAGCTGTTTTGCGGTGTCCGCGCTCGCGCTCGCGCTCTTGTTGGCTGAATCGAGCTGCTTCTTCAGGTCTGCGATTTCTTTTGCCTGCGCGTCCGACGTCTTCTTCAACGCATCGGCCTGCTTTGCCGCAGCCGCACTTGCGCTGGCGTTCTTGTTGGCGGTGTCGAGCTGCTTCTTCAGGTCGGCGATTTCCTTCGCCTGCGCATCCGACGTCTTCTTTATCGCGTCGAGCTGCTTTGCGGCATCCGCGTTCGTCTTCGCAACGTCGAGCTGCTTCTTCAAATCGGCAATCTCCTTCGTTTGGGAATCTGTCGTCTTTTTCAACGCCTCTGCGTTCTTTTTCGCGGCGTCCGCGTCTTTCTTGGCTGCGTCGGCCTCTTTTTTCGCGGAATCGGCGAGTTTCTTCTGGTTCTCCGCATCCTTCTTCAACGTCGCAATCTGCTTGTTGAGCTCGGCGGACTCCTTCGTCTTTGCGGCAAGCTCGTTGCTCTTGGTGTCAAGCTGTTTCTTGAGGTTGTCGGCTTCGGCGGTCTTAGCCGCAAGCTGCTTCTTCAAAGACTCGTTCTCTGTGCTGAGGGAAGAAATCTGGCTCTTAAGGTTCTCGATTTCCTTGTTGAGATTATCGATTTCCTGATTTTTTGCGGCGATTTCAGCCTGCAGAGCGTCAATCTGCGCCTGAAGAGAATCCCTCTCTATCTCAAGATTCTCGATTTCCACCTTCTGTGCCTCGATGGTCTCCATAAGTTCAGTGACTTTCGCAGTCGATCCGCACGACGCGAGCAAAAGCGAACTGCTCAAAATCATCGCTGCAAGAAGTTTGAATGCATGTCTTTTTCTGCAAATCATTTTTCAACCTCTTTTTTTATTTTCTTCAATATTTAAATATTTGAAAGATAATTATTCATTATATGCATATTTCCTTTTTTTTCTACCTAGGACAAGCATATACACGGCCTCATGAACGCACATCACTGACACACGCTGCCAAAAAACTCAAAATGTCAAAATGCAAAAAATCCCATCGGGACGGAGCACTTCAATTCTCCAATCTCATCGATGGGATTTTTACGGGACCTTTATTGGATTTTTCGACTATCGGCACTATTTCGCGTCTTTCACGTTTTTCGCCTTTCCAGACTGCTCGACAAGTTTTCCGTATTCGTCGCGGACGTTCACCACGCTCTTCTCGTAGTCGTTGAGCTTCTGCCAGAACCAGTACGGAAGCTGCACGATTTTTCCCTCGGAGTCCCACTCGATGCTGACGTAAGAGCCTTCGACCTTCGTCACGACGACATGAGGATCCGACTCGCTGACGGGGAAGTCCGGGAAGCTCATTTCGGGAAGCGGCTTGGCCTTCCTCAACTCCTCGTATGCGGCCTTGGAGCTGGCCAAATCCTTGTTCGCCGCTTCAAGTTTCTTCTTCAAATCGGCGATTTCCTTGTCCTTGGCTGCCGACTGCGCGTCCCCCTTCTTGACGGACTCGCTCAGTACGCCCGACTTCTGGGTTGACGAAGAAGATGCGGATGACGTCGCGGCGAGCTGCTTCTTAAGCTCGGCGATTTCCTTCGCCTGCGCGTCCGACGTCTTCTTCAAGGACGCAATTTCCTTCGCCTGGGAATCGGAAGTCTTCTTCATCGTCTCCGCGCTCTTTTTAGCCGTGTCCGCGTCTTTCTTGGCGACCTCGGCATCCTTCTTCAACGCCGCTATCTGCTTGTCGAGTTCGGAAGCCTCCTTCGTCTTTGCGGCAAGCTCGTTGCCCTTGGTGTCGAGCTGCTTCTTGAGCGATTCCGACTCGGCCGTCTTGGATGCAAGCTCCTTTCTCAACGAATCGTTCTCGGACTCGGATGAGGAAATCCGACCTCGGAGGCTCTCAATCTCCTTGTTCAAGGACTCAATCTCCATGTTCTTGGAATCAATCTCGGCCTGCAGCGAGCTTATCTGGGACTGGAGGGAATCCCTCTCTATCTCAAGATTCTCTATTTCAATTTTCTGGGCGTCCACGGTCTCCTCAAGCTCGGTGAGCTTCGCTGTGGAGCCGCACGACGCAAGAGTGAGCGAACCGCCCAAAACCACGCCCGCAAGAATCTTGAACGCATTTCTTTTTCTGCAAATCATTTTTCAACCTCTTTTTTCATTTTCTTCAATTGCCATTATGCATTTTTCCGTTTTTTTTCGCTACAGAAGACTCTCAAGCTTCTCCCGTATGAATTCGCTCTTCTCCTTGAGACCGATTTTTCCGGCGACGAGGGAGAATTCGTTCTGCTTCGTTGGATTTAGCTTGACCTGCTCCGGGTTCGACTGCCACATGCGCATGAATTTGTCCACGGGAACGTCCGACGCGCTCCTGAATTTCACGGTCACGGTCCCCGCCTTCTCTTTGAGCGAGTCGATGGAAAGCCTCTTCGCTATTATCCTGATTTCCGCAAGCCCGAGGAGGCTGTGCACCTCGTCCGGAATCGGCCCGAACCTGTCCTCCATTTCGCTGTACAAGCCGTCAAGCTCCGCCCTCGTCTGCACTGACGCGACCTTCTTGTATATCTCCATCTTGGTCTGCACGTTCCTGATGTAGGTGTCTGGAAGGAAGCCCGTGTACTCAAGCTCGATGAGAACGTCCCTGTCCTCCTTGTAGCCTTCCTTGTTGAGCCTGTTTATCGCCTCTGTCAAAAGCCTGACGTACAAGTCGAAACCGACCGAGTACACGTCTCCGCTCTGGTCCCGTCCGAGAAGGTTTCCGGCTCCGCGGATTTCCATGTCCTTCATCGCTATCTTGAATCCGCTTCCAAGCTCCGTGAAGTCGCTTATCGCCTGGAGACGCTTCATCGCCACGTCCGAAAGCACCTTGTTCTCCGGGTAGAGAAGGTACGCGAACGCCTTCCTGTCGCTCCGCCCCACGCGCCCTCGGAGCTGGTAGAGCTGGCTGATTCCGTACATGTCGGCGCGGTCGATGATTATGGTGTTCACGTTCGGTATGTCGATTCCGTTTTCTATTATCGTCGTCGCAACGAGAACGTGGAAGCCGCCCATCTTGAACCTTCTGAAAATCTCGTCAAGCTCGTCGGCGGACATTTGACCGTGCGCGTAGTCTATGAGCATTTCCGGGCAGAGCCGCTCAAGTTTCCTGCAGGTCTCGTTCAGCGTCTCCACTCGGTTGTGCAGGTAGAAGACCTGCCCGCCCCTCTCCACCTCAAGCCGTATCGCGCGCGCGACCTTCTCCTCCGAATATTCGTCCACGAATGTCTCTATCGGCTTCCTCGTCTGCGGAGGCGTCGTCAAAAGGCTCATGTCGCGGATTTTCAGGAGGCTCATGTGGAGGGTCCTCGGAATCGGGGTCGCGCTCATCGAAAGGCAGTCTATGCTCGTCCTCATCGCCTTGAGCCTCTCCTTGTCCTTAACCCCGAAACGCTGCTCTTCATCGATTATCATCAGCCCCAAGTCGGCGAACACGACATCCTTCTGGATTATCCTGTGGGTGCCGACGAGTATGTCGATTTTTCCGTCCGCCAAATCCTTCAGAATCTGCTTCTGCTCTTTCGGGGAGACGAACCTGCTCATGTGCTTTATCGTGACAGGAAAGTTCGAGAACCTTTCCAAACAAGTCTCGTAGTGCTGCTCGGCCAAAATGGTGGTCGGAGCGAGGAACGCGACCTGCTTCTTGCTGAGAACCGCCTTGAACGCCGCCCTCATCGCAATCTCGGTCTTTCCGTAGCCGACGTCGCCGCAGAGGAGCCTGTCCATCGGAACGGGCTTCTCCATGTCCGCCTTGATTTCCTTCGTCACGTTGTACTGGTCTGGCGTATCCTCGTAGGGGAACGCCGCGTCGAATTCGGCCTCCAAATCCGGGTACTTGGCGAAAGCGAAACCTCGGCTGATTTTTCTCTTGCTGTAGAGCGCGATGAGCTTGTTCGCCATCTCCTCCACGGCCTGCTTGACCTTGTTCTTCCTGTTCTCCCAGCTCTTGCTTCCGAGCGTGTCCAGCCTCGGATTGTCGCCGCCGTTTCCGATGTAGCGCTGCACAAGGTTGAGCTGCTCAAGCGGAACGTAAAGGAATTCCTCGCCGGCGTACTCGATTTTGATGTAGTCCTTCTCCATGAGAGAGGTTGATTTTCTCTGGATTCCCTTGAACTGTCCGATTCCGTAGTTGACGTGGACAACGTAGTCGCCGGGGTTCAGCTCCACGAAGGTGTCGATGGCCTCGCTCTTCACGCGGTGTATGGACTTCGGGGCCTGCTTGCGCCTTCCGAAAATCTCGTTCTCCTGAATCACGAGCGTCTTCGTGTCGGGAACGCCGAATCCTGCGGAAATCGCCTTCGGGAAAATGGCGAGCGGATGGAATGGAAGCCCCCGGGCCGCGTTCATCTTCGTTTTTTCGGCGGTGGTCTCCGATTCTTCGGTGTAGTCCCTGAAAATTTCCTTGATTCTTAGAGCCTGGTTCTCGTTGTCGGCGAAGATTTCGATTTTCCAGCCGTCCTTCATGAGACTCTCGAAATGTTCTCTTATGAAGTTGAAATTTCCGAAGAAACTCTGCGGGGCTGAGCATTCGATTTTGAACGACTCGCCGGCATTTTCTTCTATAATTTGGGTGGAATCTGCCGAGTCTCCAGCCCCCGCGCCTTCAGTTTCGCCGTCCACAGTGTGAAGTGAATGGAAGAACACGCACTTGTTTCGGTTCCTTGAATTCTCCATCAAGTCGACAAACCGAATCATCATTCTCGAAGGGGCGAAAACTGGAGACTCTAGCCTCGCTTTCTTGAACATTCCGGCATATTCCCTGTCGAAACTCTCCTGGGTGTTTCCAAGCCTGTCGTAATCAAAAAAGAACAGCGTGGAATTTGCGCCCACATACTCGATTGGAGAGAATTTCCGCTCCCACAAGACAGGATAGAAAAGTTCCTCGCCTTCAACCTCCCCTTTTTCCTTCAACTCGGAAAGGATGGAATCTATCTCTTTCTTTGCGGCATCGGTGAAGCCGAGTTCGGACGTTTCGCCCGACAGAACTTTGCCGAATTCGCCTTTCAGCCTATTCAAAAACTCCTCGTTCCACACGACTTCCTTCATCGGGTAGACGAGGAGAGAATCCTTGCTGGACAAAGTGGACTGACTTTCGACTTTGAACGACTTTATCGAGTCGATAGAATCGAAGTCGAAGTTGATTCTGGTCGGAAATTCCTCGCCCGGAGTGAACACGTCCAGGACCTCGCCCCTGAGCGTGAATTCTCCAGGAACGCACACTTTCGGAACTTTCGAATATCCAAGAAGGGAAAGCTTTTCTGCGAGGTCGGTCGGCTCGACTTTCTGCATTCGGCGGAGGGAAAAGACGAGGGACTTGAGGAATTCAGGATTTGGAACCGGGGCGACAAGGGAACGCTGGCTCATCAAGAAAATGCGGGGTTTCGTGGAGGACGAAAGAATCCTGTGGGAAGACGACATCTCCGCAAGGACGCCCGCCCTCTTCCCAAAAATCGAAGCTCCTTTCGCGACTGTCCGGTACGCAGCCGATGTCCACGCTGGGAAATCGTAAATCTCCACAGAATCTTCAAGCGCGGTCTCCAAATCCGTCTGGATTTCGCGCAAATCCCGCTCCGACGAAGCGACGACGACGAAATCAAGCGAAGACGCGTCGAATCCTTGAGTTTCCCTTGAATAACGCCCTGTCGAGTTGTACTGCATCGCGCCCAGGACCTTGCCTCGGACGCTCTCTATTACGGATGCGACGAAAAAGCCTGCCGAAGAGCCTTGGAAGCCTTCAAGAGAGATTGATTTCGATGAACTCGACGCGACATTTTTCACAATCTCGTCGAATTTTTTCCAATTGTGCGTGATAGAATTTGAATAATTTGATAATAATGATTTCATAAATATTTCCGATAATTGTATATAAGGGTTCGAATAATCACTATTAAAAGAACCCTTTGGGAGAACAATTTTGAAACGAGTTTTAGTCGCAATTATATCTTCTTTGGCGTTATTTGCACAGTTTGCAACAGCAGAACAGCAATCAAGCCAGGATTTCTCAAAAGCAGCAGTTGTAATCAAGACTTTCGACAGAACCATGTACTATCCGAACACGGCGTCGAACAACCCTATCAACGTGACAGTCTCCATAACGAACAACGGCTCCGACACGTTGAGGTTCAAGCTTGCGGATGAAAGAATGTTCAGTCTCGACTTCAGCGCGAACGACATCAAGAATACGAAGGTCAAGCCGACGCAGTACCTCACAGAGCGCCGCTCATCAAAAAATTCAATCTATTACAGGGACATAACGATAGAATCAGGAGAGACGTACTCATTCGTGGAGAACGTGAAGAACTACATCGACTTCGAAACTCCGTCAATCTACTATCTCCAGCTCGACTTCTATCCAGACCTCTACAAGTCAAAGAACGTAAAGATAACGTCCAACAGGCTCAGCCTCGACATCAGGCCGGCTCCGATAGTTTCTACGGCAAGCGCGCTTCCAGTCGAGAACGAGACTGAATCGGTGCTAAAACCGGAAGCGATTTCACCGGACAAGGTTGTGGAGCAGACAATCATCGCGCGCCAGAAATCACTTTGGAACCAGTTCTTCCTTTATATGGACCTTGAGGAGATGCTCAAGAGAAACAGCGAGACCGCAAGAAGATACAGAAATGCGGGAGCTGATGAAAGAAGGAGAATGCTCGACGCATACAAAGCCGACTTGATGCAGGAGAAAATCGACCACGATGTCGTTACCCGCCCTTCAAAATTCGTAATCGAAAAGACGGCTTATTCACAGACTGACGGAACCGTCACAGTGAAGGAGTGGTTCAAATACCCGAACTTCACCGAAGTCAAGCGTTATGTGTACAACATCCGCCAGAGGGACGGAATCTGGCAAATCTACAACTACACAGTGACGAACATCGGAACAGAGTAGAAAAAGCGAAAACGGAAAAAGAGTGGATAAAAATGAAAGCGCTTGTTATTGCTGACAATGAAAAGGTAATCAAAAGAATCAACTCGACTCTTGAGTCATTCGGGTACGACACGATTGTCTATCGGTGGCTTCTGAAAGCGTTGGACAATATCGAAGAAATATCGCCTCACCTCATAGTCATAAGCACTGAAGATTATCCACGCCATTGGAAGACGTTGACGCAGTTTGCCGAATGGACACAGAACGCGGAAAACCAAGACGCCGCCGATTCGTTCGACGTGATACAGTTTCCGCAGGTCATTCTCATGGTCGGCGACAACTTTTCAGCCGAGGAAGAGGACAAAGCGAAGACACTTCGCGTTGTCGGAACATTCAAAAAAGTTGACGAAGACGGCGAGGATGGAAACTATTCAAAACTTGGAGCGATTCTCGATTCACTTTCAAAAAAATTCGGGACGATAGAGAAAAAAGAGGACGACACGCCTCTGTCATTCAACGAACCGGTGCTGTCTCCAACAGAGCAGTCCGAGACGGAATCCAACGAGGAAGAGTCTGGCGTGACGGTTCCCTGCTCTTTCGTGTTCACGAATCCGATAACGCTTTCTCTCGTCTATGGGACAGCCAGGAATTTCAATGGAAAGACACTGGAATTCACTCCTGACATTCCGGATTTCGCAAAGACGCTTTCGGAAGGAACGACAATCAATTCTGCGTCGTTGAGAATCACGAGCGATGACGAGCATCCTGCCACGGAATCGATAAAGTCGGTTACGGCAATCGTTGCCTCAAAGGATTCTGACAAACTTGTCATAAAAATCACAGCATGAACATGAAGAACAAGAACGCAAAATTCTTTTGCGAAAGCTGCGGCTCGGAAGTTCCCGGAAATTCAAAATTCTGCCCCACTTGCGGGCGTTTTTTTGCATCTGTCAGGTGTCCCGTCTGCGGAGAGACAGGCTCGAACGACAAATTCAAGAACGGCTGCCCGAACTGCGGCTATTCCGTGTCTGGAGCCAAAAACAGAAAAATCAAAGGAAAAAACAATAAACGCCTCTCTCGGCGCGCAAGAAGAAAGCTGGCCGCGGCCATAGATGCAAAAAACGGACGAATCGACGGCTCGCTGCCTGCGTGGTCATATTTCCTTATTTTTTCAGTTCTCGCACTTTTCATCGCGGGAGTCTATTTCTATCTGAAAACAGCCCGCTGATTCCCCACAGCGCAACAAACTACAGGGCAATAAAAAGCACCATCGGATTTGATTCATTCAATCGATTCCGATGGTGCTTTTCTCTTATTTTACCCGAGATGGGGGTCGAACCCACACTCCATTGCTGGAACTAGGACCTGAACCTAGCGCGTCTGCCAATTCCGCCACCCGGGCAAATGGAATGTTTTTATTATAGCAAACATTCCATCATAAAGTCAACAGTTTTTAGCGGGCGACAGACCCGACATTGATGAGAGAGAGGAACGCCTCGTTGTTTCTCGTCTTCTTCATCGTGTCGAGGATGGTTTCCGTCATCTCCACGTCTTCCATTGAATTCAGGCTGTTCCGCAGGAACCAAATTCTCTGCAAGGTCTCTTCGGGAAGAAGAAGCTCCTCTTTTCGGGTTCCTGTCTTCTTGATGTTGATTGCAGGGAAAATGCGCTTTTCGGCGAGTTTTCTGTCGAGGTCGATTTCACTGTTTCCAGTGCCCTTGAATTCCTCGAAGATGACCTCGTCCATTCGGCTTCCGGTGTCGATGAGGGCTGTCGAGATGATTGTGAGCGAGCCGCCCTCCTCCACGTTGCGCGCGGCACCGAAGAAACGCTTCGGCTTGTGGAGCGCGTTGGAGTCCACACCGCCTGAAAGCACTTTTCCCGACGTGGGGACAGTCTGGTTGTAGGCTCTCGCCAGCCTCGTGATTGAATCAAGGAATATCACGACATCACGCTTGTGCTCAACGAGACGCTTCGCCTTCTCAAGCACCATCTCGGCGACCTGGACATGGCGGTTGGCCTGCTCGTCGAATGTGGAAGAGACGACTTCGGCCTGAATCGACCGCTCCATCTCGGTAACTTCCTCAGGGCGTTCGTCTATCAAGAGCACGATGAGGTACACATTCGGATTGTTGGCAGTTATGGCGTTCGCAATCTTCTGCATGAGTGTCGTCTTTCCGGCCTTTGGAGGCGCGACAATCAAAAGACGCTGGCCTTTTCCAATCGGAGCGAACAAATCAACGACGCGGGTGCTGTACTCGGTCGCGGTGGTCTCAAGCATGAGCTGGCTTTTAGGATACAGCGGTGTCAAATTTTCGAACGGAATCCTGGTCTGGGCGACTCTGGGTTCGTCGAAGTTCACGGTCTCGATTCTGAGCAGTGCGAAGAACCTCTCTCCCTCTTTCGGGCTTCTTGTCTGGCCGTAGATTGTGTCGCCGGTTTTCAAGTTGAAAAGGCGAATCTGGCTTGGAGAGATGTAGATGTCATCCGGTCCCGGCAAATAGCTGTTCTGTGGGTTTCTCAAGAATCCATAGCCGTCTGGAAGAATCTCAAGCGCGCCGGAAGCGAAAATGATTCCGCCCCTGTCCGTGTGGGAACGCAGGATTACATAAATCAGCTCCTGCTTCTTCATCGCAGGCAAATCTTCCTCGGAACAACCGTACTCAAGCGCAAGGTTCCTCAGCTCGGACATGCTCATCTTCGTCAAGTCGTTGATCAAGAGACGCGGCTTGTTCTCGTTCATAGCATCGAGTTCAGCCTGTTGCGCCTCAAGCTGCAAAAGCTCCTCGGCCTTTCTGTCGTACATGCTCTGGCGATAATTGTTCCGCCTGTTTCCATAGCGAGGGGTGCGTCCTGGCCTGTCCCCATCCCTGTCTCTGTCCCTGCTGTTGTTCTGGCGGCCATTGCGGGTCCAACGGCTCTGTCGCGGCTGGTACTGGTGAAAATACGGCTGCGAATTCATCTGCGGAGTTTGAGCGGCCGCCGACGCATCCGTCTGCGGCGCAGAGCCGTCGACACTGCCGTTTTCAGAAGGCTCCTGGACAGGCTCTGAGGTGGCGGGTGTCGCTTCCGAGCCTAAAGATTCGGAAGGCTCCGAAAAATCGCGTGCGGAAGCGGCTCCGTCGGAATAAGGCTCGGAAGAGTCTCCTCCAACGCCCACGCTTTCAGCCCCTGCGGCTTCAAAATCGCCCGAATCGGTTTCTGCGCTTTCTTTCGCGACAGTCTTTCTTCTAGTCCTGACAACCCTTTTCGGTTTTTCCTCAGTCGGCTCGGCTTTTACGGTGCTTTCCACCGCATTTTCGGCTGAAGTCGGCTCCTGAATTTCTTCCTGCGTCATCGCGACCTCAGAAACAGTCTCTTCTGCGTTCTCGGCTTTTTTTCGTGCAACTCGTGGCATTTTTAACCTCTTTGCTCAAAATCAGAATTTGATTCTTCTGTCTGAATCTTTGTAATACTCTTTGCGGAGTTCTTTTATCTGGTCATCCGCCATGTAATCGTCGAACGGCATCATCCTGTCTATCACTCCGTTCGGCGTGATTTCGATGATTCTGTTCGCTACAGTCTGGATGAATTCGTGGTCGTGGCTTGTGAACAAGATTACGCCAGGGAAACTGACGAGAGCCTGGTTCAGCGATTCAATCGCCTCCAAGTCGAGGTGGTTGGTCGGGTCGTCGAGAATCAAGACGTTGGCGTTCGTGAGCATCATCTTTGAGAGCATGCAGCGGACTTTCTCTCCTCCTGACAAGACCTTCACCTTCTTGAGGGATTCGTCGCCGGAGAAGAGCATCCTTCCGAGGAATCCGCGGACATAGGCATCGTCCTGCTCTTTCGAATACTGCTTGAGCCAATCCGTGATGTTCATGTCGTTGTCGAAGTACTTGTTGTTGTCGCGGGCGATATAGGTGAAGCTTGTCGTCTGTCCCCAGAAGAACTCGCCCGACTCAGGCTTCGCCTCCCCTGCGATGATGTCGAACAATGAAGAAATCGTGTTGTGCTCCACACCGACGAACGCGATTTTGTCGGTTCTGTTGACCTTGAGGTCGAAATCCTTGAGGAGCTGGACTCCGTCCTCGTCCTTCGAATTGAGTTTTTTGCAGTCGAGGACGTTGTTTCCGATTGTCCTGTCGATTGCGAAGTGCACATACGGGAATTTTCTGCTCGTGACAGGCAAATCGTCGAGCTCCAATTTATCCAAAATCTTCTTTCTTGAAGTCGCCTGCTTCGATTTCGCAGCGTTCGATGCGAACCTCTGGATGAATTCCTTGAGGTCCTTCGCCTTCTCTTCGTTCTTCTTCTTCTGGTCCTTCGCTTGCTTCTGCAAAATCTGGCTCATCTGGTACCAGAAATCGTAGTTTCCTGCGAACTGGGTGATTTTTCCGAAGTCGATGTCGCAAGTCACGGTGCAGACGGTGTTCAAAAAGTGGCGGTCGTGCGAGACGACGATGACCGTGTTCGGAAAGTCGAGGAGAAAGTCCTCAAGCCAGTTGATTGACTCCAAATCAAGACCGTTCGTAGGCTCGTCGAGAAGAAGGATGTCAGGGTTTCCGTACAAGGCCCTGGCGAGCAAAACGCGGACCTTTTGAGACTCGTCGAGCTCGCTCATCATCTTGTCGTGGAATTTCTCCTCCAATCCCAAGCCCGAAAGCATCTGCTCGATTGTGTTCTCGGACTCGTAGCCGCCGAGTTCGCCGTATTCAGCCTCAAGCTCTGAAGAGCGGATTCCGTCCTCCTCTGTAAAATCCTCTTTTGCGTAGATGGCATCGCGCTCCTTTGAAACCTCGTAGAGCTTCGGGTAGCCCTGAAGGACTGTCTCTTTCACGCTGAATTCGTCGAACGCGAAGTGGTTCTGGCTCAAGACCGCCATTCGCTCGCCAGGAGTCATGAAGATGTCTCCCGTATCGTGCTCGATTTCACCGGAAAGAACTTTGAGGAATGTTGATTTTCCAGCTCCGTTCGCTCCGATGATTCCGTAACAGTTCCCCGCAGTGAATTTCAAATTCACGTCTTTGAAAAGCGGTTTCTCACTAAAATGAAGTGACACGTCAGATACTGTAATCATTTTTTTCTTCCTTTTTATTTATTTCCCCGTGAAAAAAGCCTTGATTTTCGCAAAAAGTCCTTTTTTCGCAGGTTTTCTGTTTTGATTTCTGTTTCCTGTATTGCGCTGGTTCTGATTCTTCCGGGACTGGTTCGGCTTTCCAGGATTCTTTCGGAACTCTCTCTTTCCAGGCCGTTCCTTCTTCTCCTTTTCCTCGCCATTTTTAACTCTGCCCTGATTCTCTTTGTTGGGGTTTTGGCTGTCGGCTCTCTTTCCACGGCGTTTTCTGTTTTTGCCTTTTCCGGCAGAACCTGCGCTGTCCGTTTTAGACGAATCCGACCCGGATGCATATTTTTCTTTGTAAAGTTTCATGCGCTCTTCGAACGACATGTTCGCCATCTTCTCAAGCTCTTCGTCCGAAATCTTGGAATCGGCCACTCTCGCGTTCTTCTCGGCGCGCTCTCTCCTTCCAGCCCTGCCGGAGCGGTTCCTGTGTTCCGAGCGACGCTCGCGCCGATGCTCGAATCCGTCTCCGTCCTCGCGCCAGTCGCCGGTCTTTATCCACATTTCCCTCGACTTGTCCTCGGCGAAATCCTCCTCCACCGCGACAACGAACGGAATCTTCTTTTCTATATAACTTTCGATTCCCATCAAGTTGAAAGAGTCCTCGGTGGCGTCCGTGCAGAACGAATAAGCCTTTCCGGTTTTTCCAGCGCGCGCAGTCCTTCCGATTCGGTGGACGTAGTTCTCGGCCTCGTTCGGCAAATCGTAGTTGATGACCATCGCCAAATCGTTCACGTCGATTCCCCTCGCGGCGACATCCGTGGCGATGAGGCACTTGACTTTTCCGCTTTTGAAATTGTTCATTATTTGCTGTCGCTTTTTCTGGGGCAGATCGCCTATTATGAACTCGTTCTCGATTCCGTTGATTTTAAGACGCTTGGAAATAATCTCGCACATTTTTTTCGTGTTGCAGAAGATTATAAGACTTTCAGGATTTTCCCTCTGGATTATTCCGACGAGCAATCTGTTCTTGTCGTCGCTTGAAACATGCATCAAAACCTGGTCGATTTCATCGACCGTTATGTTCTCGGCTTCTATTGTGATTTCTTTCGGCTCTTTTGTGTATTCATAGGCAAGGTTCTTCACGTTCAAGTTCAACGTGGCGGAGAAGAGCATCGTCTGCCTGCCCTCGCTTGACGGAAGGACCGTTATAAGTTTTCTCAAATCAGGATAGAAGCCCATGTCGAACATCCTGTCAGCCTCGTCAATAGCAAGAAAACCGACGCGGCTCAAATCCATCTGCCCGCTCTGCTGCAAATCGATGACGCGTCCGGGAGTTCCGATTATGACATCGACTCCCCTTTTGAGGGCCGCCACCTGCTTGTCATAGCCCACTCCGCCGAAGAAGCTTGCGAAAACCAACCCGGTGTGTTTTCCGAGCTTGTTCGCCTCGTCCTCGACCTGTGTCGCCAACTCACGCGTAGGCACCATCACGAGCGCGGTCTTTTTCTCGTCCGGATTCGCAAGAAGCTCCTGCATTATCGAGACAAGGTAAGCCGCAGTTTTTCCAGTTCCAGTCTGAGACTGGACATACAAATCGCTTCCATCGAGAGAAGCCTGAAGAACTTGCTCCTGAACAGGAGTGCAAGCCACGTAACCAGCATCCGCAAGACCTTGCTGGATTTTCTCATTTAAATTGATTTCCGAATAATTCATATTTTTTTTCCGAATTTGATGAATTTAATATAAGAACAGTGATTCAGAAACCGACCGAGCTGAAACAAACTTCCGACCACTGGCCGAAAAAATGTCCATCCCAAATCGATAGCTCTCAAAGACTTTTATAAAATCAGTATTTTTTGTGGATTTTTTTGATAAGATGATACAACTATAAAACATTTTTCAAACTTTGAAAACCATCAAGGAACATCGAAATGAACAGAAATTCATCAGAGCAGAACGAATATCAGGCGCAGATATTCTCCAACAGGCTAGCGAAAAAATACAAGGCCCTCAGGAAATGGGCAAGGAAAGAGCGCGTGACATGCTACCGCCTCTACGACAGGGACATTCCAGAGGTTCCGTTGGCCGCGGATTTCTACGAGTTCATCCCGGAAAACATTGAAGACAAATTCGAATGCGCCCAGTTCATGAAAAACGAGGAGGCTCTTTTGTCCGCTAACGACCCCGTGGCGGCGAAAGCGAAATCTGAAAGGCAGTTTCTCCATCTTTACCTCTACGAACGCCCATACGACAAGGACGAAAAAGCCGAAGAAGAGTGGCTTTCGCAAATGGCAAAGGCCGCCGCAAGAACGCTCGGAATCAGAGAGGAGCATGTAATCACAAAATTGAGGAAAAAACAGAGGGGGGAGAACCAGTACGAAAAAATAGAATCGAAGAAAACTATAGAAGGAACAGTGCAAGAAAGCGGGCAGCTCTTCAAGGTGAACTTGAGCGACTACCTCGACACGGGCTTGTTTCTCGACCACAGACCGCTCAGAAACATTGTCAGGAAATCGGTTTCCGGCAAGTCCGTCCTGAACCTCTTCTGCTACACAGGGAGCTTCTCCGTGTACTCGGCCGAGGGAAAGGCGAAATCCGTCACCTCGGTCGACTTGAGCAACACGTACATCAATTGGACTAAATACAACTTCGCATTGAACGAATTCGACCCGGACGACAAGAAATACAGATTCCACAAGGGCGACGTGAACGGATTCCTGAACCAGTGCCTGGCCGAAGTCCCGAACGCAGAAGGCACCAACAGGTTCGACACGATAATCCTCGACCCGCCGACATTCTCGAATTCCAAATCGACGGAAAACACATTGGACATAAACCGCGACTGGCCCGAACTCGTCACAAAATGCCTAAAACTCATGAACCCGGGCGGAACGCTCTATTTTTCGACGAACTCGAAGCGGCTCATATTCGCGTCGGAAAAACTCCCGGAAAAAATCGGCGAGAAAAGCTACTCGATTTCCGACATGACTGAGGAGTCCATATCCGAGGACTTCAAAAACCAAAAGCCGCACCGCCTTTGGAAAATACAGCTGGAAAAATAGACCTGCCAAGAAAAACTCGGCATAGGACAAGCACAATAAAAAAAGCCCGGCATCCTCGTTCAAATGAAGGATGCCGGGCTTCTCTATTTTTCCGTGAGACTTACTCCGCAGACTTGATTCCGAAACGCTTGTTGAAGCGATCGATACGTCCAGCAGTGTCAACCAACTTCTGTTTTCCAGTGAAGAATGGGTGGCATGCAGAACAGATTTCAACGTTGATGTTCTCAACTGTAGAACGTGTCTCGATTACGTTGCCACAAACGCAAGTAATCTTTGTCATTTTGTACTCAGGATGAATACCGCTTTTCATAAAAAACTCCTTGTTTTCTTGCCCGATGTTGTAGAAAAGCCGGTCAGCACTACATACACAAAAAGTGCTGTATCATTTCCTCACCGTTACCAATCAAGACAACACCACAAGAATTATGTTTTTGAATATATCAAAATTAGCCGGCTGATGTCAATTCATCGTAAGCCAATTTGGCCGCATTCTGCTCGGCTTCCTTCTTGCTTTTTCCGCTCTCCGGCCCGTAGCTCGACTTCCCAAGGTGAACCGTCACCCAAAAAACCTTGTCATGTTCAGGCCCAGTGTTCTTCACAAGCTCATATCTCGGACATTCCTTGTATTTTTTCTGGTACCATTCCTGCAGCAGAGTCTTGTAATCCTTGTGCCCTTTGTTTTCAAGGACCTTTTTTATCTCAGGGGCAATGAACGACAGCACGAGTTTCTGGACAGCCTCGTATCCGTTGTCCAAATAATAGGCTCCGAAAAGGGCTTCGACAGCGTCCGCAAGAATCGCCTTCTTTTGCCGGCCGCCGCTCAACTCCTCCCCCCTTCCAAGAACGAGCATTTTGTCGATTCCAATCCGCACGGCTATGGGCGCAAGAGTCTCCTCGCTAACGACAACGCTCTTTATCCTTGCCAAATCGCCTTCGGGACTGGTCTCAAGGTTTTCATAAAGGAAAGTCGCCGTCGCCACCCCCAGCACGCTGTCGCCAAGGAATTCGAGCCGCTCGTTGTTCAAATGTCGGTGCTCAGCATTCTCGTTCGAAAACGAGCGATGGTGGAATGCCAAGTCCAGCAGTCCGATATTCTTGAAGCGAATCGAAAGGCTTTTGCAGAACTGGTTCAAAGCCCGAACCCTATCGGGCGAAATATTTTTTTTATATGAAAACATATTTTTATCATATATCTTTTTAAAAAAGAAAAACACAGGCAATCCTAGTAGGAACACCTGTGTTTTAAAAGCAATCAATGCCCTATGACTTACGCCTGTGCAGATTTGATGAAATTGAAAGCGTCACCGACAGTTTCGAATTCGTTGGCTTTCTCATCAGGAATCTTGACACCAAGATTCTCCTCGATCGAATAAACGAGTTCATAAGTATCGAGAGAGTCGGCTCCGAGATCGCCACGGAATGTAGATTCCATTTTGATTTCGCTTGGATCTTTCTCCAATTTCTCAGCGATAAGGTTCTGGATTTTTCCAAACAATTCTTCATCAGTCATAATAAAACTCCTTATTTTGCTTTTGCCCTCCGCGAACGAAGGGCAAAAGCCTTAAATGTTGGTTGTTTTCGTACTAGCCGTTGTTCTCAGGAGTAATCACCTGACGGCCATTGTAATAACCGCATTTTGGGCAAACATGGTGCTGAAGAATAAGATTGCTGCAATTTGAGCAAGCGACCAAGTGTGGAGCCACAAGATGCATATTTACACCACGACGTCTGCGTGTGCGAGCTTTTGAAGTTTTCGCTCTAGGTACTGCCATTTATCTAACCTCACTAAATAATTTGTTTGTTTATAACAATGAATGGTATCGTATAACAGATTCTGAATCATTGTCAATAATTTGACATGCTCATAAAAGGACTTTCCGAAAAAGGCTTTTCAGGAAACACCGCAATCAGGACATTTTCGACTTCATCGCATCGACAACTATCTGTGGAACCATGCCGGAAATGTTGCCGCCGAACGAGGCAAGCTCCTTTATCGCACTGGACTTTATCGTAAGGAATTCCTGCGCCGTCGGAATGAAAACGGTCTCGATGCTTGAATCAAGGCTCTTGTTCGTCAGCGACAAATCAAATTCATAGGAAAAATCCATGGAGTTTCTGATTCCACGAAGAAGCACGTTCGCCCCACTCTCCCTCGCGTATTCGACTATAAGCTTTTCTGAAATGTGCGCGGTCACGTTCTTGAATTCCTTCGTAAGCTCGTTCACCATGCCCAGCCGCTCGTCGGCACTGAACATATATTTCTTGTTCACATTGTGCGCGACAACGACATCGATTTCGTCGAAAATTCTGCTGGCACGTTCGATTATGTTCAGGTGGCCATAAGTAATCGGATCGAACGACCCCGGAAAAATAGCTTTAGACATTCTTGAAAAATAGCATATTTGACTGAACGAAACAAGTAATATATTTTTTATGGTATGAAAAAGACGATTGGATTAATGATGATTTCTATTCTTGCGCTGTCCGCATGCTCAAAGAAAAACGGAGCTGCCAACACGGTTCCTCGGCAGGAATCAGAGACGCAGGAAGTGTCGCTGCCGGAGATACCGGCAGAGCCTGAAAAAACCTACGAGGAACCTACAGAAGCAGTTGTCGAGGAAATGGAAGAGGAACCTCCAGCTCCGGTTCAAAAGCAAGAGCCAGCCGAAGAAAAGGTGGAGAAAAAGGAGGAACCGAAAGAAGATGTTCAGCCGCAAAGCCCCATAGACGACGAATACGCCCGCTCCGTCGGAAACGTAGCCGTCACAAAGGACAGGTTCGTAGAGGACAAGGCCGAGATACTGGGAATAATCGAAAAACTCGCAACCATAATGAAAGAAAAGAACTGCGGCGCCTGGATGAATCTTCTCGACGAAGAGTCCATTTCGTACTGGAAACAGAAGCAGAACCTCAAGAAAGCCCAGTCGCGGCTTCCGATAAAAGGCATACAGCTCCGCACGATGGAAGACTATTTCAAGTACATATTCATACCCGCCCGGCAGAACAGGACGATAACGGAGATAAGGTACATATCCGACAAATATGTCAAGGCCATAGAAATGAAGGAATCCGTGGATTATGTTTACTATTATTTCAATAAAGTTGATGGAAAATGGATGCTCCATCTTCCTCCGTTAACCGATTGAAAAATTAAAGTTGCTTTTTATGGGGTGTTATTTTATACTGAACATTATTTAAGAAAAAATCTAGGAGGATTTTTATGAAATCTTTGAAAAAGACAGCTGGTGTCATCTGCGCATTGCTCGTAACTTTCGGCGCAGTTGCACAGACTAAATCAGAGAAAAGTGTTGATAGCGATTACCTCAGTACTGTTGAAGACGTTGTCATCACAGAGCTTGCAAATTCTGAAGAGCGCGACAACAAACTCGTGGCTTTGCAGTATCTTGAAGAAGCCGTGTCTGGAGGACGCGCCTCGCCAGACATGATAAGGGCCCTCGATCAGCTCGCCGGCGAAGGAATCACATCCCAGTCAAGAACAAACGGACGCTTGATGAACAACTACCCGGACATCCGCGCAAAAGCTTGCAGGCTCCTCGGACAGGTCGGAACAGAGGAAGCCAAGCAGTCGCTCGTGAAAGTCGCCCTCAACGACAACGAGCCGATGGTTCTCTCGTCTGCAATCGCGGCTCTCGGCGACATTGGAATAAACGACAATGATGAAGTCGTCAACACAATTGCATGGGCAAACAAAGGAAACAGAATCCTCAACCCTACAAGCAGCTTGGCTTCGGAAGTAATCGAAGCGTTCACGAAGCTCGCCGACTCAACAGAGGACAAGAAAGACATGATCAACGAAGTCGCGAAAATCGCAGGCGACTACAGGTATGTCACGCCGGTAAGGCAGAGGGCTCTCGAATTGCTCAAGAAGCTCCAGTCATCAAGCTCGTCTTCTTCATCTGACGGAAAATAAGCTGTAAATTTTCAGGAATAAAAAAAGCAGAGTGCCTAAACTCTGCTTTTTTTATGCACATGAAAAATCAAAAAGGCAAAAAAAATTTGAGAGATACGTGAATCGAACACGCAACCTTTGGCTCCGGAGGCCAACGCTCTATCCAATTGAGCTAATCTCTCAAAATATGCTTTTTAATATGACTTCAAAAGCGACAATTGTCAATAAACACCGAGAAAAAAATGGACACACTGATACTTGCATCATCATCACCGCGAAGAAAAGAGCTGCTCGAAACAATGGGGATTCCGTTCAAAATCCATCCGGCAAACTGCGACGAATCGATACCAGAAGGGACGGAAGCGGAAGACGCGTCAAAAATAATCGCGGAAAGAAAGGTTCTTGCGCTTTTAGAGAGGCTCTCGGAGCTTGAAAAGAAACAATTCATACTTGGAGCCGACACGACGGTAATATTCAGCGGAAAAATTTACGGAAAACCAAAAAGCAAAGAAGAAGCGAAATCTTTTCTGCGCAGTTTCCAGGGAAAAAAGCAGAAAGTGGTGACAGGGATAGCCCTCTTCGACCCAAGAAACGGTTCCGTCGAATCGGCATCCGTATCGACATCCGTAGAATTCAAAAGCATGAGCGAGGAAGACCTCGAAAGGTGCATGAACGCTGAGGAATGGAAAGATGCCGCAGGGGGGTACAAGATACAGGGGTTCTCGGCGTGCTTCATAAAAAAAATAGATGGCTCCTACAACAACGTCGTAGGCTTGCCAATCGAAGTGGTTTATGATATGTTGGTAAAACATCGTTTTGAGTTCTGAACTCAATCCGGCGTCGGTGATTGGAAAAGGCTGTTGGCTGCATTCCAGTTGTCGAAATTTTCCGGGCCTGGAGACAGGTTGCGAGAAACAGAGATTGGTGGAAAACCGAAAGTGGTTTTCCTGTGAAGGAGATGGTTATGGCAGTAGTAACCATGAAGAATTTGCTTGAGTCTGGAGTTCATTTCGGACATCAGGTGAAACGTTGGGATCCGCGCATGAAGAAGTACATCTTCGCAGAGCGCAATGGAATTCACATTATCGACTTGCAGAAGACAATCGCAGCTATCAAGGATTCATACGAAGCTGTCCGCAAGATTGTGTCTTCTGGAAAATCAGTCCTTTTCGTTGGAACAAAAAAGCAGGCGCAGCAGGCCATCCAGAAAGAAGCCGAGCGCTGTGGAATGTACTATGTAAACAACCGCTGGCTTGGTGGTATGCTTACAAACTTCGCTACAATCAAAAAATCACTTCAGAGACTCAAGAAAATCGAGAAAATGGAAGTCGACGGCACTTTCAACGACCTCACAAAGAAGGAAGTTGCTGGACTTCAGAAAGAAAAGGCAAAGCTTGAGAAGAACCTCGGCGGTGTGAAGGACATGAAGGAACTCCCAGGAGTCATCTTCATCATCGACACACACAAAGAGCAGAACGCTGTCGCGGAAGCCATCAGGATGAAGATTCCTGTAGTCGCAGTCGTCGACACAAACTGCAACCCAGAGGGAATCACATATCCTATTCCAGGAAACGATGACGCCATCCGCGCCATCTCTCTCTTCACTTCTGTTATCGCAAACGCCGTACTCGAAGCCGACAACGAGCAGGGACTCAAGGTCATCGAGACTCTCGGCGACGAGGAAGAGGTTGTCACAGACGCTTCCACAAAGGAAGAGGATGTTGAAGTTGACTACAGCAACTACACACCTTCTGCCGATGACAAGAACAACAAGAACGAAGATTCTGACGTTGTTGACTACGAAGAGAAATTCACTAAATAAGTGATTTTCCGTGTTTGAATAATTTAGGAGAATAACAATGGCTTTTAGCGCCGCTGATGTAAAAGCACTGCGTGAGGCTACTGGAGCTGGAATGCTTGACTGCAAAAAGGCTCTTCAGGATGCAAATGGCGACATCGCAGAAGCTGAGAAAATCTTGAAAGAAAAAGGTCTTGCCGCGATGGCGAAACGCACCGACAGAGCCGCTGGCGAAGGTCGCATCGTCATCAAGCAGGAAGGAAACAAAGTTGCCATGGTCGAAGTGGTCTGCGAGACGGACTTCGTCGCCAACAACCCGGATTTCGTTGCCGTTGCAGAAAAGGCTTGCGATGTCACGCTCAAGAGTGGCAGCTCAGAACTCAACGCAGAACACAAGGCTCTCATCGACGAGGTCTTGATTAAGTTCCGCGAGAACATCTCTGTCCGCCGCGCTGTCTGCATCGATGTTCCATCAAACGCAGCTGTCGGCACATACGTCCACTCTGACAACAAGACTGGCGCAATCGTAATCGTTGAAGGTTCCGACGCAGACGATGTGAAGACATTCGCAAAAGACTGCTGTCTGCACCTTGCGGCTTTCACTCCAGAATACGTCACGAAAGCGGATGTTCCACAGAGCTTCATCGACGAGCAGAAAGAGATTTTCTCTGCCCAGATGGCTCAGGACGAAAAAATGGCTTCAAAACCAGAGAACGTCAAGGCTGGAATCCTTCAGGGAAAAATCAACAAGCTCCTCGCGGAAAGCTGCTTCGTTGACCAAGCGTTCGTAAAAGACGACAAAGTAACAGTTTCTAAGAAACTCGAAGAAGTCGGAAAGGCAGCCGGTGCAAAGCTTTCATTCGGCAAGATTTCTCTCTTCGTTCTTGGAAAATAACTCTGTCTGATATCTTGCATGAATCTATCGATTAGAAGACAAGATTGACTTACAGGAGCGGTCGGGGTTCACTGAATTCTGACCGCTTTTTTAATTTTGCAGTTTGCTAATTTATTTTTAAGGAGCAAAATATGGCTTTTGACGCAACATCCCACATGGAAAAATCTCTCGCATCTTTCAAAGACGCGCTCAACACAATCAGAACAGGAAGGGCATCGGCATCCATCTTCGACAAGGTTCGTGTCGACTACTACGGAACAAAGACTCCGTTGAACCAGGTGGCCACAGTTTCGATACCGGACGCACGCACTGTAGTTTTGGCTCCTTTTGACAAATCCCTCATCTCTGAAATCGAAAAGGCAATCCAGATTGCGGATTTGGGGCTCAACCCTTCAAACGACGGAAAAGTCATCAGAATCGCGATTCCGGCTTTGACTGCCGACAGAAGAAAGGAGCTTGTCAAGCAGGCGAAGACACTTTCCGAGCAATACAAGACTGCGATAAGGAACGTTCGCCGCGACGGCAACGACGATCTGAAAAAGCAGCAGAAGGCAAGCGAAATTACTGAAGACCAGTTGAAAAAAGAGACCGACAATCTCCAGAAACTCACTGACAAATACATTGCCGAAATCGACAAAGCATTGGACGCGAAAGAAAAGGAAATTCTTGCGTAATCCAAATGAGCAACTCGATTATTCAGGCAAATTCACAAGAGATTGAAGAGCTGAAGTCCAACGGAGTTCCCGTCCATATTGGAATAATAATGGATGGGAACGGGCGATGGGCGAAGAACAGGGGACTGCCGAGGACTGCCGGCCACAAAGAAGGCCTGACATCCGCCAAGAGAATCGTGGCCGCGGCGGCGTCTCTCGGTGTGAAATTTGTCACATTGTATACATTCTCAACTGAAAATTGGAAACGCGCCCAAGAAGAAGTCGGATATTTGATGGGGCTGATAAAAGGGCACCTTCGCGCAGAATTTGAATTCTACAAGAAAAACGGCATCAGAATAGAGCATATAGGCGACATAGACGGGCTTCCAGGCGATGTCAAAAATGAAATTCTCAAGGCAAAAGAGGACACAGCGTCATTCACGGGAACGACTTGCGTTCTTGCCATAAATTATGGAAGCAGGGATGAAATAGTCCGTGGCATAAGAAAGATTGTCGCATCTGGGAAACAGCCTGAAGACATAACCGAAGACGCAGTGTCGGCGGCACTGGACGTGAGGGATTTGCCTGATGTGGATTTGATGATACGGACAGGCGGAGAAGAGAGGCTCAGCAACTTTTTGCTTTGGCAGTGCGCATATGCGGAATTTGTTTTTACAAACACTCTCTGGCCGGATTATAATGAAAATGAATTTTTTTCTGATATTGCTCAATTTCAGAAACGGAATAGAAGATTTGGCGGAGTTCCTGGACAGAATGGAACTGGAGAACCTTCAAAATAGACCGGCTGAAACAAGAAAAGTTCAATCGGATTAAAAGGAGCATTTTTTATGAACAAAGTACTTCCAAGGCTTTTCACTTTTTTTGTCGGGGTGCCTCTATTTATCGGACTTGTATTCTTTGACGTGCTGCATCATCTGCCGCTTCATGTCGTGATTGTCCTTTTTTCGACATTGGCGGCAAACGAGATGAACAACCTCTTGAGCACGAAATTCAAGACGCAGCCAAAAATGCTTGTCATTCCGATGACCATGCTGACTACCCTTTCCGCCGCTCTGAGCGCGATTCTTTTCTCAAATTCGCCGGAAAGCCAGACAGTGAGCAACGCCTTGATGAACTATGTCTTCATGGGAACAATCATGGTCTGCCTTTCATACGAGGTCTTCTCTTTGAAAACGTTCGAGGACTCCAACAGCAGGATAGTGACATCGGCGTTCACGATTCTTTACTGCGGATTTTTCACGGCCTTCATATCAAGGATGACGGCGATTGAGCATTCACAGATGATTCTGGCGGTGTATCTCGGCATGGTGTTCTTCTGCGATTCCTTGGCATGGTTCTTTGGAAACCTCTTCGGAAAAAACAACAAGGGATTCGTGAAAGCAAGCCCGAACAAGAGCATCGCAGGATTCTGCGGAGGCTTCTTCGGCTCTGTCTTGATAGGAGTCATAGCGCATTTTTACTGGCTTGAGGACTCGATATTCGGAGAGGATTCGGCATCAGGAATCGTAAAAGTCGTTGCGCTGGGTCTTTTGACGGCATTCGCGGCAATCGTAGGAGACTTGGTGGAATCCGTCTTCAAGCGATCGGCAGGAATAAAGGACAGCGGACATTTGATTCCCGGACGAGGCGGCATGTTGGACTCCCTGGACTCAATCGTGTTCGCCGCTCCGGTGTATTACCTGGCGTACACGCTTCTCTTCTGAGTGGACAGAGCAGATGAAAAGAGTCCTTGTTCTTGGCTGTACCGGCTCCATAGGTTCCAGCACTCTCGACATAATAAGAAACGAAAAAGAATTTGAAGTATGCGCCTTGACAGCGAATTCCAACAAGGCAAAACTCGATGGGCTTTCCTCAGAATTCGGCTGCCCTTCTCTTCTTTTCTCTGAAATAAAATCCAGCATAAAATCGGCGGTGTCGTCGCTCATTCAAAAGACGAAACCGGACATAGTAGTGAACGGCATAGCCGGAAGCGCAGGACTTGTCCCAAGCATAGCGGTGCTGGAAAACGGAATCGACTTGGCTTTGGCGAACAAAGAATCTGTCGTCATGGCGGGTCCCATAATCTTTGAGCTGGCGGCGAAAAACGGTTGCAGGATTCTTCCAGTCGACTCGGAGCATTCAGCGATATTCACACTGCTCAACCAATGCGGAAAAGAGAACGTGGACAAGCTGATAATAACAGCGAGCGGAGGGCCTTTCAGAACGTGGCCGTCGGAAAAGATAAAGACGGCGACATTGAACGACGCGCTGAATCATCCGACGTGGAACATGGGAACAAAAATAACAGTCGACTCAGCGACACTCGGGAACAAGGGGCTTGAGGTGATAGAGGCCAAGCGGCTTTTTGGATTCTCGACAGAGCAGATTCAAGTCGTAGTGCATCCGCAGAGCATCGTTCATTCGCTCGTCAGGACGAAAGACGGAATCGTATATGGACAGTTCAGCGAACCGGACATGAAGCATCCGATAATCTCCGCGTTGACTTTTCCGGAAGTGAAAAAAGACTACATGAAGCCGTTCGATTTGACAGATTTTTCAGACCCTGCACAGCAAACGCGGACACTTACTTTTGAAAAACCGCGGACTGATGATTTTCCGCTTTTGAATCTGGCATTCGAAGCGGCGGAGACGGACGGATTCGCGCCGATAGCGTTCAATGCAGCGAACGAGATTGCGGCGTGGGCGTTCATAGAAGGAAAAATATCCTTTCCAAAAATCTCGGAGACCGTCGAATTCGCGCTGAATGCGAAAAACTGGTCTACCGTGGTCAGGGACACTGAAGATGTTTTCGAGGCTGACAGGGAAGCCAGAGAAATCGCCACAGATTTTTTGAAGAATTGACATGCACATCTTGTTCGGAATCGTCCTGCTTGGACTAATCGTTTTTTTTCACGAGCTTGGTCATTTCGCCGCAAGCAGAATTTGCGGAGTGAAAGTCGAATCGTTCTCAATCGGTATGGGGCCTGTCCTTCTGCACAAAGAAAAATGGGGAACAGACTGGAGAATTTCGCTCTTCCCATTCGGCGGGTACTGCGCCATGAAAGGCGAAAAAGACATTGACGATGAAAATTCCGATTTACTGGCAGCTCCCGCGGACTCTTTTTACGGCGTGAAAGCCATTTTCAGGGCGATTATAGGTGCGGCAGGTCCCGCGGCAAATTTTATTTTTGCGATTCTCGCTTTTTCTTCTATATCTATGGTCGGATATTCATATTACTCGTCCGAACCTGTCGTGCAGATTGCAAGCGAAATATATCCAGAAACACATTCTGCGGCTTACGACGGAGGAATAAGGACAGGCGACAGGATTCTGAAAATCAACGGAGAGCCTGTTTCGGCTTTCACGGATATTCAAAGAATTGTGTCGCAAAGGCCAGACGAGGATTTGACTATCGAAGTTCAGAGGGGAAGCGAAAGACTTTCGGTCGCAGTGCATTCGGACTTTTCGGAAGAGACAAAAAAAGACGGCTCTGTTGAAAGGAAAGGAAAAATCGGAGTGATGTCGATGAAGGAGATGAAGAGCGGCATCGCTTTTCACCGCGCGATTTTGAAAGGAGCGGAGCAAGCCGCCACGACGACAAGGCTTTACGCGGAAGGAATCGTTTCGATTTTCAAAAAAGGCGGAGCCGAGTTTTCCGAATCGGTGAGCGGGCCTGCGAGAATAACGACGATGCTTGGTGGAAGCACGAAGCACGGATTCGCGGCGACAATGGATTTCATGGCCTCCATAAGCATCGCCCTGTTCTTCATGAATCTCCTGCCGGTGCCGGTATTGGACGGTTGGCTAGTCCTCGTCTCTGTCATCGAAGCCGTGTTCAGAATCAGGATTCCGAGGAAGGCGAGGACAATCGCCCAAACAGTCGGAATCTGCTTGATAGTCTTGCTATTCTTGTTCGCCATGGCGAGCGACATAAAATATTTTGTGGGGTTGTTTCATGCAAAAAATTAGAAATCTCATGGTGGCCGCCATTTTCGCGGCAGGTTCGGTCTTTTCATTCGCATACGAATCGAGCCAATCTCATCAAAAAACGGTCTCATCGATGTCGAGCATATCCCTGAGAAACGGAGAAAAATCGGTATTCAGTGCGGGAGACGACGGATTCATCATAAAGTGGAACGAATCGGATTTGGGTGAGCACTATCAAGTCAGCGACCTTCCTGTGAAAATGATTGCGCAGAATCCGAAAGGAAACGAAGTCGCGGTTTATGAGACGGACGGCATCTCGTTCAACAGGGTCAGCGTTTGGGATTGGAAAAACCAGCGCAGGAAATTCTTCATGAATTTTGAGGAATCGGTCACCAGCCTCTCTTACTCCGCGAAGGGCACATACGTTATTTGCGGAACGGTGAACGGAGTCTATTTCATCGACGAGGAGGGAAAAGCGACAACGAACAACATAAACGACAACATCGGAACATTCTCTTTCACAATGACATCGAATTCCGAAAACAACTTTGTTTCATATTCGCCGATTGGAACGCTCACCTACTACGATTTGAAGACTGGTGAAAAAAAATACAGATTCGATGTCGAACCGAACCTTTCAGACGTTCGCATGTTCAACAAGTCCATTTTTCTTGCGGGAACGAAAGACGGGAAAATCCACATAATGCATGCGGTACTGAGGGGAAAGAGTCTCGGCTCGTTCAACGCGAGCAAGGCTGTGCTGCTCTCTTCGGCGAACGACACTCCAGAAAATACGGAGAATCTGTTCTACATAATAAACGAGCCACACCAGTTCAAACTGTTCGAGATACAGAACGAAGACGGAAAAACAGTCGCATCCCCAAAGCTTGCAAGGACTTTCAGCGGCTTGAAGACGGGAGAGAGAATCGTCTCTGGAACGATATCGGCCGACAGCATCTATGCGGGAACGAATCTCGGAAACATCTACAAGTTCGACTACGAAGCGGCGGAACGAGTCGACGTGCTCCTTCCGATAACGGAAAACAGATACGACACTGTTTTGGACATAGCAAAGGTCGAAAAGGCCGGCGAGACGGATTTCTACATCCTTGCGCCTTCCTCGGTATACAAATTCATGTACAAGGATGGTTACATCGACAAAATATGCCATAATTCTGATTTCAGGAACATGATTTCCTACGGTGACGAAATCATCTTGTGGACAAGGGATTCAAGGAAGCCTGTCGTCAAAATCAATCCGAACACGAAGGCGCAGACTACGATTTTCACGCCGTCGGGAAACATCAAGACTCTCAAAGTCTCAGGGCAGAGCCTCATCTCGGTAGAATCGAACACATCGGTCAACAAATACGACATTGCGACAGGAAAAAAGGAAGTCCTCTACAACGGTCAGAGCATCCAGGATGCGATTCTGTGCGGGAACGACCTCTATGTCGCGAAATCCAGCGCGTCGAGCCCTAACGTGCCACTCCTGCACATCAACGCAAGGACAAAAGAGACGGTACCGCTGTCTGTCAAAGGAACATTCGCTTATTCTCTCAACTTTGACGAGTCTTCGAACAAAATCTACGGCATCGTCATCGAATCGGACAAAGAAGACAAAACTTCCGTGTTCGAATTCGACCTTGGAACAAAAGCGTCGAGGACATTGATAAAAACGAGAGAGGAAGACATCGACGCCTTCATGGTCTTGAGCGGGGACAATCTCTACACGAATGTCGGAAAAACGAACGCGCGCTCCTTCAACACAAGGACTAAAAGGGATTTTCTGTACAGGAGGGCAGAATCCATGCCTTTGAAAGTCGTGAACAACAACGGAATGATAATGGTATTGAACAGGAACGGCTCCCTGAGCATGTACAACGAAGAGTTGAACATCGTGAAATTGACCTTGTACTTGGATTTGGACGGACAATGGAACGAATTCTGATTCCGCGAAACTTGCAGATTGTTTTAGGTAACAATATAATTTTCTGAGTATGAACATGAATGCATTTTCTAGACACAGACGTATAGCGACATTCGCAATGTTTTTCTTGTTTTCGCTGGTCGTTTCTCAGAACATCTTTGCTTCCAGCCGAGTGGACACGATTTTTGCAATGGTGGAAAACAAAGCTGTTTCGGCAAGTACGATAAAAAAGGAACTCGCAAAAAGTTCAACTTTGTACACGGCCACAAAGGGCGACGAGAAAGAGACACTTCTCATGGTGGCTCTGAAAAACGACAGAAGCCTGGACGTGGTAACGGTGCTCTTGAACGCGGGAGTCGATCCAGAGAAAAAATCAAAGTTGAAGAAGACTGCGCTGATGTACGCATGCCAATATTCGACAAATGTCGCTGTTGTCGAAAAAGTGCTCAAGACACAAGCGTGGTTCGACATTTCAAAGAGGCACAGAATCCTGGCAAAAGACAAACTGAAGTTGACATCGTTCGACTATGCCGATTTGAACGAAAACGAGGCCGAACGGGAAAAGATAATCAATCTTCTTTTGCGATACGCAAAACGTCCAGAAAAAAAGACGGCGGAGAAGGAAGAGCCTCCTCTGGAAGATGAAATCGAAATCGCCGAGCCGCCTGTTGAACAAAATGCGGAAGTGGAAAACACTCCGCAGGAAGAGGCCGCCGTCGTCGCTGCAGTGGAGCCGGTAGCAGAAAAGGAAGAACCTTCCGAGGAAATAGAAGAGGAGACGGCAGAGGAACCTGAAACCGAGATTGCGGAATCTCCAGCCGAAGATGAACAGCCACAGATTCAGCCTCCGGTGGAAATCGAAGAAGAAGAGAGGAACATCATATCGGACGTAAATGCCAGAGACGAATTTGGAAGAACAAAATTGATGATGGCGGCTGGAGACGGAAACGTGGAACTCGTCAAGGATCTGCTCTACTCTGGTGCAATCGTCGACATATGCGACAACGAAGGCTGCACGGCTCTCATGTATGGAGTCAGACACCAGAGCAACCCGGAGATACTGAAAATCTTACTCGACCACAATGCGAATTTCCGAACGACAAGCGAAAGCGGCATGTCCGCCCTTATGTACGCGGCAAGCGAAAACCAGACATTCGACTTCGTAAAGATTCTGATTGGGAACAGACTGGCTTCGGAGACGGATTTGCAGGCAGCTTTCATCAAAGCGGTGGAGTCGGAGGATTCGGAAGACATACTCAACGAATTTGTCGGACACGGAATATCAGTCGACATAAAAGTGAACGGCAAGACTCCTCTCATGTACGCCGCCGAAACAAACAAGAAAACGGCTACGATAAAGTGGCTTTTGAAACAGGGCGCGTCAAAGACGACTCGAACAATAGACGGAAAATGCGCGGCCGACTTCGCTTCGGAAAATCCGAACATCCCCCACGACAAAGTATACAAGGCGCTTTCAAAGTTTTAAGGAGAAGAAATGAGAATAACAGGCGGAAAGCTCAAAGGGCGCGTCATAAAGTGCCCTGACGGAATAATAAGGCCGGCGATGGACAGGATGAGGGAGTCTGTGTTCGCGATACTCGGAGACCTGACGGGGAAATCATGGCTCGACCTGTTTTCTGGAAGCGGGACGATAGCCATTGAGGCGGTCTCCAGAGGCGCATCCGTCGTACAATTGTGCGAGAAAGACAAGATAAAGGTAAAGCAGGTGCTTGAGAACGTCTCCATTACGGAAAAAGAATGCGGAGTCAGAATCGGCTGCCACTTCATGGCTGTCGAGCTTTTCGTAAAAAAGTGCAAGGACAAATTCGACTACATTTTTCTCGATCCCCCTTTTCCGTACAAGTTCAGGACAGATTTGCTAAAAAGCATAAGCGAAAAGGAGCTGCTCAATCCAGAAAATCCAGATGCGATGGTCATGATTCACTTTCCCGAAGAAGACACCCCGCCAGAACATATAGGAAACCTCACACTCGCCGACAAACGAATCTACGGACGCTCTATCGTCCACTTCTATAAGTCGAAAAAAAATGGCGATAATGAGAAAGAAGTTTCCGAACAGGCTCAATGAATTTTCTGTCAATAGCTATTTTTGATTTTCAGTGTTTTTTTCAAAAAAATTGCCGACATACTTAACTTTTTTACGTTCTTAACCGAGAATCGCAATGCGGAAAACATTTTTTAGGGGTTGCCTATGTCTCAAGAATACCTTGCATTGCAGGAACGCAAGCGGAAATGGATTCCACTTGCATGTATTGGCAGATGCTCTATTGCACAAGCTGCATTAAATATTGGAATTACAGAAAGGGGTGTTTCGTACCTAAAACACCGATACCGTTTACACGGTGATTCGATTTTCACAAATGGTCACAAGGGAAAAACTCAAAAGAAGCTGTACAGCGACGATTTACGAAAAGAAGTATGCAGAATTTACCACAAACATTGGCCAAATACTAATTTCAGCGCATTCAAAGATCGCCTGGCGACCTATCACAATATCAAAATCGGCATAATCACACTTACAGAAATTCTACAGGCAGACGATATAAAATCACCAAAAGCACATCCAAAAGGCAAGAAAAAGCAGCATTTACCACGAAAAGAACGCCCCTGTACTGGCGAATTACTGCAATTAGACGCTTCTGAACATGACTGGCTTATGAATGGCGAAAAAATAACGCTTCATGGGGCTGTTGATGACGCTACGCACGAACCAACAGGACTTTACTTCTGCCGAAATGAATGCAGATTGGGTTATAGCGAAGTTTTAAGACAAACTCTTGCATTACAAGGAAAACCAGAAGCTGTGTACATCGATAGGCACGCAGCTTCTGTAAAAAATGCACGAAAAAAAGATAAAACACTAGAAGAACGGCTTGAATACAGCAAGGAAGAAGAAACGCACTGGACGGAAATTTGCAACGAATTGAATACGAAAATTATTTTAGCCCTGTCCGCAGAAGCAAAAGGCAGAATTGAACGATTTTGGGAGACTTTGCAGGGACGTTTGCCGCAGTTATTCAGATTTTTAGGCATAGATACGATTGAAAAAGCAAATGAATTCATGCCGACCTACATAAAAATGTACAAAGAACGCTTTGCCGTTCCCCCACAGGATAAAAAAACACACTACAAACCCACAAATATGACAGAGAACGAGCTTGAATATTTACTTTCCGTGAAGTTCCAGAAGAAAACGCGATGGAACGGAGAGTTTATCTTTCACGGCTTTTTGTTTCATCTTGAAGCCCCTAGAGCCGCTTGCCGCGATTTCACACTTTGCCTTTCTGAAAAAACAGGAATCTGGGCGTTTATGGACGGCAAATATTACCCCGTTACCCTGGCAGAGCCGCTTACAGACTGCGTTGGCGACCCGATGCCACAGGTTGAAAAAGATTTGATTGAACGGTATTTGCTGAAATCCACACGGGTACAGCGTTACGCTTTTGGGTAAAGGTAATTTTTTCATCTAACGGCAACATTGTGGCGCGTAGGCTGTTGATTTCGGTAAAAAAATAATTTTACCGAAAAAAGAAAATTAAAAAATCAAACTTCTCAATCTTTTTTCATTTTTTTACCTTCAATACTTTACAAATAACTTTACTTTTTAAGTGTTTACAATACAACGATTTACTAATTTTTTTATGGTAAAATGGTAAAGTAATTTAGATTACTTTGTAAAAGTTTTTTAAGAATAAAAATTTTAATGAATAAAAAATTTTATTCCAGAAAAAACTTTAGAAACTCTTACCAAAATTCTTTTACTACTTTACCAACAAAATATTTAATTGTTTTACCAATAGTTACCAATCCGCAATAAAAAGAAAAACAGTTCAAAGGTACTGGGCAGCCCCCGTACCCGTATGCAATTATTCGGCGGCGGGTGCGTTTTGTTTTTTGTGTGCCATGTTCTGTGCTAGGTTTACAAAAAGTTTACATTGGTATAGCGAGTTATATTGTCAACATTTACAATTTTTGTAATGGAAGTAAAAGCGGCGGAATTTGCGCGGATGGCTGGCGTTTCGCGCATGGCCATAAGTGGAAAAATAAAAAATGGTACTCTCATACTAAACAGCGGCGGCAAACTAGACACTGATAACCCGCTGAACCGTGCGTATTTAGATAAGCATAGAGAAAAACAAAAAGCGGCCCTGCAAGCAAAAGAACTAGAGCGAACTTTAAACCAGGCAACAGAAGAAATTCAAAACAGCCCTGCAACAGCCCTTCCTTTGCCGGAGCGAAACACAAAAGAAGATCTAAAACAAGTGCCAGCACAAAACAAAGCTGCATCCATGCTGAACATGACGATTGGCGATTTGATTAAACACTACGGCGATGTAAAGGGCATTGGTGACTACGCAAAAATTTTGCGAGATTTAACAGCCGCCGACGAGCGCGAACAAAAAACGCAAGAAAGACGAATGTTGCAAATACCAAAAGACTTTGTTGTAGCACGGCTTTTCAGCTTTATAGACCAGCTTATGAACAAGCTGCTGGATGTGCCGGAAGCTGTAAGTGACCAGGTTATAGCTCTTGCACTCTCCAGCGACGAAGGAACAAGGCGGCAGGAAGTTATAAATGTTTTAAGCGACAATTTAACACGCTGCATTGCTGGATGCAAAGAACACATTATTTCTGAATTGAACGGCTTAAAAGGCAAATACGACAAAACAGAAGATGAATCTGCGGCAGTTATTGCAGATTTGAACGACAAGCTGGAACTACTACAACAGCAAGGGGGCAAATAATGCGGCGACAAATTGCGTATTGCATGGACTGCATGGATTTTATGAAGCTACTGCCAGATAAAGCATTTGACCTTGCTATTGTAGATCCGCCGTATGGAATCGGAGCTGGGGGGGGCGATGGGCGGCGATGTTTTAGCAAAGAATAAAAATTATAAAGTTTATTCTGGAGCGGACAAGGCAAGCCCGGAAAAAGTTTATTTTGACGAACTAAAAAGAGTGAGCAAGAATCAAATTATTTTTGGCGCAAATTATATGACCACAAAAATAAACGCTGATTCTTCCTGTTGGCTTGTATGGGATAAAGAAAACGGCGAAAACAATTTTGCTGATTGCGAACTTGCTTATACAAGTTTCAAAACGGCTGTGCGAAAATTTGCTTTTAAATGGCAAGGAATGTTGCAGGGCGATATGAAGCACAAAGAAGAGCGCATACACCCAAATCAAAAACCCGTGAAACTTTATGAATGGATTTTGAGTAACTACGCAAAGCCTGGCGACAAGATTTTAGATACACACTTAGGCAGCGGTTCAAGCAGAATTGCGGCATATAATTTAGGGTTTGATTTTACAGGCATTGAAAAAGATGAATTTTACTTTTTGGAACAGGAAAAACGGTTTAAGGAATACACGGCGCAAGGCAGCCTGTTTTCTTTTGATGGCGGAATGATTTTGTGAGGTTTGAAATAAAATTGAGCTTATGGAATAAGTTTAAAATCAGTGAAAAACGCAGCGATTACAAAGCGGTTTATCACGGTTTTGATTTTGTTATGGGTTGCACAACGGTTGCGCAAACTTGTGCGGAAACATACGGACACGGCGGAACCATGCACGCTAACAAAGAAGGTATGGAAATGGCTGTTGAGCAATGGGGAAAAATTGTTTTATACATCGGCCCTGCTGATAATACAGACGGAAGTTTTACAGGCTTAGTCTGGATTGATAAATAAGGAGCGTTCAAGAATGAGCCAAAACCAGAGTAAGAAAATGTACAGAAGAAACAGACGGGATGCAATCCGGCATTACAGGGGATTTTGCGATTACATCAATAAAAAGAATTTCATTATGCGCTTGCGGTTTGCATGGCACGTAATAAAGGGGGATTTATGATTATTGATCAGAGAAAAACAAACGCTGTTATACAAGCATTGTGTAACAGAGGATTACAGGGAAAATCTCAAAAGATTTTTGTTGATGCTTCCCTGCCGGAAGTAGACACAGACGATATTCAGCGCAAGATTGCGAATCTGCAAGAGGATTTGACGGCGTTTGCGCGTGACATTGCTTGCATTGAACAGGATTACAAAGACAAGGCGGTAGAGAATGAACAAGAAAATTGTTAGGGCCGATTTGGCTGAAGATTTGTATAACTCATACAGTGATAAATTCGGGCGTGAAGAAGCGGCCAGAATTATTGACCATATTATTTTGAAAATGAAAAACGAAGTTGCAGACGGCAACACAATAGAGCTGCGAGGCTTCGGCACGCTTTACGCAAAAAAAAGAAACGGCAGAAAGAATGCACGAAATCCAAAGACAGGCGAAACAAAAAACATTCCGCCGCATTATGTGGCAGCTTTCAAAGCCGGACGCGAGCTTAAAAACGCCCTGCTTGTTCTGGATGCAATGAATTCTTAACTATTCACGTGAGTAGTAACGGCGGTTATGGCACAAGTTAAAATCAATTTTGACGATGTGGATTTTTTAATTGAGCAGTTCTCACGATTAACGGCACAGCGCAGCTACAGGAAGCCGAGCGAATACATTGAAAGTGTGCGTTACATTGACCGTGCGCTTTCACCTTTCCCCGGCAAATTCAGCTATGACAAATTTCCGTATTTTAGGGAAATTGTAGACCAGTTTGCGCCGGATTGCCCGACAAGGCGTGTTTATGTTATGAAGGGAAACCAGGTTGGAGCTACAACAGGACTGCTTGAAAGCATAATGATGTATTACATTGGCGAAAATCCTGCGCCGCAGCTTTATGTTTTGCCGGACGAAATGATGGCCCGTGATGCCGTAAACACTAAAATTGACCCGACAATAGACAACTGCGGATTGAGAAACCTTATTTTCAGCCAGACAAGAAAAGCGGCTGGCGCAAAGAATACAGGTGATACAGGATTAAAAAAGGAATATCCGGGCGGATATTTGCACGCCGTGGGAGCCGGAAGCGGAAACCGTTTCAGAAACTTTTCCTACAAAATCGAGCTTGTGGACGAAGCGGACGGAATGCAGGCAAAAGTAAAAGGCGAAGGTTCGATTTACGATTTGGCGGTTGCGCGTTTGGATGCCTACCCTACGAGCAGCAAACTTTTTATCGGTTCAACACCAACAGAAGAAAGAAGCAGCTTGATTGCAAAACTTTTCAGAAACGGAACAATGAAATACTTTTACGTTCCGTGCAAGTTTTGCGGCAAAATGCAGAAACTTGAATGGGCGGTCTGGAACGAGGATAAAACGGAGCAGATAGGCGGCATTGTTTGGGAAAACAACGAAAACTTTGAGCCGATTTTAGAGACTGTCGGCTATAAATGCCCGTATTGCGGCGGCATTATGAAAAACTACGACAAGGCAGCTATTGTTCCTAAAGGTGAATGGCGAGCAAGTCAAAAGCCGATTCAGCCGAACACGGAAAGCTATCACATTACAGCTTTGTACAATCCGCCGGGAATGTTTTCCTGGGAAGACTATGTAAGCCAGTGGGCGGGCTGCTGGGATATTAAGGCAAACAAGGTGCGAGACAAAGAACGCTACTGCGTTTTCCGCAATCTTAAACAGGGGCTTACTTTCCAGGAACAGAACGAGCAAATCAAATATGAAAAGGCTGTTTTGCATAGGCGTTTTGGTTTTGCGCGCGGCACGATTCCAAACAGAATGGCACGAGAAGAAGCCGGAAGCCCGATTCTTATTCTTGTGTGTGCAGTCGATGTTCAGAAAAACGGCTTGTATGTTGACATAAAAGGCTTTGCAATGAACGGCGTTACATACACGATTGACTTTAAGTTTATTGAGGGCGCAACGGAGCAATTCGGCGGCCCGTGGGATGAGCTGGAACAGATTATTGAAAACGGCATTTTTACCGACGAAGACGGCTTGAACTACCGCATTGCAATGACGCTTGTTGATTCCGGCCATTATACGGATTGGGTTTATTCCTTTGTGGCACGGTTTACGGCGGGCGTTTATGCTTCAAAAGGTATGGACTGGATTAAGGGCGGTGAAACTTACCAACTTTTCAGCCGTGCAACACTTGACCGAATAGGTTTGCCGCTTGCGTACCATGTAAACACGGGAAAACTTAAAGACCGAATTTCAAACAGCATGAATGTTTTGAGATGGAACGAAGGCGAAAAACAGCCAGCATGGTTCCCGAACTTCCCGGAAAACTTTAGGGATGATTACTTTAAAATGTTTGAAGCGGAAGAGAAAGTTGAGGTTATAGACAAGAATACGGGCCAATGGCTGAAGACAATCTGGCGGGCTAAATTCGGCGCGCCTAACCACGGCTTTGATACTTATGTTTATGCTTTAGCGGCTTTGGAGATTCTGGCGGATGACATTTGCAGAAACGAAATCGGACTAAAGGCGTTGGATATGGGCGTTTTCTGGAGATATGCAAAGCAGAATCTTATTCCGGGGGAAAAATGAAAACTTTTATAATTGCAACAGGAATTGTTTTTGGTGTGATTTTTCTTTTGATTTTATTTTCTGCCGTGATTGAAACTTTTTTCTTTGAAGAAGAAAAAGAAAATGACTGGGAGTTTTAGAAAAAAAAATGCGCAGACAGATTGCTTATAACATGGACTGCATGGACTTAATGAAACTGTTGCCAGATAATGAATTTGATTTGGCGATTGTAGATCCGCCGTATGGGGGGGCGGCATGCCGCTTGCGGTGGACGGTTTGACCGATACGAGCCGAAAAAGCAAAAGGCAGAAGCCACACCGTACAGGGGGCATCTTTAGCAACGCTGAAGAAATCAAAGTTGGACGCACGGGCGGAACATTGGCTGCAAAATACGGAAGCAAGGTTGCGCAATGGGATATTGCGCCGGATGATGAATATTTTAAAGAGCTTTTCAGAGTAAGCAAACGACAAATAATCTGGGGCGGAAATTATTTTAACCTGGGTGCAAGCCGTTGTTATTTGGTATGGAGAAAAAGCAATATTCCGGCAGAAGGTTTTTCGCTTGCGCCTGTTGAACTTGCATGGACGAGTTTAAACGAAAATGCAGCCTATTTTGAATGCGGTTCAAATGGAGCTGAAGACGGAACAAGAATTCACCCTACACAAAAACCGATTGCGTTATATACATGGATTTTACACAGATTTGCCAAGCCTGGCGACAAGATTTTAGATACACACTTAGGCAGCGGTTCAAGCAGGATTGCGGCGCACGAAATGGGCTACGATTTTGTAGGATGCGAAAAGGACGCTGAATATTTCCTTTTGCAGGAAAAACGATTCAAAAACTGGATTGCACAGCAAAGCCTTTTTGAAATGGACGGCGGGCAGCCAGTGTTATTCTAAAGAAAAACGGCAACTACTCACGTGAGTAGTTGCCGTTTTTAACACTCAAACAATAGCAACTGATGATGATTCAGACACACCAAGAATCTTTTTAAGTGCATCTTGCAAAACTTGTGAAAAATTAACACTTGCCTTTTCTGCTTTATAGTTAAGCCATGCAGGAATTGTGCAATTTTTCTTAACAGCCCGATTGTCAAATTGTCTTCGCCACTCATCCGTATCTGCAAGGACATAAGAAACAATAAAATCGGTTTTAATTGATTTTATATCACTAGCCGGAGGAATATCTTTTTTATTATCTTCATAGTGAACTAACATTGTTTCAAGGGCATCTTTCGCCATTTCCATAGCTTCTGCCATTGAGTCACCTTCGGTAAAACAGCCAGAAATATCTGGAACAGAAACAATAAAACCACCTTCTTCAGCTGGTTCAAAAATAACTGGATAAGTATACTTCATAAAACCCCCAATAAGAGCGGGCTTTGCAGCCCGCCCGCCGATTTAAGAAAGTCCGGCTTCTTTTAGGATTCGCTGGACAGTTCCCTTTTTAAGGTCTCCAGCGTGTCGCGGAATCGCAACAACCTGGCCCGTAGGACTGACGGCTAAGTCATGGCGTGAACCATGTTTGAGCGTCCAGCCAGCCTTACGGAACTTGCGCTCAAGTTCAAGTTTGGTCATTTGTTCCTCCGTGATTATTATATTATACGCATTTATGCGTATTGTCAAGAGGAAAAACAAAAATATTTGCAAAAAAAAGACTACTCACGTGAGTAGTCGGAAAAAACTAAATAATCGGCTGGCCCGTTGCGTTGTCGATAAACCTTATTTCAAGGTGCGAATCCAAAGCAGCGGCAATTTTTTCAAGTTCGGAAGTCTTAAAATTATTATTGCGCATTTTATTTGTAAGATTCTGCTGCGTCTGTTCCGTTTTTTCGGAAAGTTCCTTCATTTGCATATTATTTCGTTCTATGCAACACATTCTAATATATTTTGCTATATCCATAATCCAAATAGTAAACAAAAAAATTAAATAAATCAATAAAAAGTATAAAAATTACACAAAATAATTTAATTTTACATTGACAAATTAAACGAAATAATGTAATATTAAATTATCAAGTGAAATAAAGCGGAAAACACTAATTAAAGGGGTATGAATATGACAGTTTATGAAATCGTTACAGACAAAATCATCAAGCAGATGGAAAAGGGAATTATTCCGTGGCACAAGCCGTGGCATGGTGGAATGGCAAAATTCAACCGCGTAAGCAAAAAAGGCTATTCTGTCTTGAACCAGCTTCTTTTGCCTTTTTATGGTGAATATGCAACGCTCAAACAGTGGAACGAGCTTGGCGGCAGGGTTAAGGCCGGGGAAAAAGGAAACATTGTTACTTACTGGAACTTCATCAACAAGACTG